>Ga0210057_1000349_pt1 | contig 76742 bp, 71 predicted proteins | sample CryGeyCG2114_010_2_FD_183968 | JGI IMG/M metagenome (GOLD analysis project Ga0210057, IMG submission 183968) | Groundwater microbial communities from aquifer - Crystal Geyser CG10_big_fil_rev_8/21/14_0.10 (SPAdes) (version 2) | ecosystem: Environmental > Aquatic > Deep subsurface > Groundwater ... | reverse complement strand
CAAACACCCTCAATAGTATCGGCATAGTGAATACGGGTTGTAGGTACTTCTTTTTGCACAAGCCGTGCTGCTTCATCCGAAAATGAGAGTTTTTTCATGGCCCAGAGATTTGATTGCTCAGGAAGAATGGACGATTCTGATGAAATTTTTTGAGTCATAGTCTGAAGCAGGTAACAAACAAAACACCTCCGCTGCGTGGGGAAGTGCGTAGAGTCTGCTTGATTTTTTTAATCGATTACATCAGACGCATCGGCTCCTTCCCCGCACTAAAGGGGGAGAAATAGAAGCCGTAGCTAAAGGTCTGCTGTATCACGTTGAACACACTTTACTTGTCTTACACAGGATGTCAAGCTACGGACGTGCAAAAACTGGAAGAACACGTCCGGCAGTTCTGCAAGACCTATGCCCTCAAACTCAACACAGACCTCGGTCAGCACTTTCTTGTAGATCAGGAAGTGCTGGATGCCATTGTGGATGCATCCGGCATTCACACGGAAGACACGGTGGTAGAAATAGGACCGGGCATAGGGGTGCTTACAAAAGAACTACTCACACGTGCCGCAAAGGTTGTAGCGGTAGAGCTGGACGCACGCCTGATTCCTCTGCTGGAAACATATGTGGAAGATGACCCCAGGCTCGAGGTCATACAGGGAAACGCACTCCGGGTGCCCCTGCCAAAAGAACCGTACAGAATTGTCGCCAATATTCCCTATCACATTACCTCGCCGCTGCTGCGACATGCTTTTTTAGAATCAGACATAACACCGGTCTCTCTTACACTTCTCATACAAAAAGAGGTGGCAGAAAAAATCTGCGATACACAGCACACCGGCCTTCTTACCATTCTTGTAGGTCTCTTTGGTACACCCGAGATTATTGCAGATGTTCCGCCTTCTTGCTTCCTGCCACCACCACAGGTCGACTCGGCGGTGCTGCACATACAGTGTTTTCCGGAACCTATTGCTTCTGCCGACGAACTCAAGAAGATTTTTTCTCTCACAAAAATTGCCTTCTCCCGGAAGAGAAAAATGCTCAGTAACAGTATAGGAAAACAACCGGGTGGCGCAGAGATGCTAAAAAAAGCGGGAATACATGCAGATAGAAGACCGGAAACACTCACGGTGGAAGAGTGGGTGAAGCTTGCGAAGGTCGACCTCACCCCCACGTTCTATCACCCTTAAGAACAGTTTTTAGGCTTTATAAAGCCACATATCCATATGTATCGGAGAAATTTTTCACAGGGGACATACAGAGGAAAAAATGAGAGGAAACTATAGGTATGCATGCCCGCAGATGTTCCTACACCTTCCTTCTCAGTTTTCTTATTGGCATCTTTCTGTTGCAGTGGAACCAGCAAAAAATGTATCCGCCGGATGTCTGGGAACTCCTGCTCATGCTCGGAGCGCTGGGTGCGGTCTCCGTTTGTATACCGCAGACAAGGAAGATGGGAGGCATAGCCCTGGCCATGGCACTGGGCATTGCCGTGTCTCTGAGTACCGTGGAACGCACAACACATGTGCCAACGGCATTGACTGTAGATACCTATGCAACGGAGCAGTTCGTAAAAGTGTATGGAACCATTGCCGCAGAACCCGACAGAAGACCTATGCAAACTAAATACACCGTAGACGTACATCAGATTCAAACTGCATCGGGCACCATTCTTTTTCCCGTACAGGGAAAGGTACTTGCTACGTACGGGAGCTGGCCACGCTTTGCCTATGGAGAGGATGTCGTAGTGCAGGGCACACTCCAGGCACCCCGTGCCATAGAAACCTTTCAGTACGACCGCTATTTGAGCCGCTATGGAGTCTATGCAGTCATCTATAGAGCGGGTATGCAGAAGAAACAAAGTGTCGCACCGAAGGATGACATCTGGGCAAGGTTCAAATCCTCTCTCTTTACACTCAAAGACCACTTTGAATACCGGATCAATACTCTGTATGCAGAACCACATGCTTCATTTATGGCAGGTCTGCTTACAGGTTCCCGACGTGGCATACCCGATGCATTGCTGAAGGATTTCAATACCACAGGTCTCACACACATTATTGCTATTTCCGGCTACAACATCACCATTGTTATCACCATGATTTCAGGAATGCTCTTCTGGTTGCCACTGAAGAAACGGTTCTTCCCCGCAGTTGCTGCCATCATTGCATTTACGCTTTTTGTGGGAGCAAGCGCCGCTATAGTTCGTGCAAGCATTATGGGAATACTCGGACTGCTTGCACTGCAAACAGGACGCCAGTCTGAAGTGCGACTGAGCGTACTGTGGACCCTCTTTTTCATGCTCCTGTGGAACCCAAAGTACCTGTGGTACGACGCAGGCTTCCAGCTCTCGTTCCTTGCCGTGCTGGGGCTCATAGAAGTAGCTCCGCTGCTCGACCCCCTCTTTCAATACATTCCTCAGACACTCGGTATTCGTGAAGCACTGCAAATGACCGTATCCGCACAGCTGAGTGCGGTACCGCTCATTATTTTTTTGTTTGGCAGACTCTCCCTTATAGCACCCATAGCAAATCTCCTTGTTGCTCCTTTTATACCGCTTGCCATGTTGTTTGGATTCCTCGGAACGGTAGCAAGTTTTGTATGGTTCCCTCTGGGGCAAATGCTCTCCTATATTGCATGGGGATGTCTGGAGTGGATTGTAATCGTGGCACATCAACTTTCTAATATTCCCTTTTCATCGGTAGAACTAGGAAAGATAAGTAGTATAGTTATTGTGGGGTATTACTGCCTTCTCCTTCTTGTGTTGTATCGCCATCAGCGAATGGTTGCTTGTTACTAGTTGCTTGTAACTTGTTATGGCTATATTTATTACATTCGAGGATATAAAGGCTTGGCAGGAAGGTCGCAAGCTCATGCAAACCATACGCCAATACTGCAATAGAGCTCGTGCCAAAAGAGACTTTGCATGGGCAGACCAAATCAGCAGATCCACTCTTTCTGTTATGGCCAATATTGCGGAAGGACATGATGCACTTAGTAAAAATGAATTCATTAGGTTTTTAGGATATGCAAAGCGCTCATGCGCAGAAACAAGATGTCACTTGTACTATGGTTTTGATGCTGGATACATCACAAAAAAAGAATTCCAATCTACAGCTTTACAGGCAAAACAGATTTGCGCTCAAATTGCTAGCCTCATCAAGTATCTAAGAAGTAGCAAATGAGCAACAAGTAACTAGTAACCAGCAACAAGTAACTAGTAACCAGCAACAAGTAACTAGTAACCACTAACCAGCAACTAGTAACTAGTAACCACTAACCAGCAACTACTAAACAAGCACCAGTCTACCACACATACATCCGGAGCTTTCTCTGGCCCGTAAGCCAAGGAACCGATTTCTCCTGTACCGGTTTTTTATGTGGAAATTGAAATGCATAGGAAACCACCTTTGTTCCGGGTTTGAGTTCCGCATCAAATTTCTTTTCCAATTTTGTAAGGAGACTGGGAATAAGGTAGAGAAAAATACAATCCGCGTCCGAAACATCCTGCTTGAGCACATCTTTCAAACGCAGTTCTACCGTTTGCCGGGAAATCCAAATACGTACCTTTCCAAGGAGCCACACTGTGGGCACAAACTCTACTCCTATGGCAGTGATGGAAGGGTATTTTCGCTTTGCATAAATGAGCAGGCGGGCATCCCCTGCTCCCAGATCGTAGAGTGTTTCACTGCCCTGCAGACCAGCAAAATGGAGCATCTCTTCTCCCACATGTTTGGGCGTGGGGATAAAGGGGACAGCTATCCAGATATGCGCCACGACCGTCACTACAATAAAGAGAGTGATGAGAATGGCGAAGAGAAGCAGTACATCTAGAAACATACAATGACTGTAATACGGTTAGATTGTTTGCATGGCATGAACTCAGCGTAACGCTTGCACAGAAATATAACCATGCAAGAATAGACGCATGAACTTTACAATTTCTCCTACTGTCTTTGAAAAGCATCCCGGTCTTACCGTGGGTGTTATTGTCACCACACAAATAGATAATGCAAAGACACACCCGGAAATAGCACAGTTGCTGCGCCAGGAAGAAGCACATATTCGCAGCAGTATGGACCCCGACACCTTTCGGGACCATCCGCACATCGCTTCGCTGCAGGAAGTGCATCGCTCGTTTGGCAGTAACCCCAACAAGTTCCCTCCTTCCGTTCAGGCACTGGTGAAACGCGTGCTAAAGGGCGGTACATTGCCGAGTATCAATTCTCTTGTGGATGTGTATAACATCATTTCCCTGCGCTACGTCATCTGTGCAGGCGCAGAAGATACCGATGCCTGCAACGGAGACATCCAGCTGGCTTTTGCAGATGGCAACGAAGCGTTCCTGCCCCTTGGTGAGCAGGAACACGCACCACCGGAAGCAGGTGAACTTGTGTACAAAGATCATGCAGGCATCATCTGCCGCAAACTCAACTGGCGGGAAGGCGACCGGACCAAAATTACAGATAGCACAAAGAATGCCGTGGTTGTCGTGGAAGGATTTCCACCGTTCCCAAAGAAGCAGTTGGAGCAGGCACTGGAAGAACTGGCAAACCTCCTGCAAAAGTATTGCCGGGCAACGACAAGAATAGAAGTATTACATACAGATAAGACGGATTGCATAGTCCACTAGGGAACTAAGTGAATCCTTCCCTGCCTCTTCAGTGTAGATACATACTGCCCGCAGTTGCTGCCTATCTGGTTTTCTTCCAGAGCTCCTATACTCACCAAACTCTCAAAACCATGCCGTGCAAGATCCTCTACAAGTGCCTGGACCGACTGACCGTCGTACGGATCTAACTTTGTTTGAAGATGATTTGTTTCTGCCATACCTGTGGGATTCAAAGGCGTAAGCTTGATAATAAACTTTGCAGGATCAAAGTGCTGCGCAAGTACGGTGGGTTCAATGGGATACTCCTCCATCACAATAAAGTTGAGGGTAATCTTTCTGTCTCCCTCTTCGTAGAAACGCTCTCCAAATGCAGCAATGTCATCCAAATCCATTTTGCGGATGGGAATGAGTTTGTCTCTCATTTTTTTATCCGTGGTATGAACCGAAAACTGCATCTGGAACATACCACTCCCATACAATCGCTTTTTAATCTCTGTAAGGCGCCGAAGGAAACCGTGGTCGTTCTTGGGCCCGACCGTAGAAACCGATGGGATGAGCCCGGGGGCATGGTAATGGTGTGGCAGTTCCTCGAGTACATCCAAAATAGCAGGACAAAAAACTGGTTCCCCCATGCGGGTAAACTGCACCTTGAACTTCTTGCAGGGAATTGTTCCGGTCGGGTACCGCCGCATGACCATATAATCGATTTGATCGAAAATTTGCTGCTCCGTAAGCACGCCGTGGCACTCCTGCCCCGCATCGCACATAAGACACTGCACAGGACACCCAATAAGACAGGAAAGAACAAGTACCCACTTTTCTTCACGTGTGTGGGGAGGCTGAATGGATTCGACAAACTCAATAGTATGACCGTTGATCTCTGCCACATAAACTTTGGCAAGACTGTCACTACCGAATTCTTTGATGACGTTCAGCATGAGGAGTAAGAAGAGAAAAAGTGATATCCATGGCAATACGCAATGCATCGCCGGCTGCTATGTGCACCTGACGAAATCGACTGCCGTGCACATCTCCCGCAAAGTGGATACCGGATCGATTGTATGCAGTAATACGAGGGTAATAGGGTTCCCTGCCTACGGCAATTAATACGTAGTGTGCCTGAAGTGTTTGATTCGCACACTGTACTTCTATGCCATCACCCTTCCCTCGTACGCCCAATACGTCCAGATGTTCCAGAAAGGGAATTCCCTTCTCTTCTGCACGCACACGTAACATGGGCAAGCAGCATGCTTCACTTCTTGTAACAAGAGTGGGAAAGTGCCCCTGTCTGTGCAAATGGAGTGCATAGTCAAATGCCGCATCTCCTCCTCCTACTACCACTATAATTGCATGACGTGCCTCCTCCGGTACATCAGCTACTTCATAAAAAAGGGTAGTCCCCACAAGCTCTTTTTCTCCCGGAAATCCCGCCTGCTTGGCAACAGTTCCTGTGGCTATAACCACTGTGGCTCCTGTATAGCTTGCTGCTGCTGTTTTTACAACATACGCATCTTCCTCCCCACCTATCTCCACAATTTCTTCCCGAATGAGCGGTACCTGATTCTTTATGAGATGATCCTCAAAGTATGCAATGAGTTCTTTACCGGAAATACCATCCGGAAACCCCAGATAGTTCTCCACTCTGTTGGCATTACGTAACAATCCTCCAATTCGTCCCTTTTCAAAAAGCGCTACCTTGAGACCTGACCGCTTCATGTGCACTGCAGCGGTAATGCCTGCAGGACCGGCGCCAATGACAATACTGTCGTACGTCATGCACCCAGCATATCAGAAGTACAAAGCGGTGTTGCGAAACCGTACGAGAGATTTTGCAGGCTCAAAAGATGCATTTCTTCTGTGTAAGTAGCCAAAGCATCTGCTGGTACAAATACATCAAACCCCAAACAAAATGCTTCACGTGCTGCAGTTTCGCAACAGAGATTGGTAAGTACGCCGGTTACCACAAGACTCTGTACCTCCTTCTTTCGTAAATATTCTTCCAATTCCGTTCCCTGGAACGAGCTGTACGAGGACTTTCGTAAAAGTAGCTCCCCTTCCTGCGGTACAAGCTCCGAAGTAAGAAGGCTTTCTGCTGATCCATCCGGAACCGACTCTCCCCACCAGCGCAAAATAGGATCGTCTTCACCTTCCTGTACCGCAAAGTATGTAAAGATAACGGGACGACCATGCCCACGAAAATGACCAACAAGATCTAAAATATTGGGAAGGATAGCTCTTCCGCTCTCCACAAACGCATGAGAGGAAGGATCCAGAAAATAGTTCTGCATGTCTATAATCAGGATTGCAGAATGCTCCACATCAAATGCATTCCAATGGAAAGAATTTTCCCGGAGTGCTGTACTCCACGCTTCTACTTTCTTCGCATCCTGTGGTCCACGGTAGTAAGACTGCTTCTGCATGAAGAGATTCTGGAAGGTTGTGAATGGGAGTTCAACGAATTCCTGATGATTTTTATGACAATCAAATGCTGAAAAATGTTTCAAGGCGTATACTCTGACGTATCTCCCCCTTCTCCCATTATGGAATCCTCCACTCTCATTGCACAGCTGCTGAGCCTGGTCTACATCATTATCGGCCTCGGTATACTCGCCGATACCACACGGTACCGTTCACTCTTTGAGTCAATGCTCGGGAACCAGGTGTTTCTTTTTTTGGCAGGTATACTCTCACTGGTCATTGGATTTGTAATCGTCAAATTCCATAACACCTGGCAGGCAGACTGGAGTGTGCTCATTACTGTAATAGGATGGATTGCCCTGGTAAAAGGAGTATTGCTCATCGTATCTCCCGATGCACTCCTGAAACAGGCACACTACTGGCTGGAGCACCTGCAGTTGGTTGCCCTGGTCACCATAGTGCTCGGACTCGCACTGGGGTATATGGGCTTTGTGGCATAGCACCCATAAAGTGCATAAAAGAGGATCTATTGGTTCTTTAGAGCTATTATTTTGGAGTTGAGAATAGTTGACATTAATGGAAAGTTAATTATAATGTACTTCCATTTTTACTCTTCTCTTTTATGAGTACCTCAGAAAACCAGGAACAAAGCGATGGTGGTGAAGATATCAGCTTACAGGATACACAGGCAGTAGAAGTAATAGAAGCAGAAACGCCATCATCTAGCTCTGAAGTTGATACAGGTGCAAGCACCAAGGCTGTTATAGCTTCTCAGGAAGGCACATCTTCTGCACTCAGGGAAACAATTGCACCGGACTCTCCAGAGGAATTGAGGAAATTGCTCTCAGAAGCAATGGAACTTTTGGATGCAACAAAGGCACAGGAAAAAGTGTTGATGAGAGAAAAAGAAGTATTGGCTGCTGAAATAGTAAGATTAGATAAAAAGTTAGTGGAAATAACCAGTCAACAACAATCAGATAGTGCAGAGCTAGCACATACCGTACGTAATGCCTTATCTGCACCAATCGGAATGACCGAAATCCTCCTAGAAGATGAAGAGAAAGATTTAGAAGAACAAAGGAGGCTGTTAAAAATAATACTATCAGGCATGCAACAGACGATAAGATCCTTAACTGCTTTTGTAGCATCGACCGGAGTAGTAGTAGCAGAACAATCTGTAGCTGCAATGGGTGAAAGAACATCAACTGAAGAGAGAGCTCAATCGACAACAGAAGCATCGCTGGAATTACCAGCTGCCCGAAAAGGAAGCATTCTTATTGTGGACGATGAACTTTCCATTAGAGAGTTGCTGCCTTTGCAATTGGAAGCAGCCAGTATTCCTACCATCACCAGTACCAAAACAGCTGCTTCTGGAGAGGAAGCCCTGAAGCTCTGGGATGAAAACGATGGATTTGATCTTGTGATTACTGACGTAAGAATGCCGGGCATGACCGGTCCTGCATTAGCTGTAAAACTCAGAGAGAAGCAACCCTGCGTAAAGATACTCTTCATTACTGGCCAGGCTGGAACCGAACTGGATGATATCTATAAGGTTCTTGGGGAAAATGGTTGGGTACAAGGCCTGAGCAAGCCATATGATTTGGATGAACCAAAAGAAGGCAGGCGAAGAAATAATCCCGATCAACCTACTCTAAAAGAACTTATACTGGATGCATTGCCTACTGACCAGGAGAAGGCTCAAAAATAAATGTAGTTATTTAGATGCGCCACTTTATCTAAACAGATTGAAGTGGCGCATTTTTTTGGTTTAGTACCCGTGACCTGGAGCCGCACCCAAGGAACAAACAGTACCTAAGAAGCCTCATTCAAGGAGGCGCACTCCGGAGCCGCACCCAAGGAACAAACAGTACCCTAAGGAGCCTCATTCAAGGAGGCGCACTCCGGAGCCGCACCCACGAAGGGGTGCGGCTCCTTCATAACGTTTTACTGAATTTTGAGCGTCCTCCCCTTGCCCTTCTCCTCTTCTTTTCTCTTGGGAATGGTCACAGTGAGTTTGCCATTCTTCATGGCACACTCTGCTTTTGCTTCTTCTGCGGTAGCAGGCAAAGAAATCTGACGACAGAAGCTGCCGGAAGAACATTGTTTGCAGTAGTACTTCCTTTCTTGCTCTTCCTGTTCCTGATGCATGGTACCGGAAATGGTGAGGAGACCGTCTTCCACAGTGACCTCTATGTTTTCTTTGTCGTACCCGGGAAGGTCGGCAACGACTTGTACTTCTTTCTCTGTTTCACAGAGGTCTATCTTCGGGAGGAACATATTCCCGGACTCCTGGAAGAGTGTGGGGAAACTCCAGAAGGAGTCATCGAAGAACCGGTCAAAGGGGCTTACAAGCTGCCCCCTGTTTCGGCGTGATATAAGCTGCATACTATAAGGGGGAAAAGGATAAATTAGCACTCTCCAGTGTAGAGTGCCAACTCTAGAAAGTCAAGATTCTCCTTACAATTTTCCCCTCTCCTTGCAGGTCATATCTATAAGAAAAATCAAGACCGAACCTTCCCTCTCCCCGCACTGAATGGAAGTGGAGGAGAGGGGTGCCCCGACCTCTAGGAGGGGCAGGGTGAGGTCATCTTCTCCCGCAACATGGCAAACAACACCGGTAGTACAATGAGCGAAAGGAAAATAGATGTGGTAAGACCGGCTACCACAACCAATGCGAGCGGTTTTTGCACTTCTGCTCCTGTTCCTGTGGTTATGAGCATGGGCAGGAGTCCGAGGATGGAAGTAAACGCTGTCATAAGAATGGGACGCAGACGGAGCGTGGCTCCTTCCAATACCGCTGCATGAATCCCCTCTTTGGTAATGCGCTGCGCCGGATCACGCATGTACGCACCTTCTTCTTCCATAAGAGGTAAACCGAACTGCGCACGGAAGGCATTTTCCAGGTACACAATGATCACCACTCCCGTTTCCACGGCATTACCGAAGAGTGAAATAAAGCCCACCCACACTGCCACCGAAAAGTTGTAATCTGCAATGAAGAGCGCAACCACTCCTCCTACAAGACTGAGTGGAATGGTAAGCATAACAATGGAAACAAGGCTGAGATCCTTATAGGTAAGATAGAGCAGAAGGAAGATGATAAAGATAACAATGGGTACGACAACAGCCAACTTCTTCTTGGCACGCAACTGGTTCTCGTACTGCCCTGTCCACTCCAATGCGTACCCTGTCGGGAGTTCCAGATTCTGTTCCAGGTACTCCTGTGCACTTCGCACAAAAGAGACAAGGTCTATGCCCTGCGCATCGGTTTGTACCACAGCAAGCAACCTGCCATTCTCACTCTTAATCATAGCGGGCCCATCCACAAGACGAATGGTTGCCACACTGTCCAAAAGTACCTGAGTGCCGTTCGTACCATGAAGAGGCAATGATTTTACGTCTTCAAGATCCTGCCGGAAGGATTGCTGCAGGCGTACCTGTACGCCATAGCGCTCACGCCCCTCTATAGTTGTGGTCACGAGCGCCCCGCCGACCCCTGCGGCGATGGTTTTGAGAGCATCACCTTTGAGGATGCCATACTGCGCCAGAAGCTCATCGTTTAAATCTATATTGAGATAGCGCAAACCCATGGTGCGAATGGCAACGGTATCTGCTGCACCCGGAACATTGCCGAGCATGCCCTCGATCTGTAGAGCAATCTTTTCGAGTTCCACAGGATCATCTCCAAAAATCTTCACACCTATTTGGCTCCGAATGCCGGTAGAAAGCATATCCACACGCCCAATGATGGGCTGCGTAAAACTGTTCCAGAGATTTTTTGTACGGGTGGCTTTGTTTATTTCCGCAATGAGCTTCTGTTTGGTCATGCCCTTGCGCCACTGTTCTTTGGGCTTGAGCGTAATGAATGTTTCAAACATGGCAAGAGGAGCAGGGTCTGTGGCGGTATCTGCTCTTCCTGCTTTGCCGACCACTGTTTCCACTTCGGGGAATTGTGAAATAATTTTATTGGTCTGGAGCAGAAGTTCCTGTGCACGCTCTTCGGAGACATCGGGGATGGTAATGGGCATATACATGATGGATCCCTCGTTGAGGGGAGGCATGAATTCCGAACCAATCTGCATCATGGCAACGACACCCGAAAGAATCAGAATGCCCATAGTCACCAGAACCTTTCTGCGATGTTCCAGAGCCCAGAGCAGGAGCGGTTCATACTTACTCTGCAAGTAACGTACAACGGGAATTTCCTGGTCTCCCCGCAAGTTTCCTTTAAGGAAGAATACGGAAAGAAGGGGTACAAGAAACAAAGCTGCAATGAGCGCACCGAGCATGGCAAAAACATTGGTAAATGCCAGAGGTGCAAAAAGTTTTCCTTCCATACCTTCTAAGAAAAAGATGGGAAGGAAGGAAAGAATAATAATAAAGATAGCAAACACAATGGGCCTGCCTACTTCCAGAGTGGCTTCCAGTACACGTTGTACCCTCTCTTGAGGGGAATGAGGCGGGAATTGCAGAAGCTTACGATAGGCATTTTCACTGATGACAATAGCGCTATCCACCATGGTCCCAATAGCTATGGCTATGCCTCCCAAACTCATAATATTGGAGGGTAAGCCAAAAAGGCGCATGAAAATGAATGTCATGAGCACACCCATGATGAGTGCAATGGACGTGATAATGGTTGAGCCGATATGCCAGAGAAACACACCCAACACGAGAGCGGTAATAACCAGTTCCTGACTGAGTACGCTGCTGAGCGTATGGATAGCACTTAAAATGAGAGACGTGCGATCGTAGAATGGTTTGATGGTCACACCAGTAGGCAGCGTCTGTTCCACTTCCGTGATTCTTTTCTGTACAGCATCTATAACGGCAAGCGGATTTTCTCCGTAGCGCATAACCACTATCCCCCCGACTTTCTCTGCTCTTCCGTCTGCAAGAATGGCACGCCGGAACATACCGGATGTACGTACTTCGCCAATATCTGTGATGGTAAGCGGCATACCGTCCTGCCGCATACCCACAGTAATATGAGCAATATCATCGGGGCTCTGGAAGAACCCAAGACCCTGTATGGCCACTTCCCGTCCGCCGGTATCCACCACCTTACCGGATACGTTGTTGTTTCCCTGCATAATGGCATCCATCACCTGCATGATGCGCAGGTTGTATTGCTGTAACTTTAAAGGATCCAGAACCACCTGATACGTTTTTACATACCCGCCGACAGATGCGACTTCTGCGACCCCGGGAACACTCTGGAGCGCATAACGGACAGTAAAGTCCTGTATGGACCGCAGCTCTGTAAGTGAATGCGTATCACTCTCAAGTGTATACATAAAGATCTGACCGAGCCCCGTAGCATCGGGACCAAGGATGGGCGTGACACCCATGGGCAACTGCATTTGAGCAAGACTCAGACGTTCGGAAACACGATCACGGGCAAAGTAAATATCTACATCGTCAGTAAAAATAACTGTGACCATGGAAACACCCAGCATGGAAGAAGCCCGAATAGTCCGAACACCGGCAAGTCCCTGCATGCTCACTGTGAGAGGATACGTAATTTGATCTTCTATATTCTTGGGACTTTGCCCGGTCCATTCGGTCATCACCACCACCTGATTTTCGGAGAGATCGGGAATGGCATCCACAGGGGTTTGGATGACGGAAAGTATGCCCACTATGGTCAGCACACCAAAGAATACAAGGGTCAGAAACCTGTTTTGAAGAGCCTTTGTAATGAGGAAATTGATCATAAGGAAGTAGGGGTACTTTCAGGAGACTCTTCGGTCGGAAGAGCAATCGTGCCGGGAGAATCAAGAATAATACGGGACTCCGCTGTAATGTTTCCGGTCACTTCCGCAAATTCGCCATCTTCGGAACGTACACTTACACGAGCTTTATATGGTAAGTTTGATTCTTCATTCAGTACCCATAGAACATTGCCATCATCCTCCCGTTTTACAGCAAAAGAAGGAATGCGGAACAGAGGAGTAGCACGATCCACAATACGAACACGCACACTGGTATGGTGAGGAAGATTGAGACTGTCATCCACTTTCGCCTGCACCGTAACCGTATGTGTCTGCCTGTCCACCTGCGGACTGATGCGTGCAACCTCGGCTTGGTACGTCTTTTCTTCCGATTCCGGAAGGAAGAAGACCAGAGTCTCACCTATGTGTAATGCTCCTGCCAGATGTTCCGGTAGACCAAACTGGATTTCGCTCTTTGCTTTCTTGGCCAGACTGGTAGGGACATCCGTGAGTTCAAATGCCGTCATGGAGGATGCAACAATTTTTCCGACTTCTATGAATCGCTTGGATACGGTTCCGGAGAACGGCGACCGGATTTCCCGGTGCCCGCTTTGTGCAACTTCGGATTGCAGCTGAGCATTTGCCACATCAACCATGGTTCTATATCTCTCCACCATCTGCTGCTGACTGGCATCGGTCAGTTCGTAGTTGTTTTGTATGGTACGCAGCTCGGATGTCATCATGCGTACCTTATTGCTCATCGCAGCTTCTGTTTTACCACTGCGGTATGCTTTATAGAGTTCCGGCTCAGCAGCAATAAGCTTTTCGTACATGTTCACTGCATCTTCTATCTTCTCCTGCATTTTTAAAATGCTCTCCTGTGAAGCCAAAACTTTGTTGGTGAGGTTGGCAAGTTCCTGCTGCGTATAAAATCCTGTCTGCATGGTAGGCACCGATGGTGTCGCACTGAGTAACGTGATGGTTCCATTCAGTGCGTCATTGGCCAGATGTAAAATTTCCACAATGTGCTCTTGTTTGCGTGCATCACTCACTGAAGGATACGCCTGCTCGGCGTCGTAAAGAGCGGTAAAGAGCGGAGCAACATCGTGTCGTGTCTGCCTACTCAGCTGACCAAGCTGGTCAAGAAGGTCTTCTTCCTGCACGGTATCGCCCGGACGGGAATTGGAACCGATAAGGATTTGCTCTGTAACCTGCCTTGCCTGCCGTACGGTGGTAAAACCTTGGTCTACCATTTGCCGTACATTGGCAGCCTGTTCTGCAAATTGTTGCAGAAAGGAATCCTGCTCCCGTTTTGCTATAAACAGAGCGGTTTCCTTCTCCTGAATCTTCTGCTGTGCGTTTATGAGCGTTTCCTGTGCAACATTTTGCGTGGTGACGTAGTCCGACTGCGCCTGCGCCTTACGCGCATTCTTCTCTGCAATAACTGCGGTGCTCTGCCCTTCTACACCCTTGGGGAGCAGGAGAGCCACCACCTGGTTTTTGGTGACCTTGTCACCGATATCAACATAAATGTCTTCCACTATCCCCTCCCTGCGGGGAAAGATGTTCGCCGTTTCGTGCGAGAGCACGGTACCCAGAAGAATAATGGAAGAAGACTGACTGAGGAGAACAGGTTGCAGGGTCGTGAATGCAGGTTCCTGCATAACTGCAGCCGCACCTGCTTCCACAAGGAGAGGCGGCTGCGTAGAACTAAAGGAAGCAAAAACGCTGTAGCTGACGCCTGCAGTAAGCAGGAGTGCAGCACCCGCAATACCTTTTCGTCCGGAGCGAGTCATGAGCCTATAGAGGGATAAAAACATATTTTTCATAGTAAAAAGGGGGATGCATTACATATCCATACCCTCCATGTTCATACTGCCTTCATCCTGAACCATTCTGATATGATCTTCGAACTTCATACCCATACGGGCAGCGGCAGCTTTTTCTTCACGGTAGCGCTCTACGGTCATACCGTACTGAGCAGCCTGCTCATTTTCTGTAAGAGGCTTCTGCGATGCACAACCTGTGAAGAGAACAACAGAGAGGATAAGAATTGTGGAAAAAAGTTTTTCCATAAAAAAATGGGGAAAAAGAAATACAGTCAGTCTTTGCAGTACATGTGTATTACAAAGCTAACAGACGTAATGGATTTACACTCTCAATACCACCGTTCCGGTGAGCAGTATTTCCGGGAAAGGCGGCCCTGCACTGGCAATAGATACAGTGGATTTCTTCAAAAGATCGGAAGCGCCTTTCAAATCGAAAGGGCTTACTGCAAACATAGGAGCAAAACTCGCAGAAACAGACAGAGTGGGCGCGGACGCAATAGCAAGCTCCTGACCTTTCTGCTCACAGCGTTCACACGTCATATCTTTGTTTTCCTGACTCCTTTGCATCATGTGTGCCATCACTTGCTGATCGGAATGGTTCATGGGCATTGCCCCCATATTCATAGGACAAATACTCGCACACAGCGTGGAGAGGCTGAAACCGATGAGTGCAAACAGTGATGGATTCATAGAGACAAAGAAATGTTAGCGACTTGTAACGTCGCATGCACGCATAATTTCATCTGCAAATTGTTCTTTGGCTTTTCTGCCACCTTTTCCGAGTTTCTTGGCACTGCAAGTAATAAGATGACTCTGAAGAACATAGTAGTTTGTCTTTTTCAGTAATCCGACTCCGGCATTTACCTGCTGAGCAATGTCCATACAATAGTCACCTTTTTCAATCATCTTCACCAAACGGTCTATTTGGCCGGCTGCCTTTTTAAGGTTGGTAAGGGCTTTGGACTTGTAGGGATCGATCATGATATAGGGATTAGGGATTAGGGATTAGGGATTAGGGATTAGGGATTAGGGATTAGGGATTAGGGATTCCCTTAAACCATGACCTATGGTACAGGTTATGCTGCAGGAACGCAAGAAAATAGTGCACACACAAAACCAGCTACCACGCATAGATCACTACCTACAAGGGGCATTCATTCTCTCTGCTCACTACCACCTTCAAACAACATCTTGATTGAATCCCATGTTTCTTTCACTGTTGTAGCCAAAGAGCACAATCTATCGACACTCTTTCTCAAGCGCAGTTGATCAGCACCTTCTGTATAACTGGTCCGCAAAGCCCATATGCCACCGATATTTTCAATCATATGCCTTTCACGAATTTTTGGGAGCATTGTTTGTATTGAACCGGGATAGTACTGATGCGCAACCACATACTCCGCCTGCTCACGCGTAAGACCGGGCATTAGAATAAAGTATCTCTGCCCTTTTCCCGGTTCAGAACTTTCCCGCACTTCAGCTGTAAACTCTGGCATAGCAATTGACTTGTGAACTATGGAAAAGACTACGTTCATAGTGAAGAAGTTATATATATTATATATTATTTATTATATTTTGTCAACTATCCCAAAACACTGCTTTCCACTCAATACGAGTTTCTCTTTCTCTACTTTCTCCCATTTTTTTACCTCTGCCTCCCTCTTCATGGCTGCAGAACGGGTGGGAAACTCCTCGCTGTGCAGGATACGCACGGGGAGCCTGGCACGCGTGTACCGGGCACCTTTCCCGGCATTGTGTACCCCTTCCCTCCCGTGAAGATCTTTGCAGTAGCCGGAGTACAGAGAGCCATCGCTGCAGCGAGCAAGGTAGAAGTAGTAGGGCATAGGAAGAAAGTGTACAGTACCGCGTAGTATGAAGATCAGAGAAATTTTCCGGCTCACATGGCTGCCTGTGGTAGGCGCTTCGCTCTGCTGCTTAAGCCCTGTGATCATAGTCCTTTTGGGACTCGGAACCGTAACTGTTGGCGGGTCATTGGCAGATACTCTTTACGGAGAGTACAAGTGGATCTTCCGTTCCATCGGGCTTGTTCTCCTTGTTGTTGCTCTTGTTCTCCACTTCCGAAAAAAAGGAATCTGTACGCTGGATAGCGCAAAGCGCCATCGTAACGAAATTCTGAATACCGTACTTCTCACACTGTTTGCGGGAGTAGTGGGATACATCGTCTTTCTCTATGTGATAGTGCATTACATAGGAGTATGGCTGGGGTTGTGGGTGTAGGAAGAGAAAAAAATACGAGAGAGAAATGCTGCAAAAAAACAGGATAACATGTTTGTTCGCAGGCAAATACTGTTTACAATTCTCTCCTTTTTATGAGTGAACAGAGTCCAATAGAAGCGGCGGAAGTAAGAACAGAAGCAATGCTGAATGGTGAACTGTCACAGGAAGACATCCTCACTATTTTTCGGCAGATGGAAGAAACGGGCATAGCAGCAGCAGACATTATGGGAGGCCTGCGTGCCATGCGCAAAAGGACATCACCCATTACAGTACCGGAAGATGCCATAGAAACATGCGGCTCCGGCGGAAGCGGACTCGTCACCTTTAATACTTCCACTTTCAATGCGTTTCTGCTGGCTGCTGCGGGTCTGAAGGTGGCCAAAAGCGGCAACCGCTCGGCAAGCGGCAACTCAGGATCTATGGATGTGGTGGAAGCGCTGGGTGCAAAGGTGGACCTTACACCTCAGCAGGAAATAGCCATTTTTAAGAAGGTAGGCCTTGTTTTCAAGTTCCCGAAATCCCGTAACCCTCTGCATGCAGAAAGCCCGCTTGCAGCGGCCAGAAGAGCGTACGGGAAACTCACCATCTTTAACCTGCTGGGGTGTCTTGCAAACTCCGTAGGAACAAAAAAGAGAATGACAGGTATAGCCAAAGAAGCATACGCACCTGTGGTACGGGAAGTTGCCTCCCAGGAAGGTACGGAGGGGAAGATAGTCACAGGCTTAGATGGGCTGGACGAAGTAACGGTCTGCGCTCCCACTCGCATATGGGATATTGCCTCCGGCGAAGAATCTCTCTTTAAGCCGCAAATGCTGGACATACCCACATCTGATGCCGGAGACATAGAAGGCGGAACACCGCAGGAGAATGCGCGTACCATGCGGGAACTGTCCTATGGGAGGACATGTGGCCCTCTTGTAAATCTGGTGCTGGTCAATGCGGCGCATGCAATACAGATTTGCAGACCCGAGTTGAGCCTGCGGCAAGCCTATGAAATAGCCAAACAGACGCTGGAAAGCGGAAGCGTCCATAGCAAAATCATGGAGTATGTAAAAAGCTCACACGAGACATAAAACCTACTTCCGAAGATCCACCCAAAAAATATCAAGATACTGCCGCACAGGATGAAGATCTCTGGCATTTACCTTCCGCCGCAAAGGAACCGGGTGTGCTTTTTGGTTTCGGATGATGAAGAGCGCATGCAAACTGCAACCGAGAAGAATAAGGAGCATACCCAGTGCTACCAGTCCTCCCTGTGTTTGTTCTGTGAGCGCTGCATAGTGCACGCTTCCCTGTACAAATGCCTGACCCTGCGCAGGAACGGAGAGTGCTACGGAACCGGGTCCGCTGTACGGGGTAATATCTGCACGAAGACCCTGCGATGTTCCCGCAATGAGAGATGCTATGCCCGCAATAACGAGGCATCCATTTACAAGACTGATGATAGGATTGGGTTGTGTGTTTGACATATTTTGTATATATTATATAACAAAATAGTATTTCTTTCAAGTCTCCGGTGTACTCGCACAGCAATTTTGAGTAACCTAGGGCAAGCTCTAGGCCCCGTCGTCTAACGGTTAGGACGCCAGATTTTCAATCTGGTAACGCGGGTTCGATTCCCGCCGGGGCTGCCACACAAGTAAAGAAAAACAGCCCGCTCCAAGGAGCAGACTGTTTTTTGGGATTACGAATCGGCTTAGTGACTACAACCGCCGCCGCAACCACCACCATCAGTGAACATAACGGAGATGGGAAAGATATAGAACACGGCGAGTATAGCACATCACCTGTATGTTTTCTGTGCAAACACCGTTAAAACTCATGTTTCTTCCCCAAATCATCCCGATGGTATTTGCCAAACTCCTCTATCTTCCTGCAGATCTCCCCTTTTACTACGGGCCCGTCTACGCAGAGCCGAATACCCAAAGGATCTACCACACAGTTTCCGCAAATGCCAAAGCCGCACTTCATGTAGCGTTCCAAAGAAAGTTGGCAGGGTACACGATGCTTTTCAGAGATATCCAGCACAGCCTTGAGCATCATCTCCGGACCGCAGGCAAAAACCTTATCGATGGGTGGATCTTTGGTGTTGGGATCTGCAGCTACCTGCAGAAGCTCATCCAGGACTTCGGTGTTGTACCCCTTATGCCCCATAGAACCGTCATCGGTAGCAACGTGCAGTGAAACATGCTTGAGAGATTCCAATTCTTTGAGATACAGCAGATGTTCCGTACCGCGCGCACCGACTATGGCTTCCAGTGTACAGCCGTGCTTTACCGCCTCGGATGCCACAAAGAACATGGGCGCAGCGCCGTAGCCGCCTGCGACAAGGACGATGTGGTCACCGGCATCCCACTGATAGTGGGTGCCGAAAGGACCACGCAACCCGACCAGATCTCCTTTTTTGGCTTGTGCCAACGCCTCGCTCATAGGCCCCACGGCAAAGAATGTAATTTTGGTCTCCGCACCGTCATCAAAGGCAACGGAGAACGGTTTTTCATCCACACCCGGGAGCCACACCATCACAAACTGCCCCGGTTTCGCTCCGAGTGAACCGTCGAAGATATAGGTGCGCACCATTTCCGTCTCCTGAACAATATTTTTTATGCGGTAGGTCTTGGGGAGCGTAGATGCGAGTTCTATGGAAGACATGTCCGTAGTATAGAGCGGACCCATGATGAGGGCTAGGCTTAGGGAATAGGGTTAGGGCTAGGGAGAACCTGACCATATTCTTCTTCACACCCTAGATCTCACTCCAACCCTCACGTATTATCCAGGTAATGAACCTTGCCCAAAATGTCCTCGGTGTAGACTTTGAGAACCCCACCATTCTCGCCTCCGGTATTTGGGGAATTACAGCAAACGGATGGAAGGAGGTAGTACGCAATGGTGCCGGTGGTGTTACAACCAAATCACTCTGGCTTAAAGAACACAAAGGACATCCGAATCCTACTATTATTTCCACAGAGCATTGGATGCTCAATGCTGTTGGCGTACCTGATGCAGGAGTGGAAAAGGCAAGAGAAGAAATTGGATTGTATATGGAAACAAAGCCGGCACCGCTCATTGCAAATATTATTGCAGGAAGCATAGAGGACTACGCAAAAACAGCGGAGGGCATTCTGCCACTTCAGCCTGACTTCCTGGAAGTAAATATTTCCTGCCCGAATGTGGAAGATGAATTTGGCAGACCTTTTGCCTGCAGCGCACCGGATGCCGCTGCCGTAACAAAGAAGGTAAAAAGTGTAAGCGGTAATACGCCTGTGTTCATTAAACTTTCTCCCAATGTAGAACATATTGCAACAATTGCCCTTGCCTGCGCAGAGGCCGGAGCAGATGGCTTTACCGCAATTAATACGGTGGGCCCCGGTATGGCTATAGATCTCCGGAGCCGCATGCCCATTCTGGCAAATAAAGTAGGCGGTCTCTCCGGACCGGCCATTAAACCTATTTCCGTTAAATGTATTGCAGATGTCTACGCAGCCACAGAAGGAAGACTACCCATTATTGGCACAGGCGGAGTGTACACGGGAGAAGATGCCATAGAACTCATGCTTGCAGGAGCATCCCTTATAGGAATAGGAACAGCTGTTTCAACCAGAGGAGCAGACATTTTTGCGAAAGTCTGCAAAGAAATGCAGTTTTGGTGTACAAACGAAGGAGTGGATGCCGTATCGGAATTGGTTGGAGGAATGCATAAGGAACTTTCAAAAAGGAGTGAGAAGTAGAACCTTCGCCCTACTCCATCACTCTATATCTCCCGTTCCTGCGGGAATAACGTATCTCGTCTCCACCATACTGCTCCAAAGAGGATCAACCCAAAAAGAATGAGCCGGACCGGACCAAGGACAGCCGGCGAAAGCGGAACAAAACGCAGAGCTTCTTTGAGGGAAATGAGGAGAATAGATGCCAGAGTGACACCCGGCACACTCCCCGGCTTCCCTGCTACTATGACCATAACGTCAAAGACGAGCACGGGGAAAAGGAAGTCATTGGGATGGATAATAGTGAAGTACTGGCGACTGAGCACGGCAGTGGTGAGCACGCAAAAGCCCGAGAGAAGGAATGCGAGAATGTAGACCTTTCTCCTGTAAATACCGAGCGATTTAGCATGCCACTCATGCTCGGCAAGCGCAGCAAGTTTTCTGCCAAATGCACTCCTATCCACTTTCCACATAAGCCAAAAGAAAAAGACGGCAACCACCAGACCAAACATGGCAAAATCAAACGGTGTCTGCAGGAAAGGAAAACGGAGGAGACCGGGTATGCCGAGTGCGCCCCGTGTCACCGAGCTCCAGTTGAGCACTACGGCAAACAGCATGAGATGTACTGCAAGAGACATTACACCAAAGGCATCTGCTTCCAACCGGAGAGCCAACAGGGCAAACAGGAGACTGACTGCGGCAATAGCAATGAGTCCACCAAAAAGGGCAAGGATGTACCCCGTGTGAAACTGCATGAGTAAAATGAAGACGGTATATCCCGTTACCATCACAATGCCTTCATGTCCAAAGTGCAGAATTTTTCCTTTACCAAGAATGAGACCGTAACCCAGATACCCCGGAATGAACATGCAGATAACGGCCAGTGTATGCCAGAAAAAGTTCATAAGAAGAGAGGTTACGCAGCTCGTGCACTCCGGACAAAGAGTCCGGATGGCTTAAAGAGAAGAAAGAAAATAATAAAGACCAACGCTACAGACTGCTGGTAGCCTGCCGGAACATAAAAAAGACCAAACCAATGAATACCCACTACAAATTGTTCAAGAAATGCGATGAGATAGGCACAAAGAATGGCTCCCCAAAAGTTCCCTTTACCTCCGGCTATAATGGCTGCATAGGCCTTTATGGTTAAAGGGAAAGCAAAAATAGGTGTAAGGTTCTGGTCTATACCCAAAAAAATACCTCCGCAAGCCGCGAGCACACCGCTGAGTATAAATATAAGACGATGCAGAATGTGTGCAGGAATACCCAGACTCCATGCGGCGTGCTCATGCTGCACCACAGCACGTATTTTTCTTCCGAAGGCTGTGGAATGCAGAACGTATGCAAAAGAGGCCAGAAGTACAAATGTGATGAGAATAAGACCTACCTGCTCCATACTGATACGCGCATCGCCCATTTGCACCATCTTTTTAAGACCCGGCACTATGCTGCGTGGTCGTTCCTGAAAGAGGAGCAAAATAGCACCATCTAAGATCATGCTGAGAGCAATGGTCGTAACAAGTGGGAGGAAGCGATGCCTTCTGTAGAACGGATTCACAAAAATTTCAAAGGTCAGCCACGCGAGCAGCGCTCCAACAAGGAGGCCCCCAAGAATACTAATGGAGAGTGGCAAATGAAGCGACTGATGTAACCACCACGTACTGTAGCCGCCAATGAGCGCCATCTGACCGAGTGCAAGATTGAATACCCCAAGCACGCCATAGACCAGAGCAAGACCTCCGGCCACGAGGGCACCTAGGGAACCGGCAATGAGTCCATTGATAAACAGTTGCACCACTTTATTCTACAGCAATGTCTGCCACTTGGACGAATGCACCGTCTTGCACCTCCCGCAGAGCGTAGTGTATGCCAAGCACATCACCGTTTTCATCGAACGAGATGTCTCCTACCACAGCGGGATATGAATCCAGAGCGTACAGATAATCACGCATAGCAGCTCCGTCGGTACCGGCTTTTTCTATCGCCTGAGCTAGCACTCCTAATGTGTCGTACCCGTACGCACCCCACGCCATGTTTGCCTGAGGTTCACCGTACACTGCTATGAACTTTTGCCCAAAGGGTGCTTCGCTGGCAACAGTAGGCACATTGATCACCTGAAACCCTTCTGCCGCCTCACTGGCAAGTTCCAGCACAACGGTGTTATCCATGACGTCATGACTGATGACAAGTTGCTGGAACCCCGCTTCGCGCATCTGCTGAAGCATAGCGGCCCCCGTGGGAGGAGTCTGAGGGTTTGCAACCAGAACATCGAAATCCAGTTTCTTGAGTCGGGTGAGAAGGGAGCGGAAGTCTTTGGTATTTGGATCCACAACCTCATCAAAGACCACAGCGCCTTCATCTAACTTTTGGAGCAGACCCATACGAACACCCTGGCAAAAATCGGTATCCTCACTGAGGATTGCTACCTTCTTAAATCCCTCCTGGGCAAAGTACTGTGCCATGGCCGTAGTTTTGAGGTCGTCACTGGGGTAGGTACGGAAGAAGAAGTCACCGGCTGAGGTAAGGTCGGGGTTACTGGAGGAGGGTGACATAAGTACAATACCGGCAGCTTCTGCAATGGGAGCAGCTGCCAGACTTTCGCTGCTGCAACCGGCACCGTGCACGGCGACAACGTGATCTATATTGATTAATTTTTGTATGGCGGCGGCGGCATCCGCACCGGAACAGCGCCCATCCTCCATTACCAGCTGTACGAGCCTACCCTGTATACCGCCTGCCGCATTCATTTCTGCCAGTTTCAGTTCCGCACCATGAGAGATATCCACACCCAAAGCAGCAATTTCACCGGTAAGTGGTGTAATGAGTCCAATTTTTACAGGTTCACCATTCCCCGCAGGTTGTCCGCAGGCAACAAGGGCAAGGAGCAGGGTGACAGAAAGGAGTCGTATGTACTTCATGGGGTGATAGAAAAGAAAAAAGAAAAGATTACTCTGTTACTTCAACAATCTGACCGTCTTTAAACATTTTGAGCACATTGGAAATACCGATGACATCACCATTCTCATCAAAATGGAATCCGCCGGCAGCACCGTCATAATTTGTAAGACCATAGAGATAGTCCCGAATGGCATCTCCGTCCGTCCCTACTGTACTTATTGCTTCCAAAATCACGCCCGCTGCATCATATGAGAGCGTGGCGAAACTCATATTCGACTGTGCCTCTCCGAACTGTTCACGGTACTTTTCGCTAAAGGATCGTTCGCCGGCCTTTGCAGTTGCACCGAGCATATTGGAGGGATTGAACATGTGCATACCCTCCACTGCTTCGGGTGCCAACGAAAGAAGATTCATACTGTCTGCAATATCCTGGCTCACAATCGGTTGCGTAAACCCTGCTTCGCGATACTGCTGAATCATAGGTGCAAGAACCGAATCACTCTGGGGATTGCTCACAAAGACATCGTGCTTTACCTTTTTTAAACGCGTTATGAGACTGCGGAAGTCTTTCGTATCGGGATCTACCACCTCATCAAATACAATGGCATACCCTTCCGGAAGAGCTGCCTGCAGGGAATTGCGAATACCGATAGCGTAGTCCGTATTCTCGCTGATAATGGCAATCTTCTTATAGCTCTCTTTCTCCATGTAGGCCGCCATATCCACACCCTTAAGAGCATCGCTTGGGTACACACGGAAAATAAAGTCACCGGCAGTTGTGACATCCGGACTACTGCTCACCGGAGAGACCAGCACGACATGCGCCACTTCTGCAACGGGCGCTGCTCCCAGTGTTTCACCGCTGCACTGACCCCCCACTATGGCAACCACTCCATCCACATTCACCAATTTTTGCATTGCTGCTGCGGCATCCGCACTGTTACAGCGGGAATCTTCTACAATGAGTTCTACCATACGTCCGTCTATACCTCCTGCCGCATTGACCTCCGCAACCTTCATTTTGGCCGCATTGGAAGTATCATTTCCATAGGAAGCAGCACCACCGGTAAGTGGACCGAGGAATCCGATTTTAATGGGCTCGTTTGTCTTGGGCGCCTGCCCGCAGGCTGCTAAGGCGAGGAGAAGAGAAGATGTACACAAGAATGAGAGAAATTTTTTCATAGTGAAAATAGGAATGTAGGAATACACTGTGATATATAACTAGCTTTTTTGCAAGTTATTGGGACGCATTGGCTTCGCAAGGCTAAGAATAAGGCTAAGTTATATCTTTTTCTTATAGTGACGGATGAGGCCGGAAAGCATACGACCTACTTCATTGCAAAGATGAATAGCTTTCTGCAGATCTTTATGCTGTACGTAGTTTAATCCGACTGCCATAAGGAGTAATGCATGCACTTCAGTACATTCTCCACGAGCTATTATGTATTTGCTTGCCTTATCATTATCAGTGAATCGACCATATCCTTCGGCAGCATTTGCAAGAATACTTATTGAGGCTCTTCTGATCTGAGATGTGAGCGCATAGATCTCAAACTCAGGAAATTGGCGTGAAACACTGTACACAATTTTAAGTAGCTGCATACCCTTTTGCCAAACGGGTGTTTCTTCAAACGCAATCACATGCACACCATAATGCTTGGTTCACCCGTAAAAGGGTTTATGAAAAAAATAATGAATACCTAAGGTACCTTTTCGGCTCATAAAAGCCAAAATATAGGTTTTATGACCCCATAGAACACCTTAGCCTTAGCCTTATGTTGTCGGATCCGCTCCAAAGTACACCTCCTGCAGCTCTTTTGACTGCCGTACATTGTCTGGTGCTCCTGTAAGCACAACCTGCCCGACATCCAGCACAACCACACGATCACAGATTTTACTGATGAATGGAAGGTCATGTTCGATGATGAGTACGGTCTTCCCCTCTTTTTTGAGAGCTTCTATGGCACCGGCAACCTGATGGGTCATTTTAGGAGACACACCCGCTGTGGGTTCATCTAACAGGAAAAGATCGTTGCCGCTCTTGAGCGTGCGGGAAATTTCCAGAAGGCGCATTTGCCCGCCGGAGAGAGAACCTGCCTTCTCCTTGGCATGGTCTGTTAGTGTAGCCATTGCAAGAGTCGCTTTGACCACCTCACGAAGATCCCCAAGTGACTTGCGCTGTTCCCCGGGCATAGCTTCCAGTGCCACCAGTACGTTCTCCTCCAGAGTCATCTCCCGGAAAATGCCAAAATGCTGAAACACGCGCCCTATGCCCATTTGTGCACGTCGGGAAGGAATAAAACCGGTGATATCCTGTTCTTTATAGGTGATGCTTCCCTGTGTGGGCTGGAGAAATCCCGAAAGTACGTTAAAGAGTGTGGTCTTCCCGGATCCATTGGGACCTATGAGCCCAATGACCTCGCCCTCCTCTACTTCAAACGAGACATCCTGCAGGATGGTATGGTTCTGAATGGTGAGGGAGATGGAGTGGAGAGAGAGAATAGGCATAGAGTTAGTATAGAGGATAAACTCAGGTAATTTGAAATTTGAAATTTTTAATTTGAAATAACTTGCTACTAGAGCAACAACTCTTTTTAAAATTTCAAATTGAAAATTATCTCCTGACCTACTTCACCACTGCTTTCATGAATGCAGCAAATAAGGGGTGAGGCTTGTGGGGTCTGCTCTTGAATTCCGGATGGAACTGCGAACCCACCATAAAGGGATGATCTTTCACTTCTACAATTTCCATCAATTTATTCTCCGGACATTCCCCGGAGAAAACCAATCCGTGCTTCTCCAGTTCTTTACGGTAGTTATTATTAAACTCGTAACGATGCCGATGGCGCTCCTGTATTTTGCCTGTGCCGTAGGCAGCAAAGGCCTTGGTTCCCTTCTTTAATTTGCACGGATATGAACCCAACCGGAGCGTTCCCCCTTTTTCGCGTCCTTTGTGCTGCCCGGGCAGGAAGTGCACCAGGTACTTCTCCCTCGGCAACTTCCCTTCTTCGTCAAACTCTTCGCTGGTGATTTGCCTGTCGCCAAGCGCTTCTCGAGCAAACTCTATGGCCAGTATCTGCGAGCCGAGACAAAGCCCCAGGTACGGCACCTGGTTCGTGCGGGCGTAGTGCGCAGCGGCAATTTTCCCTTCTATACCGCGTGTACCAAACCCCCCGGGAACCACAATGCCTTTACAGCGCTTGAGATCCTTCCAGGCTTGCGGATCTTTCTCTTCCAGCTTCTCACTGTCGATCCAGACTATTTCCGCCTTCTTCCCGGCATGCACGGCTGCAGATTTTATGGATTCCAACACACTCAAGTAGGCATCTTCCAGATGTGTGTACTTCCCCACAAGGGCAATGGGCACATACTTTTTATTGCGTTCTGCCTTCACGTGGCGTGCGTTGCCCGCTTGCCATTCACGCATGTTGGGCTTGATGTTTCCCAAGCCTAACTTCTCTCCGATAATCTTTGCTATATCGTACTTCTGAAAATTGAGCGGTACATCGTAAATGGAATCCACAGTTTCCGCCGGTATCACCGCTTCGCGAGGGACATCACAGAACCGGCTGATTTTATCCAGGAGAGCTTTGGGAATCTTGTGATCCGCACGTGCAAGAATGAGATCGGGCTGTAACCCTATACGACGCAATTCACGCACAGAAAGCTGTGTAGGCTTTGTTTTAAGCTCTTTTGCGGCTTCCAAATAGGGAAGCAATGTAAGGTGTACATGGAAGACATGCTGCGGACCAAGGTCTGCTTTCATCTGGCGGACCGCCTCTAAAAACGGTTCACCTTCTATATCTCCGACCGTTCCACCAATCTCCACCATCATGACCTGTGCTCCGCTTTGTTCCGCAGCTGTGACCATGTACTTCTTAATGGCATCGGTAATATGCGGAACGACCTGAATGGTCCTCCCCAAAAAGTCTCCCTTCCGCTCTTTGGCCAGTACCTCGGTATAGATTCTTCCTGTGGTAACGGTGGAAAGCCAACTCATGGGCTCATCAATGAACCGTTCATAGTGCCCGAGATCCAGATCTGTTTCGGCCCCGTCATCTGTTACAAACACCTCACCGTGCTGGAACGGACTCATGGTACCGGGGTCCACATTCAGGTACGGATCCAGCTTCTGTACAAACACCTTAAAACCCGCCGCCTTCATAATGGCTCCGATGCTTGCCGTTGCAATACCCTTTCCTAAACTGCTGCATACCCCCCCGGTGACAATGATAAATTTGGGGTCTGTCTTTTTCCCTGCCAACCGTAGTCGGCGCGCCGTCGACGAAGATTGGTTCCCTGATGGGTTCTTTTTCTTTTTTGTAGGTTCCTTCTTCCGGGAATTCATAGAAAGAAATGGGCAGTCCTATGGGGGAAGCCCGCTGCGTAGTTTACTAAAAACAACGATGATGGCAAGTAATTTCTGTCTGCTTAGGCTGTTTGCCTTCAACGAAAATATTCTAACATTACAGAGAATTTCTCTATATCCATCCAGTACGGCATGGGGAACTTGGTGTTCAAACGCACTGCTCCTGCGCTATCATACGCTGTTACAAATTCTTGCTTAGAAACCCCAGATTCAGTGTAGTACCCCACAGGATCCAGAATAAACCGCTCGATGATATCTGCAGCCTGGTCGTAGTCGTTTACGACATGAATAAGATTTTTCATGTGCTCCTTCATCAACCGGATATTGACCTTGCCCTCTGCTGCAGCATGCGCATCAATCTCTTTTTTGGATGCCATATCTTCTATAAATTTTACCAGTTTCGACCAGAAGTTATCGCCCTCACGACTGATACCAATGGGATCTACCAAAATAAGTGGCGTCATAACATTCTTGTAGAGTTTCTGCGAACAGAGAGATACAGCGACTTCTTCAAGCGTGCCTGCACCACCCAAGTTAAAAATATTAAAGGACATACGATCATTCATATGTTTTTGGCGCACCAGTCTGTGCTGTGCACCAAAGTCTACCTGCGCATCGGGGTGATGATTGATGGCCTGATCCTGCTGTTCCAGATCTATACCAACGCCAATGGACACTATGGCTTCTTTGATCTCATCTTCGTACTCCGGATACTTCTGAGCTAACTCCGGCAAATGGCGAGCGATATAGTCCACCATATGCATAACACCTGGTCCTTTTCCATGGATGAATCCCACATGCTCTCCAAAGAGATTTTTCATGCGACATGCAAAGCGTGTTAATTGGTCCTTTAAAACTTCATCCATACCCTCCACATGCGAACCGTACATGGCAATGAGCGTATCGACTTTCTCCACACGTTCGCGTGCTTCCGGACGTACCCAGAAGCCCCGCTCATGCCACACGAGTACCTCCTCCGGCATGGTATCTGTTTCGCCAAAGTGATCTTTTGCCTCATGCCTTACCAGGAGAAAGCGCACTCCATCTGCATGTAACTTTTGCATGGAACTAAAGCGCTGATCATCCAAGAAAACGTCATTGGGAATAGGCCCCTCTTCAATACTTCCGTCATCCCGGAGCATGCGGGCCTGACGCTTTCTGGTAAGGAAAGGTTCTTTTCTGCCATAGGTATCCGGACGTTCACGCACATCGTGTGCAATAAAGACACCAATACCTGAATTGTGCATTTCCTTCATAACGTCCGTATCAGGAAAACCCCACTGCGAATAAATTTTAGAGTGAGATTGATCCTGACCTACGTACCCAAGCACTCTGGCAAGTTTTGCTGCTGCTTCAGGAATCTCCCGCACTCCTGCCGTGTATTCCGGATCTTCTGCTGCAAACCGAGGAGCAATGATAGCCAAATGTCTCCCCTGGAAGTGCGGACTGGCTTCATGCACCCATGAAACTTTATGTGCCCTGCCGGAACCCACAAAGTATCCGGCTGTTTCACCATCTGCAATGGAAGGATGTACAAGATGCATAAGATCAAAAATCCGCTCGGGATGTGTATTGAGCTCTATGACATCCGGCAGAGAAACGCCATCTGCAATGGTACGTTTATTGATAATACTCTTTGCAAATTCTTGTGTTGACCTGCTGGCATGATGCAACCGAATGCGTATGCGAATATCTTCTGTAGTCATTGCTTCATACATCTTATTAAAGAGTTCCACCTGCCTGGGAAAATCTACTCCTGTGGTACGAATACCATCCAAAATACGTGCAGCCAAATGCACTAAGCCGGACTTGTTCGTTTCTGCATCTATAATGCCTATGTAGGGGCCAATGGAAAGACGTATGGCACCTACAAAGAACTGCTTTCCTCGTATTTCTTCAGGTAAACCCTCTCTTGGTTCCTGTACATCTGCCAAACCATGCTTTCCAAAGCGAATAACACTACGCATTTGATCCCAATGATTTAAATTATCCTCACAGAGGACATAGCGAAGTTGCTCCAGGGGCAACATAAGGTGACCCTGCCCATCAACGTACTCTCCGGGATCTTTACCTTCCGGTAATGCTAACCTATGTCGCTCAAAAGCATGGATAACTTCTTCTCTGGAAAGAGCATCTTGGGGATCTGCCAAAATGATACGACCAATGTTGACTGCCCTTTCCCTCACCATTTCTTCTAAGGTAAAAAGGAGCTGATCGTCCCTCCCATTTTTACGCACCTCGACTTCACGAAGTGAAATAACTTCTACAGGTACTATAATTCTGTGTGCCTCAAAGCGTATGTCTCCCTGTCCCCGAATAAGTTCCAATCCTACACGGGAGCCACCGCTCTTTCCTGCAATCTCTATCCTGTCTTCTTCATCAAGCTTGCGGGCTATGGCTACACTCGCTGCATCCTGTGGCCCGGGCACAATCATCTCTCCCTGAAATGCAGGCGCTCCGTATTCTTCGTTCATCACAAGCTTTGGATCTTTTGGAAGATCCAGGAAGCCGTCCGGAGAAATAATAGCTGAACGTTTTTCCATAGAATTAAGGAAGCTCCTATGTGCCTATATCCTGCCATAAACTGATATTTGACAAAAGTAAATTCTCTGCTTTTTTATACTAAAGTGCCACCCTTCGACTGTGCTCAGGATGACACTTTTTACGTTGTTCTTACATTACCCTATGAGTCCATGTGCCGTGTATAAACCCACGGTCAGCACGGAAACAATCGTCATCAGCTTGACGAGAATGTTGATGGAAGGACCGGAGGTATCTTTGAACGGATCTCCTACGGTATCCCCTACTACAGCTGCCTTATGCGGAGCACTGCCTTTGCCACCGAGGTTTCCTGCTTCTATATACTTTTTGGCGTTATCCCAGGCACCTCCGCTGTTGGCCATAGAGATGGCAAGGAGCACACCGCTTACCAGAGAACCGGCGAGCAGACCACCGAGTGCTTCGGTACCAAGGAGCAACCCTATGAGCACGGGAGTAGCAACGGCAATAATGCCGGGGAGCATCATTTCGTTAATGGCAGCTGCTGTAGCTATATCCACACAGCGTGCACTGTCTCCCACTGCCGTTCCTTTCATAAGACCTTTAATCTCTTTGAACTGGCGACGCACTTCTTCGATCATGGCGAATGCAGCACGGCCGACAGCTTGCATGGTCATGGAAGAGAAGATGTAGGGTAGCGTTCCACCAAGCAGAAGCCCAATGAGCGTCATAGGATTCATAAGGTTAATTGCCTGGATGGAAGCTGCTGTGCTGAATGCGGAAAAGAGTGCCAGAGCTGTAAGTGCCGCAGAACCGATGGCAAACCCTTTACCAATGGCTGCAGTCGTATTTCCTGCGCTATCCAGTGCATCGGTCCGTTCACGAACCTGCTTGGGAAGATTGGACATTTCTGCCAAACCTCCTGCGTTATCTGCCACGGGACCGTACGCATCTATGGCAAGACTAATGCCCAGTGTGGAAAGCATGCCCACAGCACTGATGGCAATGCCGTACAACCCTGCCTGTGTGAAAGCGATGGCAATGGCAATACAGATGAAGAGTACTGGGAGGAAGGTAGACATGTACCCGAGTGCCAGTCCGGAAATGATAATGGTCGCTGCTCCTGTTTTAGCAGAACCCGCGAGGTCACGAACAGGTGCATAGGTAGCGGACGTGTAGTACTCGGTAATCATACCGATAATCACACCCACAACGAGCCCCGAAACGAGCGCCAAAAAGACCCCCCACCACACCTGTGGAGGGAGCATGTTCTGCGCAAAGAAGAAAGCAAAGAGAATGACGAGCGCGGAAGAAAGGAAAAGACCGTTCTTTAGGGCATCGTGCACATTGGTGCTGTCTTTTCCCACCCGGACAACAAATGTTCCAAGAACGCTCGCAATAATGCCAAAGGCAGAAATGATGAGCGGGAAAAGGATGGCTGCTTCGAGCGCATCGGCAGATGTGCCCCAGTCCACCGTACTTCCTATGAGCATGGCTGCAACAAGAGAACCAACGTAACTTTCGAACAAGTCCGCACCCATGCCGGCTACATCACCTACGTTATCTCCGACGTTGTCTGCTATAACCGCAGGATTGCGGGGATCGTCTTCCGGAATACCGGCTTCTACTTTTCCTACCAGATCAGCCCCTACGTCCGCTGCTTTGGTGAATATGCCACCACCCACGCGGGCAAAAAGCGCAACGGAGGAAGCGCCAAAGCTAAAACCTGCAAGAATAGTGAGAGCCTGCGGGAGACTGACAGATGTGTATTCTGTAAGGTAGAGAATGGCACCGGTGAGTCCTATAAGACCAAGACCAACGACAGAAAGACCCATGGTCGCACCACTGAGGAATGCAATGCGCAGTGCCTTTCCTACACTGGTACGGGCAGCCTGTGTGGTACGGACGTTCGCGACTGTTGCCGTGCGCATACCTATAAAGCCTGCAAGAACGGAACAGAACGCACCGAGAACAAAACTTCCGGCAGTGTACGGTGGAACCCAAACACCCGATGTGGCACCTGCCCACGTCGCATCCAGAAAGACGTACAGGAGAACGCCGACAACAAAGACGAATCCGACGATGACAACATACTCACGGCGCAGGAATGCCATGGCTCCTATACGCACCTGGTGTGCAATATCCTGCATCTTTTTGGTGCCGGGATTGCAGAGCCCGATGAGGATGCGAAAAATCGCTGCAACAAAGAGTGCGAAAATGCCGCACGCAAGTACAACGGAGAGCGTAATGGAAACGGAACTTTGGAAGGGGAGAAAGGGGATCATAGGAATCGTGGAAGAGAATTCCGGGGCATTGTACTGCAGGAAGAGAAAAATTGGTATGGAAAAGAAGGGTTCCCCTCCGGAGCCAGAAGAATGAGAGATACAAACAATGGAAGAAACAACAGAAGATTCAAATGCCCCAAACAAAAAACACCACCCTCTCCGGATGGTGTTTCTCGTGAAAAAGAACGCTTAGTTCTGGTGCTCAAAATTCGTAATGATGTCTCGGCGGGTTGGACGATCGTACGAACCCGTCTGTACAAGTGTACGTGGAAGTGCAAGAGCAGACTGGTTGCCCATGCGGCGCAAACTACGCCTGTTGGTGCGTGTATTCAGGACATCAATGACACGGTATCTGTCTGAACCGGGCTTGACGGTTCTGTTGTAGCGACGCAACTGACGACCTTCTGCGCGACTCAGCATGTTACGACCATCAGACTCGTTCATTTCAGCAGCCGAGCGTGTGCGGGCCTCTATGGGGATAAAATCCGGAAGCTTGTTCTCTTTCTTCGTTTGGTGCCCAAGCGTGCGCTTGCTTACGCGGGTAACAGGACCAGATTCCGTATTGCCCGGAACCGCAAAATATGCGAGACCCGGAGTGATTATGCAGAGACTCAAAAAAAGCGCTGCAACAGGGCGGAAAAGACGTTTCATTACAAAGTGTGGAAAAAAATAGTGGAAACAAATGCATCCTAAGGAAGCACCTTGGCTGAATCAACTGAAAAAGAGGGATTCTCACCTTTTCCCCACACTAGGAGATTCTGCGGGTCTTTGTTTTCATGCGCTTGGCTGTATTACCTGCAGTTTTCTTCGCTGCAGCCTTGGCCTTTTTTACAGAGCTTTTTACGCTTTTTTTAGCTTTAGCAGCCGTGCGTTTTGCGCCGGCCTTTGCTTTGTTGGTTCCAACATCTATAAAGTTCTTAAGTTCTTTCTTGGCTTCGTCTGCCTTCTTTCTGGTGAATGCTTTGGCTCTATCCACATTGGACTGTACTTCCTCGCTTTCCACAAACTCACGAACCTGCTGTGCAATTTTCTTCCCATCCCGTTGGAGATGCTTGCCCAGGGACTTTGCAGCATCCTCAGCATCCTTTGCCTTCATGAGTTCTTCCCGAAGTTTTTTGTTACTGAGCAGGTACCCACCCATGGCACCGCCAAGGGTACTTAAGAGGAGAGAGATTTTCTTCATACGAGGAAGGTGGAAGAGTGCCCCACAGTCTACAAACAAGGCCGACGTTTTGCAAAGTAATCCTTGTATATTGCTACATGGTTACATGTTTTCACTTGTGTTACGCAGGCACACCTTTCTTTTTTCCCGGAAAAATATCCAGGACAAAATTGTTATCATGAAACATCCTGCGTAACGCTCTGCGAACAATGTAACCGTGTACCAGTGTGACAATGCGCTAAGAAAAAATCTTCTGCATACACTCCTTCGCAGAAAGAAGTGTGACCTCCCCTGTCTTTCTCTCCTTTACTTCCACCCCCTTCCCCTTGAGTGTCTTCTCGGAAACAACAATACGCAGCGGGATACCAATAAGATCCGCATCGGCAAGACGTGAACCGACGGTATCACCCAGACGATCATCGAAGAGGCACTCCACACCCTTCTTCTCCAGTTGCGTGTACAAATCCAGAGCCTCCTTATAGGGAGCATCCTCTTCTTTCTTTGCAATAGGAACAATGTGCACACGTGCAGGTGCGACATTCTCCGGCCAGAGCAAACCGTGCTCATCGTGGCAAACTTCTGCGAGCACACCCATAACACGTGTGGTACCTATGCCGTAACAGCCCATGTATACCGGCTTCTGTTTGCCGTCTTTATCGGTAAACGTAAATCCGAAACTATCGGAGAACTTGGTGTAGAGCGTAAAGACGTTGCCGACTTCCGAACCGTAAAAGGTCTCATATGTTTTGCCGGATTCCGGATCGCAGTCCCCCTCCTTCGCCGTCTTAATATCGTAAAACTGCTCCGGCTCCTCTATATCACGACCGAAATTGATATTGATGGAATGCTCGTGCGTTTTGTTAGCACCGCACTCAAAGTTTTTACGACCGGCTGTGGACTCGTCCCAGACCACACGAACATCATCGGGAAGACCAATAGGACCCGCATACCCAACCTCAGCCCCTGTCACTTTTTTTACTACGTCTGCAGAGGCAAGTCGGACAGATCGACAACTAAGCACCTTGCATAGTTTCTCTTCGTTCACATCGTATCCACCCCGTACCACAGCAGCCACAAACTGGCCTGCGTCTGTTTCTAGGAGCAGTGTTTTACTGGTCCTCTCTACTTCTATCTTCATAAATTCCGCCAGTTCTTCTACTCCTATAATCCCCTTTCCCACTACGTCTTCTCGTGGCTTCTCTTCTTCAGAAGAGTTGTCCCATACCCTGGCTTTGCTGGGAGCAATTTCACGATTGTAGAAGACGTCTGAACCGGGCACATGGAAAATGAGGTCTTCGCCTGTTTCACACCGCGTCTGGAACTCACGGGAGTACTCCTTGCTAAAGTCACCTCCGGAAGCGAGAACAATATCGGTCTTCTCGCCCAGACCCACACGCTGAAAAAATGCTGTGTAGGCCGGAATAGCTTTGTGGAAGAAGTAGTCCAGCATATCTTCTTCGGATACGTGAAAACTGTAAAGATCCTTCATGCGAAACTCACGCCCACGGAGAATACCGGACTTGGGACGCGGTTCGTTTCTGAACTTGGTCTGAATTTGGTATGCCGCTGTGGGGAAATCCTGGTAGCTGTTACAGTACCGCTGAACCAAAGGCGTAATAATTTCTTCATGTGTGGAACCCAACACGTACTGAGCATCGTTATGTTTTGCAGAAAAGGCATTGGCCGGCGTAGCCTGGAACAGGACATTGACGGTCTCGAACCGCCCTGTCTTCTGCCAATTCTCTACGGGGGCAAGGGATGGAAGAAATACTTCAGAACCAATGGTATCCATTTCTTCCCGCAGAATATCTTCAATCTTCCGAAGGACACGCGTACCAAGCGGCAGGTAGGAGTACACACCCGCCATGGTCTTATGGATGAATCCTCCCCGCTCGAGGAGATCGGCATTGGCACTTCCGCTCTCTGCAGAGGATTCCTTTGTGGTTTTGGCGAAGATGTGGGAGAGGAACATGGCGGTAGTATAGTAGAAGATGGTGAACAGCACAGTGATTCATTGAAAATAAGGTTAAGGCTAAGGTTAAGTATCCTTAGAGCTTAAGAACTTTGAATGTAGTTACTTGTGGGTCCTGCAAAAGCAGTAAAGAAACAAAGGTCTTCCTATTCTTTGCCTTAACCTTAGCCTTATAAAAGAGAATGCGAACACATCCCAAAGAACCACGCAAGGGAATGGAACACACCACATCCGAGCGCCTGGTCACTGAACCAAATACCCACTGCCGTTACCATGGCTCCAAAGAGAATGCCTGCCACCACTTCGAGAGCAGAATGCCCAACATCTTCTGCAAACTTTTTGAAGTGCTGTATACGGTTGAGGAGCTTGCTCTGCTCTTCGAGCACACGCCGTGTGACCATGGCATCGTACCAGACGAAACACGCAAAACAGAACGCAATGGCAAACTCCGTGGACTCTATACCCAGCTTTCTCCACACCACAATAAGCAGAGAGGTAACAAAAGCCGAGTGTGTGCTCGGCATCCCCCCGGGATGGAAGAGCTTCTGATGCCACACACCACCCCGGGCCCACTCCACCACTACCTTCATACATTCGGTAAGCACCAACACAACCAGAGGAATAAGGAAGATGTAGACCTGGAGGAGTTGCATACCACACAGGATACGTGGTCTTTGTTAAATTGGGAACCTGATGCAGGGTTACATTGTTCTATTGTTACATGGTTCGCAGAGCGTTGCGCAGGTTTTTCTGCATGATGTTGCAGAGAAAAGTTTCTAAGATACAAATGTTTGTAAGGCAAAGACACACGTAACGCTCTGCGAACCATGTAACCATGTAACAGTGTAACAGTGTAGCCATGTAATAAGGATCCAAGGAAACAAGAATAGAAGGTACCCGCCCCCTACACAGCCGCCACATCACACACTCCTCTATAGGGGCACCCCCTGCACACGTCCCTCCCCGGGGTGGGATGAAAGTCCCCTTCTGCAATACGCCCCTGCAGATGCACAATCTGTTTTTTGGCATCCGTGAGTTGCCCCGGCGTACGCTGTGTGGCCACTTCAGTCATACCCTCTTCCGTAAGGAAGAGAAATGCGAGCTCTGCGCAGGGCTGCTCCAAACATGCTTCACATGCCAGTGCGTAAACCGAAAGCTGCAGATCTGCATCTACCGTATGTTGCGAACGCACTGCAGACGTCTTGAAATCGATAATTTTGAGTCCGTTCTCTCCCTCTTCTATCCGATCAAACCTGCCCTTTATGGTTTGCCCCTGGATGTCCAACGAAAATCCTTTTTCCACAAGAACGACACTGTGCTCCTGCTGCTGCCACCAGTCGTAAAAGAAGCGCATGATCTGCTCACCTTTTAAGCGAGCCATGTCTGCTTCCACCCGCGTCTCGTACCCCTCCACAATAAAGGAGGAATGCCAGAGTTCCAGCAGGGTATCCTCTGTGAGTTGTGGAGATGAAGGAGTGTCTTCTATAAAAAGCTGGAGCTGGTTACTCGTTACTCGTTGCTTGTTGCTCGTAACCATCTCGTGCTCTCCCCATTTCTTCAGTGCATTGTGGATGCTGGAACCAAAGCTCTCTCCGGCTGAAATTTTCTTGGAAAGCTTTTTGATATACCCGTATTCGTACTGGCGGGGACAGCGCAGGTACGAAGAAAATTGTGAAAAGGAGAGGGGCACAGGGGGAGTATACCGAAGATTCTTTTCCCCGTCTTAGGCAGCAACAGGCCCCCGTTGGCCGCTGTTTCTGCGACGACGCTGGTCACTCTCTCTTTCCTGTGTGAATTGTTGATGCAACGACTGTAGCAACGACTGCGGATTGAACAATGCAGCTGTACGCTCGGGATGCTGTACTGCTTCCGTTTTGTCGAGATAAGCTGCTTCACCCATGCGCTGGTACTTGAGTAGATCACGTTCCATGAGGATTCCGCGAATCGCATCGAGAGCGTTGTTGTAGTCACTCTGTTCCAAAGAACCCTTTTTTGCCTTCTGCATAATGACATCTGCCTTTTTGTCCAACTGATTCTGCACCAGTTGCAGAACCGTAAGACGAGCAACTGCACGGCCGCGGGCATCTGCCCCGAGCGTTCCCTCGAAATCTGTGCTCTCCATACGACCATCGAGAGCAATAAAATCGTCATAGGTATCCAAAATGAGCTGGTCTTCAACCGCCTCCTTTTTCGACCACTTATCGAGGCCTGTCACTCTCTCATCTAACTGATTCATAATGCTGAACTGCTGCACACGATCTTTCTTCTGAGAAATCATGTAACGCATGAGCATGGTCTGTCGCTCGCCCCAAGACAAATGGGCAAAGTCCTTGAGATCGAACACCTGCCTGACGCCTGTTTCCGGATTCTCCCATATGAAGATATCGGATGTATGTGCCATCTGTGCATCCCGGGAACGTTCCATGAGTTCGGCGTAGGTACGGCCCATCTGGTACACAGCTCCCTGTTGGCGTTCGAAGGTGGCTTGTGTATTGAGTGTGTGGAACTGCATTTGGTCCATAACAAATCGATCAAATCGCTCGTTACGTGCATCATCCTTTTCGCCTTCCTTCCCAGGCATCAGATGTGCACTCGACTGAATGACATACGCTTTTGTAAGTTCGTAGCGGGCTCCGGTATTGCCGCCCTCTATGAGTTCATCGTTCTTTTCTTCCCATTGGCGGTAACTCTTGCGGGAGGAAAACACTTTGCGCGCCATCTGTTCCACCAAAGTTCCCTGTATACGCCTATCTCCAAAACTACGATCAGCACCAGGCTCCACTTCTTGAAGCTTTTCGAGCACTTGTCCAGGTGTGAGATTCTTCACCCAATCCTTGGCGGTGCGCATCCACGTCTCCCGCACTCCTTCAACCCTGCGGTACGCGTAGCCGCCCGAGAGCACCGCTGCAGCAACAGGTAGCATGACCAAACCGCCAGCAGAAGTACCCAGTGCCGTGAGGAAGGTTTCACCCCCAGCTACAGCACCATACACAGCCACTCCCCCTACATATAAACCACCTGCACTCGCCGCTCCTTCCAACCCGTAGAGATAGTTGGCATGTGCATACATGTCTGCAAGTGCGACATTACCTGTTTTTTTTGCATTCTCTATACGACCGCCATTTGCCTGCATATCGGCAATTGCCATGTAGATGCCAAAAAGATCGCCGGCAGCACCCAGCACCGTTATACCGGCACGCAGGAGACGCGCTCTGTTGGCAGCAGCCAATGCCCGTGTCACTTCTGCAAAATCGGTTGTTTCTGCCTGTACGGCACCCACAATAATTTTCTTTGCGCTCGGACTCTCCTCAATCAATTTAAGCGTCTCCGGATTCATCTTGATGGCTCCCCTTTCTTGTGCATCTTTCAGAAAACCACCAATGGTATCTAGCGTAACTTCTCTGCCGGCTGCCTTTGCTTTCGCCAACTGCTTGAACCACTTGGACTCATTGAACGCTATTTCTTCTGCAGCTTTACTTGCTTGTTCTGCCTTTGCTGCTCCCTCCAGTGTTCTTGCAGAATCGGTAACTTCCGATTCACGTTCCACAAAACGTAATTGTGGTGTAGATTCCTTAACTGCTTCTGCAACTTCCTCGGTCGCTCTTGCGGGAGTAGATTTCATTCCTTCCACCGCATTTGCAGCGCCCTGCTCCATCTCCTGAGCTGCAGAGGCCGATACCTTTGCATTCTCCAAGAGAGAAGCATCGTTTGGTCGAATGAGCGTATGGGAGAACTGTTTTTTCTTATTCGCATTGCGCAAAGCATCGGATACCCATTTGCCCAAGCTCTCTTCCACATCGCTGTAGAGTTTCTCCAGATCTATACCACCTCTTGCTACTCCCTTCTCCTTCAGCGCAAGTAGCTCGTCGCGAATCTGCATCTGCACCTTGGCAAGCTGACGTGGCGTAAGCGCCTCCGGACCGGCTTGCTGCACACGGGCAACCATTTTTTTTACACTCTCTATATTCTCATGAAGAGAAAACTGAATGATGTCATCGGGCTGTATGGCTTCCGGAGCAAAGGCATTCGCAGAATTGGCTGCTTCTAGCTGTTTAGCCGCTTCCTTACCGAAGTGATTCGTTACTACTGTATACAAATCTTCCAACTTGTCTATTGGCGTTTGCTCCTTAAGCACAAACAAATGCCTACGTAAATCGTGACCAATGGCATCTATTTTAGTAGATAGGCTCTTTAGTAAATCACCTTTTGCACTAAACCAACCTTCGCGTCCGGGTAACTTTGCTACTGTACCACGCAGATCACCGTAGTACTTATACTCATCAATTAAATCGGAGATCTTATTCATGCTCGTACCATTGAACTTACGGGCAATGGCACCACTCCGCAGACGATTGAGTTGGTATGGAATGACATTCTTAAGCTCCTTTACAGCAGCAGCTCTCATTTCCCATTGTCTTGGGAAGAGCGAACCCAGCACCACAGTACGACCTTTATTCAGCAGTTCAAGCTCCCAACCCAGACTTTTCCCCACACCATAGGTGATACCTTTCAGTGGTCCGTCTTGCATAAATGCTAATGTGCCCTGCACTGCTCCAAAGCTCAACGCATATATATACACACCCTCCATATGCGCGTGGTAGAGACGCAGCAGTGAGCGACCCGAAAAGCAATCTTCGAATGTTCCTGCACCCGCAGATACCACATTGGGCAAGGAATCGGTGAGGAGTTCTTTGCCCGACTTGTAGAAATGGGGGACACCTGCATTTACAACAAGAGCGTACCCTTCTTTGAGAAGGGACCACACGTATTCACGACGATACTCCAGGTCGGTCAGCTCACCCGCTTCATAGCGCTTCTTCAATGCATCACGCTCCTGTGAACGCTCCTGTGTAATTTGCGAGATATTCTCTCCGGTCTCCTTCAGATCAATTTTTTTTGCAGCATCTTTGGAAGCTTCGGTCGTCTCGTGAGCAATCCCCCGAAGTGCACCCGCCTTGCCACCCGACCAGAGGAGCCTATCCATACCCACTGCAGAAAGTGCAGCGGCACCAAGACCCACAGCCCAAGCTCCCATGCGACGCACAAAACCAGGATGCTCGGTATCTCCCCAAATTTTATTCCAGAGCCAGAGTGCCGCAGCACCTCCAACAGCAGCCGCTGCCACGATGGCCGCCTTCACCTCATTGGGTGAATTGCGCCAGTTCAGACCAAGCTCACGAAACTGCACACCCACTCGCACTGCCAGTGAGTTGAGCTGACTTTCCACTTCTAAAACATCTTCTTTGGCTGCTAAAAATTCCTCCTGCCTCTGTTTGAGAGTCTCTATGTTGTCCTTTACTCCTTTTTGCAATTCCTTACTGACGGTATCGATTTCATTCTGAATCACCTGGCGGCTGGCCTCTATAATGGCACGCCGCTCTTCCTCGGAAAATTTCTTCAGCTGCTCTTCTTTGCGCAGCAGATCCAGGGCCTCCCTGGCACGGTGCACACGTTCCTTCTGTTCGTCTGCACTATGTTCCGGCACGGTCTCTATGAACTTTTTCACCGAAAAAATACCTCCTTCTTTGAGACGGTCGCTGAGCACTTCCGGCGAGATGGCGGCAGCGGTAGCCATGGCTGCTTACGCTGCACGGGAAGTAGGACCTTTCTCAGAATCATGTTCTTTGCCGGCTGCAGAACGGAATTCCCCGCGTACTTCTTGTACCGTCCGTGCAATTTGACCCCCTGCACCCGCAAGAACTTTGAGAGGGAACCGCGCTATAGAACCAAGGACGCTTATGGCTCCACCGGCAAAGTGGCCTGCGCGATCAATACCGGCAGCTACCTCGTGCAGCCTGGAACGAGTTTCTTGAATGCCGCCCCCCACTACAGGATCTCCTGCAGCAAGCTCTTGTTCTGGGCCGGAATCTTTTTTGTCTGGGGAAAGCATTGGTGTGTGTTTGTTGTGTGTAAAAGGATCTTCAAAGAAAAGACTATTAAGATGTAACATTTCCATCATACTCGAATTCCATTTCCAACTCTGAAGGCTCTATTGGATTTGTTTTGTATTTTCCTACTCTCTTCGCTGCCTCCTGTTCAAAAAAGTACGGAATTTTCACCGTCTTCTTTCCCGTTGAAGATACAAGTTGATCAACAACATTCCCAATCTCTTTATTTGTGATGTAGGCCTGGACAGGTATGGAAGTAATCACTGATCCAGTGAAGGGGTTAGTAATCTCCTTAATACCTGCAAAAGTTACTAAGCCATTTTCACGCTTTACGGTCTGCAGGAGCCGAGACTTTTCCCCATCCAGTCGAAAAGCTTTCCCATCAACCACAAAGCGTACTACGGAAGGTTTGCCAGCAACTGCTTTAGTACGTTCCACTTGCACACGATGACCATTTACCATAATTGGTTCTGTGCGATGAAGCAAATCCACGCCTTCTAGCTTTTTATCTGTAATATCCAGTACCTGTGGGCCAGCCTCCTCTTGCTTCTTAGGCTTCGCTGTATCTGCAGCTTTAGGTTGTACATCTGTGATTGTCGTCCCCTGCGTTTCCTCCGACTTTCCTACTTCACTCTCTTGCTGTGCTGCTTTCTGTGTACCTTCTACAACCACACCTGCTGCTGCCTGCGCACCATAGTGATTGACGACCAGAGTGGAAACGGCGAGGAGTCCTGTGTAGCGGAGAAGCTTATTAAAGAATCCTTTACTCGTATCTCCCCACGCCACAATCCATTTTGCCAGTTTGTAAGCGCCATAGCTGGCAAGGCCGATACCAAGGTAGCGGATCCACCGCGGACTGCCCTGAGTGAAATTGCCATACTCTTCTTTAAGAAGAGACCAAACACTGCCGGGAACCTGCGCAATAGTACCAGCCACTGTTTCCACTCCAATTCCAGTCATGTCTCCGGCGGTTTCACCTACGGCAGAGAGTACTTCTCTCGTTTTGGAGCGATTCGGAGCCTTTTCTTCTAACTTGCCCAAACGTTCCCACAGACGTGCCATAGAATCTTCTATACCCATCTCCCGCAGATTTTCGCGTTGTGCTGTGTAGAACTCGCGCGCCGCCTGGGTAAGCTGCTTCACTTGTTCGTTATCGAAGATCTGATGCTCGATGTCTTCGCCCAGAGCAGACAATCCTTCTTTCATTGCGTTAAGTTGCTCCACTGTTTTCGTACTGACTGTGTCCTTCAGCATTCCCATGTAACCTTCAAATTTCTTACCAATAGTGGGCTCTGGCGCACCGGGCGCAGCTGGCTCTATGCGTTCGATGCGCACTTCGGGACCGGAGGATCCTTGATTGCCTGGTACCATAGGGTGTGTGGGTAATTTTCTCCTCATTATACCACAAAAAAGCCCTAAAAACCATATTTAGATACGAATATCCGAAACTAACTCATCCTTTCCCAGCTTCCGTCATTTTTCTTCCACTTGGTACCGGCAACCGCACCCTGCAGAGGATTGGATGCAAAAAATCCTTTCAGAGCCTCTGCCGGATGGATAAGAGTGGATTTCCACTCCAGCACTCCTTTGCCGCTTTCCCCTATGTACCGGATGTCTGCAGTCATGGTCTGGTCTTGTACCTCACGCAGTATGTTGACTCTCTCATTGTGAGAATTGAGTACACCGAACATGCGCACATAATCGGCAACGCTCTCTCCGCGACCCACAGGTAAAATTGTTTTTTGTGTGCTTAACTCCAAACGACCACTGGAAACCACAGAAATGTCCTGTGTGAAGGAAGAGAGATTTTGAACCGCCTTCTGCAGTAACCTGGATGCGTCATTTATGGGAACACCACTGGAATCCATCGACTCTTTCGGAAGGGTGAGCTTGCCATCAGTTTTCGAAAAACTGTAATTTGATCCGAATTCGACGCTCTTCACTCCCGCATTATTCCAGGTCTCATTTTGCACAATCTTTTGCTTTTCTGCCGCAGATGCTGCTTGCTGTTGCACTTGCACTTGCTTCTCCGGATCAAAATCTACCAGATCTGCCATACGAATAGTCAGCTTATGTGCTTCCGTATCTCCACAGGTCGCATCCTGCTGTTTCCGAAATGTAATGTACTTGCCCGTTGCCGCAGAAATATCACGGATCATCTCCGTACACATAGCAGGCGTGAGATCCTGAGAGAGGGAATCTTTCGGTAGGTGCTTGAGTACAAGAGCATTGAACGCAGCGTCATTGACACCTTCAAACTCTATAAAGGGCATAGCCAGCCTTCCACGCATAGTATTTATGGAATCACGTATATGATCATCCAATTCAAGAAAGGTACGATTTTTTCTGGCCCACTGTTCTACGGAAGGCCCAATGAGCCACATACTGCGGACAGGCGCACCCAAAGGAGATTCCAGCAGGCTGTAAAAACCCCACTGTAATTTGCGTACAAAGGCCGCACCGGAATGCACTATGTTCCCCAAACCCAACTTTTTAAGCAGGGGTATAAGCGTGCTTCCTATGGGAGAAGATGTATCTGCAATCCACTCGTAGGCTTTTTTGGCCCAGCTTTTTGCAGTGTCGGTCATTTCCGGCTGAAGATGCCGTGAAACAAGTGTAAGAAGTGACCGACGCTGGTCCAGTAATTCCAGACGTTTGTCGAAATTCTGATTTTGCAGCAGCGCTTCCAATTTCTCTTCGGGGATGAGCGCACGCACACGCTCTGCAAGCGCCACTTCTTCTTCCTGCGAAAGATGCAACTGAGTATCCAGCTCAATGTTCTTCGCCAACTCCTGTAAGTCATTTAACGTCCTATGCTGCAGGAGAATGCGAAATGCGTCAGTACGTTTTTCCGGGGTGCTGGTACGCAGAACATTCACTGTTTTTCCCACCCATTCCTGACGCTCAGGCTGTTCCTGCGGGCCTGCGGATGGCTGTTCCGTTGCCATAGCTACCTTAAGAGGAAGGGGAACTGGCGCTTTCTACTCGTGAAAATGTCAGCATCACTTTGCCTACAGATATAATCTTGCTCGAACTGTCAGAAGCAGAAAGTTTGCGTACTACCTCGGTAAATTCCTCGAGGGTAACATCTGTTCCACCAAATACACTGCCAAGAGTGAATGTTGTTACTTTTCCTTCTTTTGCACCATAGGTAAACGAACTGACAAACTTTGCCTGTTCCGAATTCAGATCGTAGAATTTTTCTCCCACTCGGAAACGGAGTGTCCCATTCTCTCTCTTTACCTGAAGGGGAAGGGGCGGCTTCTCGGAATCAATCTGCATAAAGAGGGGTTCTGTGTTATCTATGAGTTCTGTGTTCTTCGGCAATGGATAAGTTTCCGGTGTTTGCTGTGCTGCTTCTGAGGCAGATTCAGCAAGACGTGGCCCTGCATCAGCGGACTTCTCTTTTTCAGGAGGAGTACGCTTCTGGCCTTCGTCCTTCTTCTCCTCGGGAGCCGGAGCATTTTCTGCTGTACTCTGGATCTCTGTACTCGTATCCGGGGAGGCCTGCCCTTTTCCTTTCACATTTACTGATTTTGGGTCCGAATCATCGGGATTTTGTACAATGGTAGCAATACTCGGCTTCTTTCCTTTGCCCTCTTTCCAAAGAGCAAACTGGTCAACCCAAGTTTCTTTATGCTTTTTCGTCACATACAAACGCTCAGACGGTTTCTTTTTTTCCTGTTCTCTGTTAAAGGCTTCAATCTGCAGATTCAGACGTATGTTTGGAATAAAGGGTGCAAGGAACTCAAAACTCTCCGCCATGGCAAGCAGTTGTTCCAGAAGAAAATTCACCACTGTTTCTATGGTCACATACTTCTCTATCTTCTGCATGTAGGGCTGCAGTGCAGGACTATGTAGCACATCTTGGACCATGGTGATCGCCGGACTGAGCGGTGTGGTATCCACCCTCTGAAAGTACGCTCCAACGGAGGCAATTTCGTTGTCAAAATCTGCTGCAAGCAATGCAAGATCCTGCTTTGCCTGGGCTGTTTCCACCGCTGCATCTTTGATACCGGCCGTGAGGGTCTCTGCGTTAAACAGATTCACATTGAGTCCAAACAGTTGTTCCTGCACTTCGTTCCAGGCAGTTTGTGCCGCAGCCGGCGTATCGGGATTTTTGTGTGCTTTGCGTGCAGTCTCCAGCGACGCAAGCAGTGCGTCCATGGCCTCCTGGCCGGCTGCTTCCACAGCTTTTTCCGGAGTAGGTTCGGCGGATACTTTTGCAGCTTCTGTGACTGCATCTGCAGGAGAGGTCTCAGTAGTTTTTTGCTCTGCGGCTGCGGGTACGTCTGCCTTTGGATCAGTTTCAGCCTTGGGCGCAGGAGCAGCGGCACTCTGCCCACCTTTTTCGACAGTGCGCTTCAGAGCCTGCAGCTTCTGTTGCACATCTTCCATGGCCGCAATACGCGCCTTCTCTTCCGGAGAGTCGTCTTGTGTTTCCGGTGCTGGATTATTTGTGTTTTTGGACATAGAACGTACGGGAATGTTTTACCGCTTGGAGACAACCCCCCTCGCAGTCTGGGCAATGGACGCAAAGTACTTCTGTACCTGCTCTGTCCAGGGAATTTGCTTTGCCTTTGTAAGAATCTGCTCCAGCCGCTCCTGTTGCATTTCATTCATTTTGGGCAGGCTCTGGGTCCAGTAGGTACGCTCGGCTTCCGTAAGAATATGACTACGATCAATGAGTTTTTGGAGTCGGGAGAGATCCATGGGTGTTTTGTGTAAAATTCCTCTTAGTATAGCTTAAATCACCATTTTTCTCAATTCCCGGAAACTTGTGGAATTATTACATTGTTACATGGTTATATTGTTTCGCATGCGTTGCGCAGGTTTTTCTGCATGATGTTGCAGAGAAAAGTTTCCAAGATACAAATGTTTGTAAGGCAAAGACCCACGTAACGCTCTGCGAACCATATAACAATGTAACCATGCCCCTCAGAAAAACATCTATAAGGCAAAAACGAATCAGAGCAACCAGTGGAGAAACGATACGAATTCCTGTAATCTACCACCCGATTCTTCACCCCTTACAAGCCTATGAACATTCAGCACTTTGAGAAAGGATTCAGCTACTCAGATACAGAACTCCTCTGGATTGCCCGTAGAATCGGCAAGCTGGCCACCTACTGCAAACGCCTGAAAGATGAGAGCTCCAGCATCCGCGTAGATGCGGAGTGCAGGAATACAAAAAAGCAGATGGATGCCATAAAAATGACAGTCACTGTGGAACTCCCGGAAAAAGTCCTCCGTGCAGAATCCCGCAAAGCTACTGCTAAAGAAGCTCTGGACAGGTGCGTAGAAAAACTGGAACCGCAGCTCAAGCGCTACAAGGAACTCAATACGTCTCGCGGGCGGGTTCAGAAAGCAAAAGCCTCCCGCGCCCGATGATGCCCCTAATGAAACGATTCCTCTCCGTCATCGGCCTGCTCTCCATCACTTGCGGATTGGTACCACTGGCCATAGCGGCAACCGGAGATCTTGCGGGTGCACCGGCTCCCCTTACACCTGTTATCAGTGGTCCGGGGGATATAGCTGTAGGAAGAACGCTGGTCCTGGATGCATCTGCCTCTGTAGGACTGGGAACCAATGTTACTTATCGGTGGTATCGCGATGACCTCCCACAACCTATCAGTCGCACCGTAGAAGCGGTTTTCACGCCGGAAAAAACAGGTATCAGCACCATTCGAGTGGTTGTGAGTACGACTCTAAACGGTGAAGTAGTGGAAGCAGAAACACAGAAATCCGTTACCGTGTACGAACGCAAAATTGTACTCATTGCAGACGGCAGTATCGCACCGGACAAGCTGAAAACGCATCAGGAAACAGCGGCGGAAGCCGGCGTATTCCTGCGTATTTTACAGCCGGAAATTGGCGGCGCCCCTCTGGGTGCGGAAGAGTCACTGGTCAAACTGATACAGGAACAGTCCTCTGCTCTCAATGGCGCCGAAGCCATAGTGGTATGGACAGAAGGTATTACCGGTCTGCAGGCTCTTACCAGAGCCCTGGAGCAGGATACGGAACGCATGCAGAGCATAAAGAACCTGAGTATTGTGCTGATTTCGGACCGGAGTTTAAAGATAGTCGGTCGCACGGCCCGCGTACCGTTTTCGGTACTGCGACCAAAGCAAATTCTGGTCACGCGCCGTGTTGCCATTAATCCGCTCATCTCCTCCCAAACCATTGAAGAGTTCGTCACAGAACTGGAGAAGCGGGACAATGAATATCTGATTGTGGATGCATCTTCGACGGGTATTCGCCCCTGGAATCTGCTTTCCTCTCTGGTGAATTACATGCTCACGCACGGAGTTTCCAGCCAGACGGTTATTCTGCTGCTCATGCTGCCGGTCATTGCCATGATCCTGGCTTTCTTAAAACAGGTGATAGGAGTCACGACCTTTGGTCTGTATACACCTTCCATTGTGGCACTGAGTTTCCTTGCACTCAGTTGGCCCATAGGACTCGTTTTTCTCGTGTTCATTATTTCCACAGGGTATGCCACCAGAGCCATTATGCGGCGCTGGCGGCTGCTCTACATTCCCAAAGTTGCCATAGTCATTACGGTTGTGAGTATTACACTTCTGCTTCTTCTGGGCCTTGGTACCTTGTTTAAAATCGTACTCGCACGGGACACTATTTTTGTCCTGCTTATCATGTCCACACTCTCCGAAAGTTTCCTGAACGTAAAAACGGAAGAGGGGCTCTACAGCGCTATTCTCGGAACAGGCGAAACCATTCTTGCCGCGCTGCTCTGTGTGTTCATTGTGCAGTGGCCCTGGTTGCAGTCCGTGGTTCTCGCCTACCCCGAACTCATTCTCTTCACCATTCTTATAGATGTGATTCTGGGACGCTGGACAGGCCTGCGCCTTGTTGAGTACTTCCGATTCCGGGAAGTGTTTAAACACTTACAAGAGGAATAGCCAGATTTTTAGTTTTTAGTGAGGCACAGAGCCGCTCAGAACAGAGACTAAAAACTCGCCGCCCACTCCTCATGCCTCACACCCTATTGCCCCCATCCGTATTCTATCTTTCCTCTCCAACCACGGCGTTCTGGGTCTGAATGCACGTAACCTGCTGTACGTGAAACCGTTTAATCCCCGTAAAGCCGTTGCGTTTGCAGACAATAAACTGAAGACGAAAGCTTTTCTTGCTGCGCGCGGCGTCCCCACGGCAAAAATCTACGCGCGTATTGAAAACCGCAACCAGTTGCGGGATTTTGACTTCTCTCAGCTGCCGGATGAATGCGTGCTCAAGCCGAACTACGGTTTTGGAGGCGAAGGAATTTTAGTACTGAACGGGAGAAAAAACGGCACGTTTTTCCGGGGCAAAGAACCGCTATCAAATCAGGAAATTTTTCAGCATATTGAAGATATTCTCGACGGCATGTTCTCCATAAGCGGCCGGAGAGATACTGCATTTTTCGAACAAATTCTCATACCACATGAATGCTTCGCTCGATTCCGGCCGGCCGGCTTGCCGGATATACGTGTGATTGTATTTAACATGGTGCCGGTGATGGCGATGCTTCGCATTCCCACTGCACAGAGCGATGGAAAAGCGAACATTCATCTGGGTGGCATAGGTATAGGCATAGACCTGGCAAAAGGAGTCACGACACACGCAGCGCAGTACCACGGCATTATTGGGCAACTCCCCCACGGTGGTTCGCCGAGTGGCATTCAAATACCCCACTGGGAAGAAATTCTCACCATCAGCTCACGCATACAGCAGATTACAAATATCGGGTACCTGGCTGTGGACATTACCATAGACCAGGATGTCGGCCCTGCGCTCCTGGAAGTGAATGCCAGAGCGGGGCTCATGGTACAGGTGGCTAACCTCGCCCCTTTGCGTGCACGACTGAAGCGTGTAAAGGGCATACGAGTGGACTCCCCGGAGAAGGGCGTGCGCATAGGGCAGGATCTTTTTGGTGAGGGAAAGAAAGTAGAAAGTGACAAAGCGGAAACACCGGACGGGAAGACAGTCCTCGGCACACGTGAACACATTGTCATTAGTGGAGACGGTGTGAACATAGAAGTGCCCAGCCTCATAGCTCCGGAGCATGAGCGCACCGTCTTTTCTCCTGAGCTCATTGCAGAACTTTCGGAGGCAGATGCGCTGGAGCCGGAAGGGGAAAAAGACCGTACCTTCCGCGTAAAGTTCACGCTTGCTGGCAAAAAAATGCAGACTCTGGTGGGGGTGGAAGAAATGGCAGGACCCGAGAGGGCAAAGATCGGGAAACGGGATCTTACGGGTTTCCTTATAGATCTCTCCAAGGAAACACCACAGGGTATGGGCAGAACGTCTGTAAAGGCGGACTTAAGAGCTGTAGACAAGCTCTACGCACAAATAGACCGTGACTTACTGCTCCTCAAATACATCAAACCTGCAAACCTGGAAGAAGAACGGATACGCCTGGAACAGGATAAAACATATAATCCCCTCTTCCATTACCGTGAACTGGATGTGGAAGCAGAGGATGTGAAACGGAAATTGGACAAACCCATTCAGAACACTTCTCCTTTGGGCATACTGCTGGAAAAGAAGCGGCAGGAACTCCTTACACGTATGGAAATGCTGCAGTCACGGGGAAACGCCACTCGGTTTACACAACAATCCAAAGCACTATTTGGCGGACCCACCACTGCTCTGCTCAGAGAAGCCCAGTCTGCTCTGGATGCACGTGTCGCCTGTGATGTACCGGCGACGGAAACCGTTTTACTCTCTTCTGAGGAAGCAAAGGTACTGCTCACACAGGCACTGGAACGGTATAGCCTTCATGACTGGGATGTCTCTGTGCGCCCAAGACTTGTGGCAGACTGCACGGTGGGAGGGAACAAGGTCTACCTCCGAGAGGGCGCACGCTTTGAACCTTTACATATAGAGGCACTCATAGCACACGAAATAGAGACGCATATTCTTACCGCAGAGAACGGTGCTCATCAGGCCTATATGCTCTTCCGTAACGGATGTGCAAATTACCTCGACACACAGGAAGGCATGGCTATCTACAACCAAAACCGTGTCTACGGCCCCTTCCACGAAAAGCGGTACAACCCACCACGTAACCTTCTGGGACTCGCCTTTGGACTGGAACATTCCTTTGCCAAAACCAGAGAGTACCTGGAGGAAGAACTGGGATACGACCCCGAAAAGGCACTACACCAGGCACTCGCCGTAAAGCGGGGCTTACGGGATACCACGGAGCCCGGAGGGTTTACCAAGAGTGTGGTGTACTTTAGAGGATTCCGCGCTATAGAACATTTTGTAGCATCGGGCGGTGACCTCACTCTGCTCTACGTCGGCAGAATAGCCCTGGAAGACCTCAAGCTAATAGGAGAGATGGAAGACCTCGAACCCCCCTTGCTGCTCCCGTCTTTCCTGCGCGAAGCAAAGGAGGAAGTGAAGGCAAAATCAAAGGCAAAGAAGACTCCTAAGAAAAAGAAGACACAGGTGAAGGAATCGGATGAGGAAGTAGTGGAATAGCTCTTTAGCTTCACTAGCGTAGTTAGCTAGATTAGGATTTGTATTTTTCGTTAGAACAGTATCTTCTTCCTTGCGGAGAGAACAAATGATGCAAGGAAAAATGGTAGAAGCTAACTCCGCTAGTGACGCTAAGAACGCTAGCCACGCTAGTGAAGCTAGTAACGCTAGGATCTATTTCCCCTTCACCTTTGCCAAAGTATCCACCACCGTCATCCACGTCTGACCCGATGCAAAGATGAAAGGATGACCCGAAAGGTCTGTAAAACTGTACGGTTCCGACGCCGATGTTTTCGACCATCGACCGCTATACATTTTTCCATCCCGGAAAAGAAGAGCATTGCCTTCGCCTTCCACTGCTATAGCCAACCTTCCAAAGGGGCCAACTTCCTGTACCAAAGTTTCCAGTACCAGCACATTACGCGGAGTGGCAAGGCTCACTTGGTCTCCGTTCTTTCGAATGTAACTCTTCTTCCACTTGTCATACACGTACTCCACATTGTGCTTTGGATTGAAAAAATTGATATCAATAGTCTCTGCAGGAGGAGCATCCGGTGCACGGCCCGTTGTATAGGGAGGCCAGGCAATCACCTCCATATCTTCCACTTCCCTGAGTAATTCCTCCGCAGATTCCCTCGTCAAAAATGCATCATGCGGAGCCGGAACGCCGTTCTTGCGGGTATAGTACGTATCCCTGTAAATACCGTTGAACGAGGTAAGACCCAACGTTTCTACACGTTCCAGTGCCTCGGGACTGCCTCCGATGTGAAAGAAAACGGATGTCCAGGGAAGTGCGGCATCCACAAAGTATGGCCGGAGGGAACGTATCGGGCCAATGCTTTCCGGAAGATGATTCGTATCAAAAAATGCACTGAACCTGGAAATAAATCCCTCCACAAAAAACTCTTCTATGAGTACCGCGTCTTCCAGCCCGCGCTGATAGGGACGCGCCTCTTCATGATTTTCCACCAGCACAGCCATGAGCGACTTCTTCTTCCCCCACTGTGGAAACAGGGTGAGCTTGGAAAGACTCCAGGCAGAAGGATCACGAATGTCTGTTTCGGGAAGCAAGTTCCCCAACGGCTGCGTACCAGCATCCTCCGGAATGGAAAGCAGCGAAACATGCCGCACAAGTGCCGCACCGCAGAGCAACGCAAACACCAGTATCAGTGCAGAAAGAGCTGAGCTGAGGAATTTCATACTATTTCTTCGCAGAACTACGAATCTTTATCGGAATCATCAGCTTCTCCACCGGTTTCGGCTTCTGACTTTTCACCTTCTTCTCCTGTGACAGCTGCTGCCGCTCCTTCTGCAACCTCTCCTTCTGCAGGTGTTGGGGGCAGGAGTTCCTCTTCCTTCCTCGGCTCCTGAGCAGTGGCAATAACCACATCGGGGGCATCGACAATCTGCACACCCTCCGGAACTTCAATATCCGCAACTGTAATTGTGGAAAGGAAGTCCACCAGGGGTGCAATGGAAACAATGAGGTGGTGTGGCAAATGGGCGGGTAAACAGCGCACCGTGACATGGTCATGGGAAGTCACCAGCACGCCACCCATGTCTTTGACTGCCAGAGACTCTCCTTCGAAGTGAATGGGGATAGGTGCTTCAATTTCTTTCTTCATGTCCACCGCATAGAAGTCCACATGAATCAGCCGGTCGGATACGGGATCCATTTGTACCTCGTGGAAAAGAACGGGAACGTTCCTGCCGCCCAAGGCGAGTTCTACAATCGTGTTTTCACCCGCTTTCTGGTATGCACGCCAGACGTCGTTAAAACTGCACTCCAGAGAGACATTCTCCACATTGTTGCCGTACAGAACGCAGGGCACTTTGCTGGCAGTGCGCAGAATATTTGCACCTACATCCTTGGTACGGGCCGTTGCTGCCAATGTGACCATATCCATAGCGGAGAAAGGCTATGCGAAGAGGATGGAAGGGTCAACTGAAAGTGAAGGAATTTGTAGATACAGAGAAAATGGATAATGGATAATGGAAAGTTACCATGGTTTCTATTGTCTGTTACCACAACTACTCCAGTGATGAAGATACATTGATGAACGAGCTGTAGTGTTCAACTATCCATTTTCAATTCTGGTCGGGTCTTCCGGATACCGCCATTCATCCTCCATTTCCAAAAGTACCATATGCCGCTGGCAATGTGCGCCCTGCCCACCCGTGTGGTGAGTAACGTCCAGAGCCCGCCTTCGCTCAGACGATTCTTTCTGTCCCGTGCCCGTACTGCGGGAAAGTAGACCACACGTCTGGAAAGTTCCCGACAGCGACGACAGAGATCCGTATCTTCAAAGAAGAGGAAGAAGCGGTCATCAAAGCCTCCAAGTTGGCGGTAGAGATCCTTCCGCATCAGGAAACATCCTCCTACAATCCAGTCCACATCGTGTTCCTGTTCCAGATTTTCGTTGAGAAGCAGATATTGTGCCATGCGCTTTCTGAGGAAACGACTGAGGAACGTGCGTTTTGCAATCACATCAAGCGGACGCGGGTACGCACGGGCAGAGAGACGACGTGTGCCGTCGTGATGCAGAAGTGTGGGAGCCAGAATGCCAATGGTTTCGTCCTGTTCTATTTTTGCCACCAAACGCTCCACACCGTCGAGCTCCAGACGTTTGTCCGGATTATTCACCAGTACATACCTTCCCTTCGCATGGCGCACACCCAAATTGTACCCGCGACCAAATCCGATATTGCGGGGGGACTCCAGAATGTGTACAGATGAAAACCCGGAAAGACGGTTCCTGAGTACACCGATGGAATCGTCTTCGGAATGGTTGTCGATCACCAGTATTTCCATGCGGTCTGCCATGGATTGTTTCAGTAACTGGAGAACACACTCCACAGTAGGCTGCGGGCTGCGATAATTGAGCACCAGGGCAGAGACGAGCGGATGATCCATGTGGAATGGTACTATACCTGCGATGATACGGCTTCGCGATAAAACAATTGGGCACGCTATATGTGAATTTCCATTCATAGCGGTGAAGCGATATCGCTACGCCGCTATTACTCTCACGAAAGAACAATATTGCCTTCATCCATATCGCGAAACCGTATGACAAAGAAGAAGCCACCATCGGGAGGCAATCCGCATCTTGTGCAACTGCGCAAGCGGATACAGAAGGCACCCATGGATGCCGGCATTTACCGTTGGCTGGGGAAGGAGGGTGAGGTGCTCTACATTGGGAAAGCAAAGAATCTCCGGAACCGCCTGAAAAGCTACGTACAGGAACAACCCGATGCAGGCATAGGCCCCTGGAAGCTTTCGCTCATCAAAAACATAGAAGATGTGGAAATGACCGTAACGAACTCCGAACTGGAAGCGCTCATACTGGAAACCAATCTGATTAAGGAGATAAAACCCAAGTACAACGTACTGATGAAGGATGATAAAAATTATGTGTACGTCCGTATCTCCGTACAGAACCCTTACCCTGTGGTAGACGTAGTACGCAGGATGGAAGATGACGGGGCACAGTACTTTGGACCCTACCTTAAAGCGTATGAAGCCAAACGCGCTCTGGATATGCTCCAGGAAGTGTACAACTACCGTGAAGACAGTAAGGCACTGGAAAAACTGAACCGTGCGGGAGAAGAAGCCGTACAAAAACACGCCTCTCTGGATTTTCAAATAGGACAATCCTGCGGTGTGGCCATGGGCAAGATCTCGCAGGAGGAGTACCGGCGTCGTATAGACGCTGTGGTACAGTTTTTTAAAGGAGATACGACAGATGTGCTGCAACAGGCAAAAGAGAGGATGCAACAGGCTGCACAGGATAGGAAATTTGAGCGTGCAGCCAAGCTGCGGGACGCCGTGCAGTTTATAGAGACCATGCAGAAGGAACAGGTGGTCTCCGATACGTCCCGGGAAGATACCGATACTTTTGCGGTTGCCATGAGTGGCACCAGAGCTTTGGTAGTAGTGCTGCGGGAACGCAATGGAAGGGTCATAGGTGAGCAGAGCTACTCCCTTCGCGGGGAACCGGAGTCCGCGGCAAACGCGCTGGAACAGTTTTTGCCGCAGTACTACTCCTCTGTACCCGACCTCCCGGATCTCGTGGTCATAGGAGAAACCATAGAGGACCCTGCCCTCCTCTCCGACTGGCTCACAGAGCGGAAAAACAGGAAGGTAGATGTGCGCATTCCGGAACGCGGCAAGAAATCACATGTGCTGAAACTGGCGGAGAAGAATGCGGTGGAAAAAATAAAGCAGCAGGAAGCCAAGTGGGAATCCGCTGCACGGAATTTGGAAGAAGCACTCGCCGAACTGCAGGATGTACTCCATCTGCCGAATGCGCCACGGCGCATAGAGGGCTACGACATCTCCCACCTCGGCGGCACCGAAACGGTGGGCAGCATGGTGGTGGCCATTCACGGAAAACCAATGAATAAGCACTATCGCTCCTTTACCATCCAGTCACTCAAAGAAGGTGATGTAGATGACTACAAAGCACTGGAAGAAGTGCTGCGGAGACGCCTGAAGTACCTGAGTAAAAGCCTAAAAGAGCAGGAAGAGGACTGGAAAGAGCAGGGTTTTACTTTTAGAAAGGCACGGAAGGCTGAGCAGAACCCTGTGGAAGAAATCATCAAAGAGTATCCCCGTGACTTAAACCCGGAAGGGGCAAACTACAAAGATTTTCTGGTAGGCAGAAAGGATGAAAAGATCATTGCCTTTGTACGGTCATATACACATACAGGGAATTTGGTGGAGCTACGATCGCTCTGGGTACACAAAGATGTACGGGGGGAAAAGTTAGGCCACCTCCTTCTGCGCAAGATGCTCAAAACTCTGAAGAAAGAAAAAGTGTATGTTACAACAGAACCCAAACTGCAGGAATACTACGCAGAAGCAGGCTTCCGCCATGTGCTCAGACCACCGGAAGTACTCGCAGATGCCATGCAGAAAGCTGCAAAAGAATGCCCTGCATGCACCAACGCAATCGCAATGGTCTACATTGCTTCGGAACATAAAGAAGATGCGTCACTGGCAGAACGACCGGACCTTCTTTTGATAGATGGGGGAAAGGGGCAACTCGGGAGCGCCCTGAAGGTACTCAAAAACTTTGCGCTGGAACTCCCTGTTATTGGTCTGGCAAAACGGGAGGAGGAAATTTTTCTACCCAGCCAAAAAAATCCTGTGTTGCTCCCCAAAGACTCTCAGGCACAGTTCCTGCTCCAGCGCATACGCAACGAGGCGCACCGCTTTGCCAACGCGCACCGCAGGAAGCGCGTGGCCAAACATGCCATTGGTTCCGCTCTGGACGCCGTGCCAGGCATAGGAACCAAAACAAAGCAGGTACTCCTAAAGAATTTTGGATCTGTAAAAAATATCTCAGAGGCATCTGATGCTGAACTCGCAAAAATGCTGAACAGAGAACAGATAGGGGCACTGCGGAAACACCTGGCCTAAATCAACAGGAACTGCACTCACGAAGGGGTGCAGCTCCTGCACAATTCTACGAAGCCGCATCCTCCCCGTGAGTGCGGCTGAAATAATGATGGTTCATACTATTAATGTTCCCGCTGGTACCGCGTAACCGCATCCGAGATCTGGCTGGCAACCTTGCCGGCATTGGGTACAAAGCTGAGAGTAATATCTCCCCCACCGAGCCCCTCTTTGAGACGAAAGCTCAATTGCCCCAGTGGAAACAAACCCCATAACTGCGTGGTGGTACTTACGCTTCCTACGTTCTCAAAATGAATAGGATGGATTTCACGACGGAAGAAAGCGGTTTGGTCTACAATAATAATTTTGTCGGTCGTCACAAAGATAAAATCAAACTTCCAGTCGATGTATGCCTTCACCACATGGAAACCCGAAAAAAGCATCCACAGAAAAAAGAGAGTAAGACCCAGCCAACCCATATGCCACTGGAATAGATATCCCGCAATGCCTATACCAATAAAAATAAGTGTAATGATGATATCCCGCAGAATGGAGAAGATAAAAGAAAATCCGTGGTAGCGGGTAAAGAGGACCTCGCACTCTCCTGTGTGGCAGAATGCGTGCTTTATCTTATCTACATCCGTTTCAAGAGCCAGAAATCTCATGTAGAGAAGTGTAGTGGAAAGAGAAAAGGATCACATCTGCTTTTACAGAAAGAATTCTCTACCTATACTTCCGCATACGCCGCCATCGTCTTCAGCCGTCGTCCACCTACGGCGGACTATGGCCGACAACAGTGGTAAAGTACACCAGGTTCCCTGCCTCGTCGTAACAAAGTGAAGACGGGTCATCCTGGAAACGGCAATACTGTTCCATCTCATCATTGTGGACCGCTTGCCCAGCGAAGTTCCGTAGGAACGAAGTCGGGATCGTCTGCCCACCGAAGCCCAAAGGGCGAAGGTGGGTCTGGCCACATCAGTTCTCTTACATCTCAAGGCCCGTTCGTCTAGTGGTTAGGACACCAGGTTCTCATCCTGGAAACGGGGGTTCGATTCCCCCACGGGCTGCCATGATCTGTACCCAAAAAAGTGGACACGGAAACGTAAGCGTTCGGTTTTGGAAAGCCGACCAATTTATAGCGCAGTAAAGAGCTGGAGCAACTGGTCATTGATGTAATAATTAGTGTTTTTATATTTTTCCATGCGAAGCAATCCTAGTTGCTCCAATTGTTTCAAATATTTCGAAGCTGTTATACGTGAAACATTCGTATCCTCAACAATGTATTCAATTTTAGTGTAGGGATGGGAAAATATATTGTTAATGAGTTCATGTGAATAAATGCGAGGTGCATTTTCTTTAAGTACTTTCTTATAGTTTCGCATCAATGTTTTAATACTTTCTATTGTAACAATGGTTTGTTGTGCTGTGTGTTCTACTGCAGAAAGCATAAATAATATCCATTCTTCCCAGACATCCTCATCGCGCACTACTTGTAATAGACGATAGTACTCGCTTTTGTTCTGTGTGATGTATCGACTTAAATACAAAATGGGAATATCTAACAATTGATTATCTATCAAATACAATATATTCAGAATTCGCCCTACACGGCCATTGCCATCGAAAAAAGGATGAATGGATTCAAATTGATGATGAATAATTGCCATAGATACTAGTGGATCTAATCCTGCTTCCCGCTTCGTATTTAGGAATACATCCAAGTTATTCATATGTTTAATAATTTCAGTATGATCTTGTGGTGGTGTATATACCACTTCTCCTGTTCGGGGATTTTTAAGTGTTGTTCCTGGTGCATTACGAAATCCAACATCACGTTCCGTAAGTATTTTGACAATGTCTATAAGCAAGTTACCAGTAATCGGTTTAGACCGTATTTTTTCGTAGCCGAAAAATAGTGCTTCTCGGTATCTATATACTTCTTTTGTTGCTGCTGATGAGTCATCAAATTTCCTATCATATCGAAATAATTCATCATGAGTTGTAACAATGCTTTCCACTTCAGAGCTATCTTTTGATTCCTGAATAGAAAGTGTACTAATCAGCAATGCTTGGTTGGGCATGGTTTGTGCTACACCTTTTAATTCTGCCAATGCCTTGTTGGCTTGTATGGCTTTTTTGAGAACAATTGGTGTTTCTAGATTATCTGTAAGTGGTAGTGTCGGAATGTTGTATGGCATAAGAAGTATGTATAGATACTGACTTAAGCCTAACAGAGTTTTTGAGCTGTGTATAGTTTTTTGGATTTTTTATACATAGATTTATACCTATGTAACAAGAGGATACATAGCTTCTAAAGCTATAAATAATCGCACCATTTGCCCGACCGTGGTGGCTCCCGTGCTCCAAAATCCCGAACCCTGGAAACTCTTTATGGGACTCAAAGTATGAAGTTCACGACCGACGTGCTCTGCACCGCCGCCGAGTGTTCCCGAGTGCGATTGCGTCGAGAGGAAAGCATACCAACCGAATAAAACACACAGCACAATGTGCAAGTCTGCAAAAATATGTAGTTATGGGCGTACAGAGCCTCAGAATGGTATTAAAGCCCTCTTAAGTCGCTTTTTTTTAGACTAGTATCGATATTTCTCACCTTCTCATCATGCGCTATGCACTTCGATCAAAAACGGCAGAACTCTCAATGAAGAGAATATTCGGTTCCATTGTCCATCGTTGGCAATCAATAATGGCGGTAGCTATCAGCTTACTCGTTGTTATGACTGGTGTTGTATCCGCACAGGAAACACACTACACAGATGTCCCTGTTGGGGCGTGGTATGAAGGTTCTGCGGCGGCACTGCTGCGCTCAGGTGCTCTCGATGAGACGGAGGCACGACTGCGCCCAAACGATCTCGCAACCCGCGCAGAAGTTCTCAAGCTTCTTGTGAATGTGTATGGAGAAGACCTTATCTACCCTGCACAGGCAAGTTTTAACGATGTCTCTAGAACAGCATGGTACTTCCCTTACATAGAGACATCTGCTCATGTTGGATGGATAAAAGGAGATGGAAATTGTTATGGAACCGACGTTGCTACATGCACGGCTCGTCCCGCGGCCAATGTGAACCGTGCGGAAATGGCAATGCTCCTCCAGAGAGCCTTTGATTTGCCTCACCTCAACTTCGCTCCGGTTTTTCCGGATAATTCTGATAGTGGAACATGGTACTTCGCGCCGATTCAAACGGCAGCCGACCACTGTATTCTACAGGGGGATAATTTCACGGGACTTGTGCGTCCTGCCGCGAGTATGAATCGTGCAGAAATGATCGTCATGTTCGATCGCGCATCGCAGCAACAGCGCTACGGTCAGGAGTGTGCCGAACCTGTTGCGCAAATCCAGAGCATCACGACACCATCTGCAAATAAGGTTCGGTTGTCATACAATGTCGATCTTGACCCCGGTCGCATTGGCATGCTCTCCCGTTATAGTCTCGAGCAGAATGGTGGGGATTCCATTAACATCCGAAGCATTACAGTTGTAGATGCGAGAAATGTAGAACTGGAAACATCCACTTTCCTGCGAAGCTCTGTAACATACCGGCTGAAAGTGACGAACATGTTGACGGAAGGAGGAAGACTATTTAATGACAGCAGAACATTTACGTACACGGGAGTATCTATTGAGCCTACAATCGACTCCGTCACCGTTCGCGCCAGCGATCTTCTCCGTGTCCGGTTCAGCGAGGATATCAACCGAAGTTTTGCAAATGATGAAGAGCGCTACAGCCTGCGGAGAACATCTGGTTTTGGTGCAATTGGCATTGATCATGCCACTATTATTGATGATCGGACTGTGGAAATCGATCTTGCGGGCCCCCTCAGTTCCAACACGAATTACCGACTCAGTGTAACGAATATGCGTACGAAAGGCGGTGTGAGCTTCAACGATACGGCGACGTTTAAGATGAGTACCACGAGTTCTGAGACGATTGACAAAGTCGTCGTACGCGATAATAACCTCCTGCGTGTCATATTTAGTGAAGACATTGATCGGAACGAAATAGATAAATTGCCCCACTATATTCTTGAGCGTCTTTCCGGTGGAGGTAAGATTGATATCAACCGTGTGATTGTCGTCGATGGCCGCACGGTAGATCTATCGCTTCAATCCTCTCTTGCAACCAGTACGACATATGTCCTTCGTGTGGAGAATATGAAAACGAAAGATGGTAAAATCTTTAATGACAGCATCATTTTCGCTTCGACGGTTTCTATGATTGAAGACGTCACACCTGTATCGAGCAGGCGACTTCGTCTTGCATTCAACACCAACCTCGAGCGTATCCGTGCGGAAGACGAATCGCGATACGAAGTCAGAGGATTGAATGGGACGCTGCGCATTGGTCTTGCGACACTCGTCGAGACTGACTCAGTGGAACTTGTCCTTGATGAAGCAATGCGCAATGGCGAGGAGTATACAGTTACGGTAACGAGTCTTCGTACAATGGCGGGAGCAACGTTCTCTGATAAAGAAAATACCATCTATCTCGAAACGAACATCGGTTTCAAAGCCTCCTTGAGCGGAACGAATGAGGTACCTGCCGTTTCCACTGCGACAAGCGGCACAGGAACGTTCACTCTTACCAAGGAAGGACTGCAGTACGATATTACACTCCGGAACTTCAATGTCGGAAGCATCACCGCATCACATTTTCATCGTGGCAGCGTGAGCATGAACGGTCCGGTTTTGGAGCCAATCACCATCACGGGACTTCGCACTACCGGTATCTGGACAAATTTGACTGCAGAAGAGCGTGTGAATCTTCTGGACGGGAATGTGTATGTGAATGTCCATACGAACTCGTATCCTGATGGAGAAATACGAGGACAAGTTCTCCAATAATGCGATGTGTACTCTTCTGTTTGCAGAACAAGACTATGCCATGGAATGCACGCAATCATCGGGTTTGCGTGAAGAACCTTCCACAACGAATGGACAGGGAGCTGGCTGTAGTTACGAACGCTCTCTTTAAGGACGGAGGCCACAAGGAACGGTCAATATGCATTGCAATTCGAAAGAAAAGGGATGGGTGGGCACTAAGATACGGAAGATCTAATTCTATGTAGTTTTTCATTTTGCCATGTTCACCATCTCTCCAGATATAGGCCTTCTCGCTCTCCGTATTGGCATCGCATCCATCTTTTTTATTCATGGACCAAAGAAGATCAGCGGGTTTATGGGCCAGTTCATGATATTCATTGGCATTGCGGAGACCGTTGGTGCTGCGGCAGTTCTGGTCGGACTGCTGACGAAATGGGCTGCATTAGGTCTTGGAATCATTATGGCAGGTGCCATCTATAAAAAAATCGACGAATGGCATGTCCCATTCACGACCATGGAAAACACAGGGTGGGAGTTTGATCTCATTATCCTGGCCACATGCATAGCACTCATGACATTTGGTGCAGGAACATACAGTGTGGACACTTTACTGGAAGGCGCGATGTTTCCCTTTGCAGGAATATGAGTAGTTTCTCACGATACGTCATAGGCTTCTCTCTGATGTTGGTACTGAGTGCATGTACTTTAACAGCTGACACTTTGCATAACCCCATTTCCAGTGCTCGCAGTAGAGCAACCCCCCTGCATTTCGGAGTGTATGTGACACCCGACAATGGCCCTATCACTCCACCCGAGCAATTTATAGGGTTTCATGCTGGCACGGATTACGAAATCACAGCAGATGAACTTGAGAGCGATGTACCTGTCTTTGCCATCTGCTCAGGAGAAATACGCTACAGCGGCTTTACACAAGGATATGGAGGACTTATTGCTCAGCACTGCACGATCCTAAAAGAATCAGTGACTGTTCTCTATGGCCATCTTGCATTGGATACACTCCCTGATTTGGGTTCGGCTGTACAGGCCGGTAACAAGATCGGCTTACTTGCCTCTGCTCGGAGCAACGATAGCGGTGGAAACCGTAAGCACTTGCATCTCGGCATTCATCGCAGTAATTCATCGGACTTTCGTGGGTATGTTCAAAGTAAACAAGAGCTTGCGGACTATATTGATCCCGAGACAGTGCTGCCATCATTCCCCTTATTTGGATCTACACTGGCACCATACTGGCAAGAGCTAGAATAACTGCCTCTGTTCATTATATGCCAAATCTCTGAAGATGCAGTGCATGAGATGACAAAAAGCAGCAGGAAATTTCTATGTTCTTTTCAGGCACGCGACTAAATTCGTCTTTTTTGCCTGTGTTCTCTCTCCCACATATAAGGAACCGCCGACGAAGCACATTGCTGATTTTGTTCAGCGTGGTATAGATACAATTTTAGAAGCAAGGAGAACAGGCTAGTGATGATACCCCGTCCCCTTCTGTATCTGGATTGCTCTGTAGAGCTGCTCCAAAAAGACCAGACGACACAGTTCGTGCGGCAGAGTCATCTCGCTCAACCGCATAATTTTTGCTGCACGTTCACGTACGGCATCAGTCAGGCCATACGCTCCACCGAGGACGAAGAGTATGTGTTCGCCTCGGTCGGAGGGAGACACAAGTGCATGGGAAAATGTTTGTGAGGTCATGCCTTTGCCCCGTTCGTCGAGTACCCACACAAGCCCTTTGCGCTTCTCTATGGCTTCCAGCAGACGTCGGGATTCATCCTCCATTTGGCGGGTAGGATCCTTTTCCTTACTGGCAGGGAGTTCCACTATCTCCAGTTCACGGGAAAGACGATCGACAAACTGAGCGCACCCCTCAGCACTCCAGGATATTTTGAGTGAGCCGATGCAGAGGAGAGTGATGTTCTTCATAAAGGATGCAAGGATACAAACAACAAGTAGTCCAAATAAAGTTCAAAGCACAATAGCCAACATGCAAATATGCTGCTTCTTATGAAACTGGATCTTACTCTCTTTTGAAAGATTGTTACTTGTAACCTGGTTCTTATTTGGAATAACTTATTTGTTGCATCTTGTTATTTGCCACGCTGCAGCACCGACACCGTCTCTATATGGGACGTATGCGGAAACATATCCACCGGCTGTACGGTACGCAGCTCATACCCCGCTTTCAAAAACTCCGCAAGGTCACGAACGAAGGTAGCGGTATTGCATGAGACGTAGACTATTTTTTCCGGTGCATGGGCAACCACGGCTTCACGCGCCTGCGGGTGCAGACCGGCACGGGGTGGATCCACTACTATAACGGAGAAGTCGTACTTTCCTCCGGGCTTGAGTTGCTGCGCCAGCACCTGCTCAGCACGTCCTTTGTAAAAGCTAATGTTAGTGATGCGGTTTTTCCCGGCGCTGCGCAGGGCATCATCCACGGCAGAAGGATGACTTTCCACACCCACAACTTTCTCACAATAGCGTGCCAGATACTGCCCTATGGTTCCCATACCGCAGTAGGCATCCAGCACGGTATCTCTTGGGGAAAGATCTGCCCCCTGCTTTATGGCCTGGTAGAGTTTTTCTGCAGCAAGAGTATTAGTCTGAAAGAAGGAGAAGGGAGAGAGTTCGAAGGTAAGATCAAAGAGACGTTCGGAAATAGTCGTGCCGTCTACCAGAGAGTGAATGTGAGGATGTTCGGGTTTATCGTTCTGTCCCGTATTTTCTATGACCATGAGAGATGTGAGTCCGGAGCGTCCGCCAAAGCGCATAAAATACTGAAAGAGGGGTTCGAGTTCCTTCTTTTTGGCTTTAACGATAAAGGCAATCATGTGTTCTCCGGTCTGTATGCCCCGCCGCAACAGGAGCGTTCGCAGCATACCCTTCTGGGTTTTGGGGTTGAATACGGGCAGCTTGGTATCTTCCATAAAACGACGCACATCGGAAAGCAAAGAACCAATTTGCTCGTCATAGAGGTGGCACTCGGAAATGGGGAGGATGGTTGCCCATTCGCCTGGCTGGTGGAACCCGATGGAGGGATGTTCATCCAGATAAATACGGCGGCCATTACTCTGCTCCGTACGCATGGACTCAAAGCCAAAACTCAGTTCCAGCTTATTGCGGTAGTGGAAGATCTGAGGACTGGGAATAATTTTGAGCACACGACCGGGGAGCTTGGACCGCAACTCTGCATCTACCGGTGTAAGGTGCTCAAGCGTTTCACGCACAATATCCTCTTTGTAGTCTATCTGTTTGTCGTACGGGAGGTTCTGCCAGGTACACCCTCCGCAGTCATGAAAGTGCGCACAACGGGGCTGTATTTCGTCCTTGGCCTTCTTATGGACAGCGAGCAGCTTGGCCTCGCAGTAACCATCCTTCTTTTTTAGAATGGCAATTTCCACAACCTGGCCGGGAATGGTACCCGGCACAAATACCGCCAAACCGTCGATATGAGCTAATCCCGCACCTCCGTGCGTCAGTTTCTCAATAGTGACCCTGTGCTGCTGTCCGGGGTGTATGGACGTCTCTTTAGCTATTGACATTAAATGATAATTATAGTATAAATATCTCCTTTTTTTTACTGCATACTATAAATGCTTCTTCTCCTCACCCTCTACTTCCTCCTAAGCACGAGTACGCAAACGGACATATCTGCAGCTAAGAGCGTACCACAGCAGCAGGAGGATGCAAACAGGAAACAGCCTTTGCTGGCAGAAGTCCTGCATACCCAAATAGCGGAAGAAGTGGCTGCAAAGCAGGAAGGTGTCCACGGCAGCGGCGTTGCCCCCTCCCCCCGTGTAGCCGCGCTTTACCCCGTTGTAGACAGAGAAGATATACAACTCAAACACCGCCAAATAGCAGACCGGGTGATGCGTCTGATGCCACAGCGTTGCACATCTTTACTGGAACACTTCTACGTTCGTTATAACCACCCCGAAAGCCGTGGTCTGGGAGGAAAATCAACCATCATCTTAAGTGGCAACGTACCGGACGACGAATTCAGGGCGCTGTTCATTCACGAGTTCGGTCACTTACTGGATTTAGGATGTTTTCAGGGTACACCCGGCTCCGGAACCACCACCTTTAAGGACAATACTGAACAGATATGGAAGGACGACCCCAGTGTACAGTTCTACCGTATTTCCTGGGATGCAGCCAATGTACAACGTAAAGGGACGCAGAAGACAGACTTCGTTTCGGGGTACGCCTCGTGGGACCCTTTTGAAGACTTTGCCGAAAGCTTTGCCTACTACCTGCTGCACAGAGAAGTGTTTGCCGAGCGCGCGCAGGAAAACAATGCTCTTGCAGCCAAGTACCTGTGGTTCCAAACGTACCTCCCCACGGTTCCCCGCGTTGCAAAAAGCCTGAGTACGTGGGACGGGAATGTGCCATGGGACAGTACAAAGCTGGCATATACATGGAACCCACCGAGGGAAATAGTGGCGAGGAGATAGGAAATGAGCTTCCTGTGATTTTGATTGGTTATCTCCTGTTTTGTGATCCTTCATTTCTGTCTCACGAAGCTAATGAAGCTAACCAAGCTAAAAATCTTGCTCTATACTATCTCCCGTGCGCTACCGCCTCCTCGTCCTCCTGTGGCTTATAACAGACCTCCTCCTTTTTGTGGGGAGCTATGCCCTCGCCTACTTCTTGCGCGTGGGTTTTATACTCTCTTCGGACTTTCCCTTTCATCAGTTTTTCTACGCCGCATGTGTCACTGCTCCCGTTTGGCTTGTGGTTCTTGCAACCACGCGCACATTTGCACTGACGCGGTCGCAGGCGACGGTGCGCAACGGTGCCTACATCGGGTATACCGCACTGGTGGGCGTGGCGCTCTTTACGCTGGTGTACTACTTCCGGTTTGAAACATTCTTCAGTCGCATGCTGCTCGGCATGGCCTTTGTGCTGAGCGCATCCGTGGTCTGGTTATGGCACATTGCGTACGCCGCAATGATGCGGCGGCTGCTCAGGCGAGACCCCCCTGCCTTCCCTACGCTGATCGTGGGAGTCACACGGGAATCCAAACGACTCATAGAAAAACTGAATGCAGGGAAGCATCCCCTTAAACCCGTTGCTGTGCTGGATGGTCGGGGAACAAGTGAAACGGAAATTGATGGTGTTCCCGTTCGTGGCAAACTGAACAAGCTCGAAGACATCTTAGAACAGGAACACATTACACACCTTATTCAGTGCAGCGACCTGGAGCAATCACTGAACCTCCTCAGTGCATGCCGGCAACGTGGCTGCACCTATTTACTGCTTCCTTCCGTGCTCGGAATAGTAGAGCGGGATGAACGAGTGGACACGCTGGAAGGCCAGCCTGTGACCATTGTGAGTCCAAAGGAAGGATGGTGGACGTGGTTCTTCCGCTAAAAATACAACACTAATTGAGTGCCTCCTGAATAACAGTGAGACTTTCTTCAGCTTTTATGTCCTCACTGAGTCTCCCGGCAATAGCAGCACGTGTTACGAGCCCTGTACGCAATAGTTCATGCGCACCTGCAGCAAAATTAGGACTTTGAGCATCCTCGAACAGAACCCCTACAGCAGAACGTAAACCGGCACGCGCATAGGAAGCACCATCATATGCACCGGTAATCCGCTGCACCTGCTTTCCGATTTCATTTTGGACAGCGAGCATTGTGTCGGTATCCCATCCTCCGGAAAGACGCACAACTTTTCCAACATCGTATATTCCAGCACTTAGAGCATTTGCAACCGTTACACGTGCCCATTCTGCGGCATCAAATGAATCACGAGATTGTTCTGCTCCTGCAATACTTGTCTTATAAAACCGAGGATGTTTTGCGGCACCCGAAGCCCGAATGCCATCTTCAATACGACGTAATACATCTAATTGTAAATCTGCATGCGTATAGAATTCGCCATGGTCCTTCATGATCTCTGGCTCAATCAAAGTAAGCACATCTTTTTGTGCACATATTTCATGCATTTTCACAAACTTATCTACCCCTTCGCTGGTAGCCTGAGGTCTGTTTGGATAAAACTCCTGACGCAACTTCACAACATGCACACCGTTCCTCTTCAAAATATTATCCAAATCCTCACCAAATGTTACCAGGTCCTCATCGCTGGCTGTTCCATTTCTCCCCACACCAATTAATTTACCAATGACAATAACTCCGTTTTCATTCGCTATCTCCAATAAAGGGGTTTCTCCATCGCTCCCTGTTTGATCATAAAGGGAATTGTGCGCAATAATTGCGTCGTAAACATCACCAAGTCCTACACTGCCGTCACGTGCTTCCAGGGCCATTCGTCGTAATTGAAGAAGTTTCTCATCAGAATAGGAAACTCCGTAATCATCCTCAAAATGCCTTCTTGAGCTGGAGGGGCTTGCGTCAAGTGCCAAAAAATTCCGATGACCGGGTTTTACATTGAGTGTGTCTACTACTGTTTCAAAATCTGGCAAAGAGGAGGACATGGGCAAAAATAGAAAAGGGACCTATGCTACTGCTCACATAAATAACGTGTCAACAAGAGATAGGTAAAGAAATCAAGGCAATCAAAGTAATCAAGGATTACAATGTCTAAGGGAACAAGTAAAAAGAGAACTATCTTCGATTCCATTCATTGCTTTGATTGCCCTATGAAGACCTTCATTCTCGCCGGCGGCTTTGCCACACGCCTTTGGCCTCTTACAGAAAAGAGGGCCAAGCCGCTGCTGCCCCTTACAGGAAAACCGTTGCTTTCGCATCTCGTAGAAAAGGTACCTGCAGATTCCCCCATAACCGTAAGTACAAATGCCGCCTTTGCTGCAGGATTCACCGAGTGGAAAAAGCAGCAAAAGCGGCAGGATATCAGTATCCTTATTGAGGATACCGCACATGACGATCACAAACTGGGTGCACTGGGCGCCGTGGCAGCATGGTTGAAGCAGGAGGGGTCCGATGAAGATATTCTGCTGCTCACGGGAGATAACTACTGTGGATTTGCGATAAATGACTTCTTACACCGCTACCACTCCGGAACGGCGCTCCTGGCAGCACATGATATAGGAGATACCAAAGCAGCCGGTGCGTTTGGGACTGTGATTCTGGGCAGTGACGGAAAGACCTTAGAGGCCTTTGAAGAGAAACCGCAGCATCCACGCACCTCGCTTGTGAGCACGGGTGTTTCGGTGTTGCCGGCGCAGGTACTCCCTCTCTTGATGGATTTTGCCAAAGGGCAACCGGATAATGTGGGAGGCATATTCGAGGAGTTGCTGCGAAAGGGGCAGAAGGTGGAGTGTTTTGTCTTCCGGGAATCCTGGTTTGACGTGGGATCCTTTGAGGCCTACATGGAAGCGACAAAAGCGCTCGTGGGCGAACAGCTGCTTAAGGAAGACTCTGCCACACTGGAAAAATCGACCTGCACAGGATCCGTGGTCCTTGGAAAAAACACATGCATAACAGACTCAAAACTGCACAATGTTGTAGTATTTGATGACTGTATGATTGAAGATTGCATCCTACGTGATTGCATTTTGGATGAGCACTGCACACTGCGAGGGATAGACCTGACGGGAAAGATGTTACGGGCTGGCACAACTCTTACCTCTTAAATATTGATCATACTAAGCCGCATCCCTCCGCGGGTGCGGCTTAGTATTGGATTTTTTGTTAGCTGCACCCACGGAGGAGTGCAGCTAACAAAGGAAAGGTGCTCCACACGATTGCACAGAAGACTGGGGTTCCCTACACTCGGATGGAATGATACGTCTTTGTAATCAAAACACGACAGGAGGGTCACCCTGTTCTGGCACACATAACGGTGTAGCGGGATCATTACGCCACTTTTACGGATATTGTAGGAAAAAAGTGTTTGGATTCTCACCGCAAACCATATGAAACGGCTTCTTTCCTCTTTTGCCCTTCTTTTACTGCTTACAGCCTGTGGTAGCAGCTCTGTGTCGTACGATGTGCAGACGAACACCGACGACGCAGAAGTACAGAGTGCCCTGCTCGCAGCAAGCTTGCGGGTAGTGGAGCGTCGCATGGCAAGTCTGGGAGAACCGGTACTGGATTTGAATATGGAACAGAACGGAGAAGGAAATACACTCTATGTAGAAGCACAGGAGCAGGCAGCTCTCGACATTCTGTCAGATTTACTCTCTGCACCTTTTGATCTGCAGGTGATGAAACAGGCGACAGTGGAAGAGGCAGATCAGGTAGTAGAAGGACATGGAGGATTTAAGCAGGTAGGTATAAACCAGGACGATATTATGTGGCTCAGCGCCTCCGAAGAACCGGGTGGCAAAGGCCGTGTGACCATTACCTTCTCAGAGGAAGGACGGGGGAAAATGGGCAAACTCTTTAAGGAGAACAAAGGGAAGTTCATTGGCATCTTTGTGCGAAGCCAGCTTGTCTCCAAGCTCCTGGTGGAGACGGACGAATTAAAAGACGACATTGTCATTACCGATATCCCCACCGTGCAGCTCGCTCATGTTTTCGCCGATGATGTGAATGTGGGTATTCATATGACCTTCAGGCCCCTCCCATAACCCCCATGGCAATAAAGAAAACATATACCTGGCCCGTGTTAACCTGTGTGATATCGGTTTTTTTGGTACTCATAGCACTCCCCCCCCGATTTAAACAATGGACTCCCTCGTTCATTCGCGAAGCCGGACTGCACTTTGGACTTGATCTTGTTGGCGGAACTCAGCTGGACTTCCGTATTTCCGAGCAGGAGATGAATCAGCAGATTGCAGACCTCTCGGAGAAGATTTCCAAGCTGGAAGAAACTCATAGCACGGGTGATGCCATTGCTACCTTACAACTCCAGCGTCAGAACATTGAACTGCAGCAGAGCACCATTGTGGAAGCGATTCGTACTGTGCTTGAACGCAGAATAAATGCGTTGGGTGTGAGCGAAGCCGTCATTACACCTTCCTACATCGGGAATGAGAAGCACCTCCTGGTGGAGTGCCCCGGAGTGGTGGATACCCAGGCGTGCATAGATACCGTTGGAAAGACCATCAAACTGGAATTCAAGGAGGAATTTACAGAAGCCACGGAAGAATACGAAAGATCCGTACGTGCAAATGTTGCCACCGCACTCCGTCGCATGACAGAAAGCGGAGAAATATTGCATGTTGTTGCGGAAGATTTAAGTGATGAACTGGGAATGGCCTACGTACGGGATGGCCGTTACTTCCGCGATACGCTGCCAGAAGGTCTGGAAGACCTCTGGTCAAAATCTCCCGGCGAAAGAGTGTACCAACGTGAGGGTTCACTGACTATTGGTCAGGAAGACCCGGAAGGAAATGTATCGGATACCACCATCCCCGGTATTTTCCTCTCTCAAATTACACGCGAACGGACGCAGACCGGCCGCACAGTGAACGATGCGCAAATTGCCTTTGGGTTGCTACAGAAGCAGGAACCAAATACGAAGCAAAAAAGCAACGAAAACCAGGAACTCAACGATGTGCCTCCTCTTGTGGCTGCCACACTGCGCCAGATGAAACCGGGAGAGCTACACATAGTTTCCCTCCCGGATAACACCTCACATATTCTCTTTTTAAAGGCCTTTACGGCAGGCCGGGAAGAAATGGAAGCCAGCCATATTCTCGTAGCATACAAGGGAGCCACCTCCGCAGACGCCGGCATTGTGCGGAGTCGCGAAGAGGCGCTTGCCCGGGCCAAAGAACTGCGTGCAAAAATACAGAGCGGGGAAAAGTTTGAAGAGCTTGCCCGCTCCTTCTCGGACGGACCCTCAGGGGCAGAGGGTGGAAGTTTGGGGCTCTTTGGAAAAGACACTATGGTCCCCGCTTTTTCCGATGCCGCCTTTGCATTGAAGAAAGGCGAAGTCACAGACCCTGTGGAAACAGCTTTTGGTTTTCACATTATCCGTGCAGACAGTGAACCGGTAACACTCTCAGATAAGGCAAGTTTTGAAGAACTGACTCTCAGCGGAGAAAATGCGAGCCAGAGAACAGAAGAAATACTGGGCCGCATGCAACGAGGAGAAGTAAAGAACACGGAAGATATGGTATTTATGCGCAGCCTGTTCTTCTCCCTCAAACCCACAGGATGGAAGGACACTGCACTGGATGGCAAGCACTTTCGCACAGCCACCGTCACACTGGATCCTGTGACCAATATACCGGTCGTGCAGATTACCTTTGACGACGAGGGCGGCAAGCTCTTTCAGGAACTTACGGCACGTAACATAGAAAAACGTATTGCCATCTTTGTGGGTGGCACACTGGTTTCTTCTCCTGTGGTCCAGACAGAAATTACGGGCGGCACAGCCATTATTACGGGCATGCGGAACTTCCAGGATGCAAAAAATCTGGCACAGGACTTAAATACCGGTGCCATTCCTGCCCCCATTTACCTCACCGGTCAACGCACGGTAGAAGCCACGCTAGGCGCTGCTGCTCTCCGTGCTTCCCTGCGTGCCGCACTGATTGGAATTTTCATCCTCATGATCTACATGGCACTGTTCTACAGATTCCTCGGAGTGATAGCAGATGTGGCCCTGAGTTGTTATGCACTCTTTTTCTACGTGCTGCTGAAGCTTCCTCTTTTCCTGTTCACAGACCAGTACGTGGTACTCACCTTGGCAGGTATGGCCGGTATTATTTTGAGCATTGGCATGGCTATAGATGCGAACGTGCTCATTTTCGAACGCATGAAGGAGGAATTGCGTAAAGGTAAATTGCTCTCAACAGCAACGGAAATTGGCTTTAAGCGGGCATGGCCGAGTATCCGTGACGGAAACGTTTCTACGTTCATCACCTGTGGCATTCTGTTCACCATAGGCACGTCCATAGTACGGGGATTTGCCGCCACACTCGGCCTTGGTGTGCTGCTTTCCATGTTCACCGCTATTGTCGTCACGCGCTGGCTTGTACGGCAGATAAGCAAGACGCCCCTGGCGGAAAGAACTGAGTTGTTTGGAGTACGACCTGCAACAGAAACTAGTGACTAGAAATGAGAAACTAGATCCTGTTCACCTTATGACCTACCTAGTTTCTCGTTCCTCATTCCTGATCTAATCTACAAGCATGAATGACATTGTCCGCATCACTGAGCTGGAGGTACATACGCACATAGGTGTTCCGGAAGCAGAACGAAAGGAAGCACAACGTCTTCTGGTTTCCGTTGTTCTGGAAACGAGCACACAGGCAGCGGCCAGGAGCGACGCCATGGAAGATACCATCAATTACGAAGCAGTTACAAAGAACCTGCAGGAACTTGCACGTACGGAACGTAAGACCATAGAGCGATTCGCAGAGGATGCGACTGAGATGATTCTGAGCGAATTTCATCCGAAACGTGTGACTGTCACTGTGCAGAAGTTTCCTCTCAAAGAAGCCAAAAGTGTGTCTGTTACCATCACACGCCCATAGCAACCGCTTACATTGGCATAGGGTCGAATATTAACGCAGAAAAGAACATCGCTGCCTGCAGGAAGATGCTCACTGAGCACTGGCCAGGTATCCGGTTCTCCTCCCTCTACAAAACTGCTCCGTATGAATTTGAGGAGCAGGATGTATTCTTAAATAGTGCAGCAAAAGTAGAGACAGGGGAATCTCCGGAAGAAGTGTCTCACGTACTGCACACGATAGAAAAAGAACTTAAGAAAGATCCTCCCTTCAAATTCGGCCCTCGGACCATAGACCTGGATGTTTTGCTCTACAACGACCAGGTGATCAGCCTGGAGAATCTCACAGTCCCCCACCCAAGGATGCACAATCGGCGCTTTGTACTGGAACCACTTTGCGAACTCATTGATCCTACGACCAAACACCCGGTTGTCGGAAAGACGTGGGAGGAATTGCTGGGAGATGTGCAGGAGCAGGAGTGTGAGAAGCTTTGACCTCACCCCCTAACCCCCTCTCCTCCGCTTCCATGGAGTGCGGGGAGAGGAAGGATGGGGATTGTTGTTTCCCGGTCATTGCCGACCAGGAGAGGGGGAACAATCTCATAGAATTCCTAGCCTTAGTCTTAGTCTTAGCCTTACTCTGTTGCTGTGAATAATATATTTGCCAAACTCATAGAACAATGCGGAGAAGACCCCAACCGATCAGGACTGGAGAAGACCCCCAAGCGTGCCGCTGAAGCATTCACCTTTCTTACCTCAGGCTACAACCAGAACCTTGAGGAGATAGTGAACGGCGCTCTGTACCCAGCAGAAAGCGACGGGATGGTGATCATAAAGGACATAGAGTGCTACTCCCTCTGCGAACATCACATTCTGCCTTTTGTGGGAAAGGTGCACGTGGGCTACGTGCCGGATAAGCACATTATAGGCCTGAGCAAAATCCCACGAATCATTGATATGTTCGCCCGTCGTCTGCAGGTGCAGGAACGGCTGGGGCAGCAGATTTGCGATACGTTAGATGACATCCTGAAACCCAAAGGCATAGGTGTGGTCATAGAAGCCGAACACTTCTGCATGATGATGCGAGGCGTGGAAAAACAGCACAGCAAAGCTGTAACCAGCCAGGTAAAGGGACTTATGAAGAAGGATGAGAAGACGAGGGAGGAGTTTTTGAAGTTGATTGGCTAGGCAGCCATCTGTTGTGTTCGACCGTGGCCTTTTTCATCCAAGATCTCCTGCAGCTGCCCTACATCACCATGATCTGTTAGTGTGCGATCAAACTCATTACCGGTAAGACTCCGGAGGCGCATGCCAACCTTTTGGGCGTGATTGTAATCTTCTGGTTGGCCATGACGGAAGTACCCTTCGCCTTCTCCGACACCCTCATTTCCTTTGAGTTCTGCAAATGCCTCAAAAAGCGTGAATCTTGTTTCCTGCTGCCCGTCTAATACAAGATCTCCACTCAACTGAACAGATTCCATATGCGCCTGCTCATGATGGCCAGCATGGTTTGCCTGTTTGGCATCTGCTGCATCAGTAATCTCTCCAAGCATCTCCTGACTCAGTCTCCCCTCACCACCAATGCGGGCTTCGCCAAGTTGTCCCAACGGCATAGATTCAACACCAAGATGTTCAACGCCATCTGTTGCATCGTCAATCAGTGTTTCTTGTCCGTGCACTGCTTCTCGTAAACTTTCTGCATCACCTTCATCTCGTATGGCCTCTTCTGCTAGCCGATGGAATGTTGTGCGAAACTGGCCAACAGTCGCAGCTTGCTTTGCTGCCTGGGCCTGCAATTCCAATACCTGAGTTTCGTAGCTCGATTTCTCTCCTACGTCTACCGGATGAAAGAGTGCTTCCATAGCGTCCCTATTATCGCATAGTTTTGCTCTCTATAAAGCAAAAAGACGAAAAAGTGTATTGCTCGTGTCATCCCGAACGAAGCCGAGGGACGAGCCATACACTTTTTTACTTACGTTCGTATGCAATAAACGCAAACGCATACGCATGCTTCTCATCTGCGGGATGTTCTTCCCGACTCACTTCTTCCCACTCCTCTTCTTTGATCTCCGGGAAGAAGACATCACCCTCTACTTCCGCATGCACCCGTGTGAGGTAGATGCGGTCTGCGAGTGGAAGGGCAAGAGCGTAGATTTGCCCTCCACCAATAATAAAACTTTCTTCCTGTTCCGTTTCCTTGGCGAGCTCGATGGCTGCTTCGACGGATGGAACAACATCACATCCTTCTATTTGGAGCCCCTCCTGCCGGGAAACGATGATGTTGCGGCGGTTTGGGAGTGGACGGCCAATGGACTCGTAGTTCTTCCGCCCGAGGATAATGGGATGCCCCTGTGTGATAGATCTAAAATGCTGAAGATCATCCGGGAGATCCCAAGGTAGTGTGTTGTCCTTTCCTATAACATTGTTTTCGGAGGCAGCAGCGATGAGTGAGATCTTCATGGGGTATGAATAATACGTGAGGGCTAGGACTAGGGCTAGATTTTCCCTTCCTGGCCCTAGCCCTAATAGAAAAACCCGATCCCGCACTTAAGCGAAATCGGGGTTGTGTGATCGGTCAGCTCATTAATATCTCCAGAAAACTTGCCTTGAGCCAATAAGAGCAAGCCCAAACATCTTGAGAGAATGATGAAGCCCAACTTTCCTCTGCATTACAAGGAACAGCTCCTTTCCAAATCCTTTTTCCAGAAACATGGAATCATGCTCTGTTTTATCAAACAAATCGGAATTGGAGGACTTGTCTACTATCCCCGCAATGATCGCATCGGATTCAAGCATATTGATCATGCCCTGCACATCAATGACCTGGAATAGTTCGATAGACTTCTGGAACCCATGAATCGTTACAGAACGACCAGGGTCCACTACAACAGTCTCTCCTCCAAATCCGCGAACATGAGGGTTCAGATCATGCAACCTATCATCTGTAAACGGTCTCAGTAGAACATTTATATGATCACGAAGTTCATACAGAACTCCTACTTTTAAAACATCGCTCATTCTTTTCCCCTTTCTGAGAAGTACCAACCCACACTGCAGATCCAAAACGCTCGGAGGTGCATCTCTCCAAATGGAAAGTGTGTGGGTTGGCAAAGTGCAAACATGCATCTAACCAATGAGCTCTGCAATGACCTCATCAATGCGGAGCTTCGCGATCTCTTCTGGACCTACTTCTTTTGAAGTAATGATGTCCACAGACTTACCAAGAGCCTTGAACACTACTGGCATTACTGGGGGCATAGAGAGAAGATGTCCAAAATCATCATGAGCTCCGGGATGCCACTTCCACGTTTCGAGCCCTACATCGAAGACTCCGTATCCAACTTTCGTCGTGAGATGAAAAGACAACTCACTCCAAAAGTCGACGTTTTCGTTGCCCCCCAAAAATACACCTTCTGCATTTTCTGGATTTTCCACAACAAATCCGACTGCCCTAAGAGCTTCAAAAATTGCAGGAGGACAGTTTTTTGCTACCCCTACCTGCAACCTGGACTGGGGAACAATGTTCCCTAATCGTTTTCTCTCTTTCATCACTATCTCCTTAAGCTATGGTGTAAAAGACCGATCACACTGCATCTGGAACACCCAGATGCACCTCTCCTGCGGAGAGGGGGTGATTCGGCATTTAGGCATTACGCCCACCGTGCCACCCGCTTCCCGCAAGGTTGGGTGGCGTTATAGGGTTTCCGATGAGGACAATGAATAAATAACATGATGAGAAAAGAAAGGAATACAAAAAGACCCTCTGCGAGAGGGCTTGGTTACAACAAAAGACCGCTCTCGCTTAGGCTGAAACAGCGTAATACACAGCAGAGCAGCACCCTCCGCCGAGAGTTGCCTGAGAGCCGTTGCTACTGCGTGAATGAATCATGACGGGGAGAGAATAGACCCTGATAGTGAGTTTGTCAATATTTTATTTTATTGTATAATATAAAGAATATAGGGCATGTGGACATTTTTGCAGGCTGAAATAAGGACTTTTGCGCTTGGTAGAGCTGAGATATGCTGTGATTTTTCGTAACACACTATGAAAAATATGTCCTCATTGCACTTCGCACTCGGTAAAGAA
>Ga0210057_1000348_pt1 | contig 77074 bp, 82 predicted proteins | sample CryGeyCG2114_010_2_FD_183968 | JGI IMG/M metagenome (GOLD analysis project Ga0210057, IMG submission 183968) | Groundwater microbial communities from aquifer - Crystal Geyser CG10_big_fil_rev_8/21/14_0.10 (SPAdes) (version 2) | ecosystem: Environmental > Aquatic > Deep subsurface > Groundwater ... | reverse complement strand
AAGCAAGCGGGCAAAAAGGAAGGGGGTTGGGGGGAAGGAATTTTTGCCCGCTTGCCGAAGCGAAGCCCCGCCGCCCTGCTCGTTCAGAGCAGAACCCAGCAAAAAAGTTTTCTTTTCCTTTTAGAAGAAAAAATCGGGTGGGCGCAAATTAAAAAATGTGAAGAAAACTTTTTTGCAGGGTGGCGAGCGTCAGCGAGCGGCGGCGGGGCGGAGCGTCAAAGTTCGCAATCCGGATTTTCGTCAAAAAAAGTTCGGATTTTAACCAAAAGGTACCGCCAATTTTCAAAATTCGGATTTTGGGCGATTATTGCCTCGCCCCGCCAAAGGCGGGGCTCGGCTCCGGCAAGGATTTTGAAGGGATTTTTGAAGTCGCAAAACAATTTCTGCCCGCTCAAACGGAAGTTCGCCGAGCGAAGCTCGGATCCCGCAAAACGGGACAAACCAATCTTTTTTCTTTCGCCGAAGGCGAAAGGCAAAGCGATAATTTAATTTTGACTGCCCAATAAAAACAATATGACAAACGAAAATCAAACCAAAAAGTTTTTCATTTACGCCCGCAAGTCAACGGATAGCGAAGACAGGCAAGTTCGGAGTATTCAGAACCAAATTGCTGAATTGAAAGAGCTGGCGAAAAAAGAAAATCTGGAAATTCTTGATATTCTTGTTGAAAAACAAACTGCCAAGAAGCCAGGCAGACCGGTTTTTGCCGAAATGTTGAAACGAATTGAAGCCGGCGAGGCAAGCGGAATTTTAGTGTGGCACCCTGACAGATTAGCGAGAAATTCCGTTGACGGCGGACAAATTATTTATCTTGTGGACACTGGAATTATTAAAGAGCTAAAATTCCCGACTTTTTGGTTTGATCCGACCCCGCAGGGCAAATTTATGTTAAGTATAGCGTTCGGGCAGTCAAAATATTACATTGATAATCTTTCGGAAAATATCAAAAGAGGGCATCGCCAAAAATTAAAAAATGGACTTTGGCCTCAAATGGCCCCGCTCGGCTATCTTAATAATAAAGAAACAAAACAAATTTATGTGGACAAAAAAAACGCCGTTTATCAGAAAGGTGTTTGAACTTTACGCCACCGGAAAATATACCCTGAAAGAAATCCGAAAGATTATCAATGATCTCGGATTGAAAGGGCGGCGAAGGAAAATGCTTTCCGTTTCAAATTATCAATATCTTTTGCAAAATCCTTTTTATTACGGATTGATAAGATACAACGGCGAATTTTTTGAAGGAAAGCACGAACCGATTATTTCAAAGAAACTTTTTGACAAAGCGCAGGAAGTGATGAAAAGAAAATCAAAGCCGCAGAAAACGGACAAGATGAAATTTTTTCTTTATCGCGGACTTTTTCGCTGCGGCGAGTGCGGTTTTACCATAACGGCGGACAGAAAAATAAAACCAAGCGGGAAACCATACACTTATTACTATTGCACCAGGAAAAACCCAAATCACAAATGCTCGCAAAATGTTTTTACCAGAGAAGAAAAAATTTCATCTCAAATAAATGAAGCGATACAAAAAGTTTCTTTGCCCGATGATTGGACTGATAAAATGCTGAATGAATTGGAAGATGAGAAAAAAGAGAAAGCCCAATCATCTCGCTTTTTTGCTCAAAAAACAGAAAACGAAATAAAAATAATTGACGAGAAGCTGGAAAAACTAATGAACGCTTATCTTGAAAGTGCGCTAAATCTCGTAGAATATCGGGAAGCCAAAAATAAACTTGTCAATCAAAAACAGCTTTTGAAAGACAAACTGACGGCTTTTGAGAAAAAAAGCGCTAATCGGTTCGAACTTGCCATTGCCTTTCTAAAAGAAGCCAACCAGGCCGAAAAATACGCTCAACAAGAAAATCCCGAATGGATTCGGGATTTTCTCAAAAAGATTGGTTCGAACTTCCGCATTGCCGACCGCACGCTGGCGTGCGATTTCAAAAATGCCTTCAAAATAGCGGAAAAATACCATGCCGAGGCGCTTTGCGCCGAGGCAACATCTTTCAATTTCGCTGAATGTAAAACTTGGCGGAGACGGGAGGATTCGAACCTCCGATACCATTTCTGGTATACCTGATTTCGGGTCAGGCCCGTTCAACCGCTCCGGCACGTCTCCAAATAAATTGTTTTATTTTAATTTAACATTTTTAGTGTTAAAATAAAAGCAATGAAACAAAAAATTATCCTAGGTATTTTAATCGCGGCAATAATTCTTTTGCCTCATCAACAAGCAAAAGCGGTTTCAGTTCTCAAACCTTTTGGTGGAAAAATAATGGTGGCTGTCTTCATCTCTCCTTCTCCCCCTGACTGTCCGGGAGGTTATCTTGTTGATGTCGGTTTTCCTGAACCTTTGACTATTTACATTCCTCCGGTGCCGCTGATAGCGCCGCCATTAGGACTTTATAGCTTCTATAATTTTTTTACCCCTGACGTTTGGGTTTTAGGTCTGGCTTCGCCGAAGCCGCTGGTTTGCTTCGGTTTCCCAATGGTAATTATGGGAACAAGTCCCTTGCCCTTATAAAAATGAGGCAAAAACTCGGCCAGCATTTTCTTAAAAATAAAGAAGCAATCAAAACAATTCTTCGGGCTCTAGAAGTTAAAACCAGCGATATTATTATTGAAGTCGGGCCGGGTCACGGCGAATTAACTCAACCGCTTGTTGAAATTTGCCGAAAAAATAAATGTCAAAAAGTTATTGCTGTAGAAAAAGATATAAAACTCGCCGAGCGGTTGAAGAAAAAAACAGAAGCCAATGTTGTAAGCGCTGATATCTTAAAAATCCTGCCTCAATTAAGCCAAAAATTCAAAGATTCAAAATTTAAAATTGTCGGCAATATTCCCTATTATTTAACCGGGAAACTTCTGAGAATTATCGCTGAACTTAAAGACAAACCGAGTTTAATTGTCTTCACCCTTCAAAAGGAAGTGGGTTTAAGAATCTGCGGCCAACCACCTAAAATGATCCGTTCGATAAGCTCAGGCTCATCCCGAGCGAGTCGAGGGATGAATCTTTTGGCCGCTAGCGTTCAATACTGGGCAAAACCAAAAATTATTGGCTATATTTCTAAAAAAGACTTTCAGCCAGCGCCGGAAGTGGATAGCGTAATAATAAAATTATTGCCGATTAACCCAGATAAAACGCGGATTGGGGCAGAAAAATATTATAAACTTATCAGAATACTTTTTAAACAGCCGCGAAAAACCATCTTAAACAATCTGCTTCTCAGTTTGGTTAAAGAAAAAAAATATCAAAAAACCGCAAAAATAAAAATCGCGGAGAAATTGAAAAGTATAAATATTGAACCCTTTCAAAGACCCCAAGATTTAGACATTAATCAGCTTATCACTCTTTCTCAAATATTGTATAATTAATATAACCCCTGACAGGGTATAATAAAACTAATGAAAAAGAAATATTTTTGGGGAGGCGCAATTATTATTCTCGGCTTACTTGGAGCGAGTTTCATTGTTTTAACATCCTCAAAAAATAAATCTCCTTCTCTAAATGAAATCAAAATTTCTGATTACAACTCCGATTTTTTTCAATTTGAAAGAAAACCGATTGCTCCTCCTTTACCTCTCGGCGTCAATCCTCTAGACAACGAGAAAAATCTGACGGAAAATCTGGCTAAAATCTACGCCCAGAAATTAGTCAAGCGCAATCCCAATGGACCGGTGAATAATAACAACCAATCGCAAATAACTGTTCCCTCTCAAAATTTAGCCCAAGAAGTTCTTCTTGATAAATTGAATCAAAAATTTTCTTTTCCTCAATTCAGCAGGGCGGATCTAAAAATAAATGAGGATAATTCTCTTTTGGGTCAACAACAATATGTGAAAAATCTTTGGGTTATTAGCCAAAAAAATTTTAGGGATTCTTTGAATCCCGATAGCAATATCAGGAAAGTGATTTTTAATTTCATTGACCAGAAAGACTCTCGCGATCTTCAAAATTATATCAACGTTTTAGCTCTTCAAATAAAAGACGTAAAAGATTTAGCTGTTCCTTCTTCTTGGGAAACTTTTCATTTGCAGGCGCTTAACCTTTGGCAAAAAGAATATACGATTCTTTCTTCAATTTTAAATATGGATAGCGACTCGCTGAAAACAATTTTAGCTTCTCAAGAATTGATTAATATCAGCCAAGAAGAAAGTGATTTAGGCGTTATTTTTATCCAACATCTTAAAGATTTAACTTATAAAAAATGAAGAAAAAATTTTTAAAAAGTTTGACTGGTTTTGTTCTTCTCACTTTTCTTGTTACCACTTTTCCTCTACCGGTGAAAGCGGACGATACTACCGCAGGTGTAGCGGCAAAATGTTTAGCCAAACTAGGAATAGAAGGATTAACTGACCTTTTGGGGCTCGGCGCCGGGACAGCCTTAGGAGGCGGTGTATCCGCCGCCGAAGCTGCCCTGAGTGTTCCGGTTAATGATGTAGGCGCTCAAATATTGCAAGGCCAACAAGTAGGGACAACTGTCGCCGCTGGAAAGGTAATTACTGTTCAAACATGTGTAGAATCTATAACCCAAATGCTTCTTAGGATTGCTTTTGAAGCTCTGAAAAAAAGAGTCTTTGATATGCTCGTTGACCGAACCATTCAATGGATTCAAGGAGAAGGCAACCCCCAATTTGTTCCTGATTGGAAAGACTTTTTCCGGGACGCGGCTAATGTCGCGGTTGGAGATGTAATATTGGACATAGGCGCGGCTCCGCTTTGTGAAGGCTTTTCTCCTAAATTAATTTGGGGACTGGGATTACAAGCCTCTCCGCCGGAAGAGCGTTTTTCCAAAAAAGTTACTTGCACCTTAAGTAAAGTTGTCAGTAATGTGGAAGATTTCCGCAAAGATTTTAGCCAAGGCGGTTGGATAGGTCTTAATCATTTATTACTCCCTCAAAATAATCCTTATGGTTTAAGCGTAATAGTCGCCCTGGAAGTCTCAAGTAGACAAGTAGAAGCAATTAATGTCTCTCAAAACGAAAGCAGCGGCGGATTTTTAAGCAAAAAGGTCTGCAATGCATGGTTTAACAAGAGAGCCAAAGTCCATTATTTTCCTTCTCGTGATAATGACCCCTATTATGATATTAAAGTACCGCCCGATGATTCGGGTGAATGGGTTTGCACAAAACCCCAAATTATTACTCCGGGTCAAACCATTGGCGCCTTGGCTACTAAAGCAGTTGGCTCTGATTTGGATTTCATTATAAATGCCCAGGACTTAGAAGCTTACATTAGCGCTATTGCTGACGCGGCTATTAGCCGGCTAATTACCGAGACCAATAAAGGGCTGGCTGGATTAATCCATCGAACCGCAGGCACGACTGCTTTAGATGTTCAAGCTTCAGATCTTCAAACAGGACAAAGAGACTTTGGTAATTATAGGGGCAATCTTTCTACTGGCGGCGGCGGGGGCGGAGCTGGCGGCGGGGGCGGAGCTGGCGGCGGTGGCGGTGGTGGCGGTGGTGGCGGCGGTGGCGGTGGTGGCGGAGCTACGGCATATTACCTTGGCAGAATCACCGATGGTCTGAAAAACCTTAACGACGCGTCAAGTAGTTTAAACATTGCTTCCACAACCTTAAGTCAAGCTATCGCCAGCACCATGACAGTAATTGTTTGTCAAGCAAGTTCAACTCCTCCCATTTCCACCAGCACAGCCACGGCAGTATTAACCACTCTTCGAGGTTATCAAACTACGGCTGCTCAAGTTTTTGCCAGTCTGGCTTTAACTCAAACAAATCTCACTGACGACCGAAATAAATTAAATACCATCACTAACGCGAGAGATTTAGTCATCCTTTCCTCCGCCATAGAGCAGCATTATAACAACTCGGTTTCTTTTAAAAGTACTTCTCAAGATTTGCTAGACCAAATTAACAAAACTATAAGTCAATTGCCAAAATGTCCTCCCTAAAAATTAAACTTTTAAAAGGCGAGATTTTCTTGTTACGAAATTGCCAAGATTTAACTGCCAAATTATGAAAAAGAATTTTTTTAAAAACTTTTGGCTTGCCGCTGTTTTTTTAATTTTTATTTTTGTTGCTATTCCTCTGCCAGCAGGAGCACTGTTTGGTGAAACAAAAATTTTATTCAATGCTTTAAACCTTTTCTTTACCGTTGTTAATTCTGTCATTGGCTGGATAGGCGGACTGCTTTTTAGTTTGGCTAGTATGTTTGTCAATATAGCCTTTGATATAAATCTCCACATTGTCAGTTCGGCTAATCCCGTGGTAAGCATTGGCTGGGGCATTGTTAGGGATATTGCGAACTTAGGTTTTGTTTTAGTCATTATTATTATTGCTTTTGCCACAATTTTAAGAATTCAAAAATACGGAGCCAAAGACCTTTTGTCAAAATTAATTGTCGCCGCGGTTTTGGTTAATTTCAGCTTGCTTATTGGCAAAGTTTTTATTGATTTTGCCAATGTCTTCACCCAATTTTTCCTCAACGCCGCCAGTATCAGCCCCAAAAATTTAGCCGTCACTTTAGCCGGAGCTTTTGATATTCAAAAACTTTTAATGGCTTCAACTAACCCGACGACGCCATCACCGCCGCCTGATTTTGAAAATGTTGGTGAGGCTTTTTTCATTGGCATCGCCAGCATATTATTTACTTTTCTTTTTACTGTCGTCGGAGCAATAGTTCTTTTTATTCTGGCTATTTTGTTTTTCATTAGATTTTTTGAGCTTTCTTTTCTTTTAGTTATTTCGCCTATTACCTGGCTTTTTTGGATTGTGCCCCAATGGAGCGAACAAACAAAAAAATGGTGGAATAGTTTTATCAAATGGGTATTTTTTGCGCCGGCGGCCTCTTTTTTCGTTTATTTAGCTGTCAGAAGCGCTCAAGTTTTAAAAGACCATCCCATTACGATTATACAATCAGATATGTATTTGGGCCTTGCCGGACCTTTGGAAACTATTTTTACTCAAGGCGCTCAAATGTTTTTAATTTTGGCAATTTTAGTCGGAGGTTTAATCGCGGCTCAAAGTATGGGCATAGGTTTTGCCGACACGACTGTTAAATGGGCGGGAACCCAAGGTAAAGCAATGGGCAGTAAGACCAAGGCCTGGGCCGGCAGAAAAGCAGCCAGTGGTCGCGACAGGCTTTTAACCGCCAGAACTGATGAAGAAGGTAAAACTGCTCTAGAAAGAGCCGGAGGCAAAAAAATATTTGGCAAGGAATTAAGAACAATTCCTGTTGTTGGTCGGGCTTTCACTGGTATTTCCGGCGTTTCTAGCCGAGCTAAAGAAAAACTCGCCAAAGGAACGGAAGAGGAATACAAAAAAGCCAAGTCCCGAACTTCCGAAGATTTGGTGGCGACTGCTGATCGCCAAATGCCAACAGCTAGACCTCAAGAATTAAGCGGCTTGGGTTTGGCTATAGCAGAGAAAAAAGGCGCCTGGGACAAATTGAAGAAATCAACACAAGACAGAATCCTGAAGGCCTTAAAACAAACCAACAGCGGCGACGAGTTCTTAAAACATCAGCCGCAATATGCCCAAGCTTTCAATAAAGACATTGGACAAGTAATGAAAAGGGTTCCAGATGTTTCTGACCTCAACAAGGAAAGTTTGGGAAAGCCGGAAATCGCTAATAATCTTTCCCTAAATCATATTAGCCAATTAGATTTTGCTCCTAAAGAAAAGAAAGATGCTGTTGCTGCTGCCTGGATTACAACCCTGGGCGATAATGATCTAAACAAAGGATTTATGGAAATTGAGGACATTAAAAAATACCAAAAAACTATAGACACATTAAAACAAGATATCGCCGACCAAAACTCATTAGCCCAAGCAGCTCCCGCTGGCGCAGCCAAGCAAGCCGCTCAAGCGAAGCTCGCAAATCTTATTAAGCAAAAACAAACTACTGACAAAAGCTTAAAGTCCAAGCTGGACGCCATAAAATCCGAGCCGGATAAAAATAGGGCCTGGTCTAATTATGAATCCGCTTCCCAAAGGCCGCACTGGCGAAACACTATTTCTTACACTCCTTAATTAAAATGGCTATTGATATTCAAAATATTCCCGAAAGAATCCGTGAATATTTCAGTTCTCCCCGGGTAATTGCTTTTATCGCTGACATTAATAAAAGAAGCGGATTTTATAATATTGACGCCATTCCCGAATTGCTGTTTCAGCTGGAAACAAAAGAATTATTAATCAAAGATTTTATTTCCGCTCTAGCCAAAGAAATTCCGGCGAGTCAATTTCGCGCCAAAGCCATTAGCCGAGAAATTAAAGAAAAAATCTTGGAGCCAAAGCGCCATGATTTGGAAAGCTGGGGAATTAATTTAAATGAATTTGATGTCTCGGACGCTAAAACTTTGGAAGAAATTCAAAAAGAAGATGAAGAATTTGAAAAACAATTTGGGATTCTCCCTAAGGAAGAAACGATTTCTCTGGAAGAAATTATTGAGAAAAAAGAAGAAACTCTACCCTTAAAACAAATTAAAGTAAGCGCTGAAGAAAAACCGGCCGCGGAAGTCAAAATTTCCAAAGCGGAAAAACCTTTGGTTAAACCGGTAACAATACCAGTAGTTCCCTTGACTGAAAGGTTAAAAACCAAACCCGCGCCTTTTATTCTCCAACAAGAGCGACCTCTGGAACAGGTTGCCAAACCCATTGAGAAAAAATCCAAGCCTTTTCTTAAAACTTTCTCTCTGCCTTTTCAATTATTTAAAAAGGTCTTCCCCAAACCGTTGTCTGAGACCGTCAAAGCGGAAGTAAGTTCCCCGGAAACAATTTTAACCAAACTTGAGACCCTTAAATCAAAAATTGAAACGCCGCCAAAAAGAATAGTTCATTACAGCGAATTTAGAACCCCTCTCAACCCTTTTGAAAAACCTTTTGAAAAACCTTTTGAAAAAAAAGAAGATGTTATTGTTTCTCCAAAACCAATTCTTGAAAAAGAACCTGTTTTGGAAGCTTTTAAAATTCCTTTAGAAAAACTAGCCGAAACAAAACCCGCGGTTCCAAAACCCGAAGTTCCAAAAACCGAAGCTCCAAAAACCGAAAGCCCGCCGGTTTTTCCAACCTTAAACCCAAAACCTTCTTCTAAAAACTCCAAAGACTCCCAAAATCAGGTCAAAGTAGAGGGCAACATTATTGACCTACGCTAAAAAATGGAATTCCAAGTTCCTCAATTTATTGAAACCAAACCGAAAATCGTCGGCCCTTTAACTTTGGTCCAATTTTTTTACATCGGCGCGGCCGCCGGCATCAGCTTCTTGGCTTTTTCTATTTTTAATTTTTTTGTTTGGTTCATTATCACTTTAATTGTCGGAGTTCTGGCTTTGGCTTTTGCTTTTTTAAAAATTAACGGCCAAAGTTTTCCTCTTATTTTAATCTCGGCCATTAAGTATTTTTGGCGGCCGAAAATTTATCTTTGGGGAAGAGAAATTCCTCAAACCACCTTAGAAATCCCCGAAGACTTTTTAGAAAAAAACCGGAAACAATTGAGTTTTCAAGAAAAACTAAAAGCCGCGGCTCAAAGAATTATGACCGCCCCGAAACATCCTCCGGTTCAAAAAACGCCATCTCGCTACGGTTTAATTCGGGAAAAAACCGGCGAAAAGAAAATTGTCAAAAAAGTCAATTATTGATAAAGTAAAACTATTGAATAACTATTCAATAGTTTCATCCCGAGCATGTCAGCCGAAGTCTTATCAACACTCTCAAAATATAATCAATGAATAGCTCTCAACCTTCAACTCAACAATTTGTAGAAGTTAAAGAAATCCGCGACAGCGTTGTTTATTTAAAAGGCGGCGGTTTGCGCCAAATTTTAATTACGAGCGGAATCAACTTTGATTTAAAATCCGAAACCGAGCAAAATCTAATAACCAGCGGTTTCCAAAATTTTTTGAACATGCTTGATTTTCCAATTCAATTTTTCATTCATTCCCGGAAAATTAACATTGAAAACTATCTTCAAAAGATGGCCGAGTTTAAAGAAAAAGAACCTAACGAACTTTTAAAAATCCAGCTTGACGAGTACGTTAATTTTATTAGAACTTTTGTGGAACAAAACGCCATTATTACCAAAAAATTCTTCGTTGTTGTCACTTATGATGCCAGTCCCATAAATATTCAAGCAGCTGGCGGTTTCGGCGGCGGGGGACTCTCCGGTCTTTTCCAATTTATTAAAAAGAAAAAAACTTCCCAACCGAACACTGAATTGACTTCTTCTCAGTCTCTTCAGCAATTAAGCGAAAGAACCGACCAGGTTTTAAGCGCCTTGAACCAAATAGGATTAAAAGCCGCTATTTTAAACGATGAAGAATTAATCGAATTATTTTATAATTTATATAATCCCCAATTAACCGAAAGAAAAATATCCCTGCCTGAAAGGTCTGAAAAAAACAAAGAATAAACAAAAAAAATAATGGTTAAAATAAAATTGCCCCAAGCTTATAAGCCTTCGGCGGCTGACACGGTTCAAGTAATAGCGCCGGCCGGTTTAAAAATAGAATCCAACTATTTGAAATTGGGCGATTATTTCGCTAAATCCTTTTTTATCTTCACTTATCCCCGCTACCTTTCAAGCGGCTGGTTTTCTTCAATTATTGAGCTGACCGAAATGATGGATATTAGTATTTTTATGCATCCTTTGGATGTGGCTTTAGCCCTTAAAAGCTTAAGAAAACGAGTGGCGGAAATTGAAGCGGAAATGGGAGAAAAAGGAGAAAAAGGAATGGTGCGCGACCCGCTTCTGGAAACCGCCCACGAAGACATAGAAAATCTTAGAGACGCGCTTCAGCAAGCCCGAGAAAAAATGTTTGAGGTCGGAGTTTATATCACTATTTACGGCACCACTTTAGAAGAATTATCAAAATTAGAAAACACCTTAACTTCTCGGTTGGAAAGTAAATTGGTTTATCTTAAAGCGGCTCTTTTCCGCCAAATTGAAGGTTTAAATTCAGTTTTCCCTTTTGGTCAAGACAAATTAGGCATTTACACTCCCCTTAATACTTTGCCAGCTTCATCATTATTTCCCTTTGTTTCGCCGGAATTAAGTTCGGACAAAGGAGTTCTTTACGGTTTAAATCTTCATAATAACAGTTTGATTATTTTTGACCGCTTTTCTTTGGAGAACGCGAACTCGGTTGTTTTCGCCAAGGCCGGCAGCGGTAAATCTTATGCCACCAAATTAGAAATTATCCGTTCAATGATGATTGGAACCGATGTTATTGTTATTGACCCGGAAAATGAATATCAAACTTTGGCGGACGCGGTTGGCGGTTCAGTGTTTAAAATTTCCCTCACTTCGGAAAAACACGTTAATCCCTTTGACATTCCCATTATTCCCGAAAATGAAGAGCCGGCCGATGTTTTTAAATCCCACATTTTAAACTTAACCGGCTTAATTGAATTAATGCTTGGAGAAATCACGCCCGAAGAAGATGCGCTTTTAGACCGGGCTCTTAACGACGTTTATGCTTCCCGCGATATCACGCCGGAAAATTTCGGCTCAACCGAACTTCAACCGCCGCTTTTTGAAGATTTTCAAACTGTTCTTCAAAATACCGAGGGCGGCCGTTCCTTAGCCCAACGCTTGGATAAATTCACTCACGGCTCTTATGCCGGTTTTACCAATCAACCAACCAATGTTGACATTAAAAATCGCTTGATAGTTTTTTCCATTCGGGATTTGGAAAGCGAACTCAGACCGATTGCAATGTATGTTATTTTAAACTTCATTTGGAATCTCATTCGCTCAAAACTAAAACGCCGGATTTTGATAATTGATGAAGCTTGGTGGATGATGAAATATAAAGACAGCGCCGCTTTCCTCTTTGGTCTGGTTAAACGCTGCCGAAAATATTATTTGGGGGTAACAACCATTACCCAAGACGTCAACGATTTCTTAACTTCCGAATACGGCCGACCGATTATCACCAATTCCACCATTCAATTATTGCTTAAGCAAGCGCCGGCCAATATTGATATTGTGGCTAAAACTTTTGATTTAACCGAAGGTGAAAAAGCTCTTCTTCTGGAAGCTGGCATTGGCGAAGGTTTATTTTTTGCCGGTTTAAAAAGAGCGGCCATCAAAATCATTCCTTCTTATACCGAGGACCAGATTATTACCACTAATCCCGAACAAATTTTAGCCGCCAAAGGTTTAGAAGAACAAGGCATGGAAGAACAACAAAAATGAAAAAGAAAATTTTAACTTTTATCATAATCATTATTTCTCTGGGATTGTTGGTTCAAGCCAAAGCCCAAACTTCCGAACCTTCAACTCAAGTCATTTTAACCTGGCAAGCCAATAATTATTTCCCCGCTGATTACCCCTTAAAAGCCCTAGCCACGCCGATGACTCCAATTTTAGTAAGCGCCGAATTAATAAAAGATAATAAAATTATTGACATCAGCAAGGCGGACTTTCTTTGGTATGTTAACAATAAATATTTTAATCGGGGAATTGGCTTAAAAGAAATTTTAATTAATGTCCCGGTAAACTGGCTCGGCCCTTATTTAGTGAGAACGGAGATTCAACTGGAACAAAACAATTACGGCAACAGCGTCAGCGTTAATATTGCTGAACCTCAAGTAATTATTGATTACCCTTCGCCAATCAAAACTTTTAAAGAAGGGGAACAAATAGTTCTTCGTTCTGTTCCTTATTTTTTCAATGCTAACAATTTTCAGGATTTTAATTTCTTCTGGAAAATTAATCTTCATTTTCAAAAAGAATTAAACAACCAAAATCCGGTGATTTTAACTGTAAGCAAAGATTGGGCTAATACTGATAATAGCTTTAGAATCGGCGCCGGGGTGGAAAACAAAACCAGTCCTTTAATTCCGCCTCAGGAAACAAGTTTAACTTTTTATCTGAGTCAATGAAAAAAATTGTTATATTTTTAATTATTAATTTTTTTCTTTGGGGGACATTTTTGGCTATAAAAAACCAAGCTCAAGCGGCTACATCTACATTCCCCGACGTCACTCCTGAAATTCTCAAGCAAAACCCTAATTATCTTTTCACTTATATTCAGGGCCTTTACAATTTCGGCTTGGGCATTGTCGGAATGCTGGCTTTGGTAATGATTGTTTTCGGCGCTGTCCAATATGCGGTTATGTCTGCCGCTTCGCCGGATAAAAAAAGAGACGCTTTGGGCAGAATCTATTCAGCTCTTTGGGGCTTGCTTCTTCTTTTTGGCGCTTATTTAATCTTAACAACAATTAATCCCCAGTTGGTGACTTTGCAAATCAGCGGGGTCACCTCAACACAGCCTATTGCTACTACCACTTCTAGGGCTATCTGCGGCGATGATCATAAAGATTTTCAAGAAACACTCGCTAAGTGCAAAAAAATAAACTGGACTGACTACAAAGGCACTAAATACTTTTATTACTTGTTTTACGGAACTGGCTCCGCTTCTACTTCTGACAGCGGCCCTCATTTTATTCCTTTTTCTCTAACCAAAGGCGATTTTACTATTTTATGTTATCTTTTCAAACAAATTGACTTGCCAGAAAAGATTACTGACAAGACTGAGAAACTTTATGATGATGATTTTAAAATTTGCACCAACTAATTATGAAACCTTTATATAAAATTTTAATTATTTTGGCGATAATAGTGGTTCTGGCTGTAACTGTTTATTGGCTCTGGGGACAAATTTCCACGCCTAAAAAAATAATTTCGCCTCCTTCAATCCAAACTCCAGGTTCAATTCAGCCAACAGAGGCAAATAAACCGGCTCCTCAAAAAATTTCTGACCGGCCAATTTTTAATTATTGGCTTTCTCCTGAAACCGAAGAAATTTTTTATTTAACCCCCAAAGGAGAAGTTTATAATGCCAAAGCCGGAGAAGACATTCTTTATTCTTCCCAAACTTTTTCCGCCATTAATTCCATTATTCCCTCGCCTAGCGCTCAAGAAATTTTAATGGCTTTTGGCGACCCTCGCCAACCCCAATGGGGAATTTTTGATATTAATGACCGGACTTGGCGGCCTCTGCCTGCGGATTTATTAGAAGCTACTTGGGCAGATTCAGACCATAATCTTATTGGTCTCGTAAAAAATCAACAAAATATCAGCCTTGCCAATATTGACCTTCAAAGCTCGCCGCCGAAAATAAAAATTATTATTAGCGACTTCCGCTTCAAAGACATTGATTTAAAATGGCAAGCGCCCGACCAACTTTTAATTATGGAAAAGCCCTCGGCTTCTTACCGCGGCAAAGTTTGGAAACTTGATTTGAAAACCTTATCTTTTCAAACCCTTTATGGTCCGGAATTGGGTTTAATGCTCTATCATAGCCAGGACAATCAATATTTATTCAAATACAGTCTGCCTTACCGGTTTTTCGCCATTAATAACCAAAAGCAATTTTCTTTGCCGCCGACTTTTCCTCAAAAATGCGACAGTTATTTAAACACGATTTATTGTTTTGTCCCTTCATCCTTAACTCTGCCGGATTCAACTTTGCCTGATGATTATTTTTCTCGCAAAACTTATTCTTTGGACGCTTTATTTGTCAATGATTTAGAAAGTGGCGATATGAATCAAATTTTTATGAGCAGCCAAGAAAACATTCCGGCTATTGACGCAACAAACGCAAGAATTACGCCGGACGGCGTCCTTTACTTTATCAATCGCTACGACAATTATCTTTACGAATTTCCTTTAGGCGGATACTAGAAAAATGAAAAACCAAAAACCAAAAACTAAAAACATAAACTAAAAACTTAAAAAATTTTTCTTTTACCTTTCATAGTTAAAATACTTGAGGCAAAAATGTTAGCAATTTCACCCGTTTCTTTTAAAAGATGTTCAGATTCTGATTTTAATTCTTCTGGTAGTAAATTGCTATCTCTCAAAACAGCCAACCAAAATTTTGATTCATTAGTTGATTTTAAGGCGATGGCGAAATAATTCTGGTAGTCTTTTTTAGAACTGCTCCTTCGGCTTCAAAATAATTTGCGCCAATTGATGTGCCGCTTCTGGTCAGTTGACTTTTAATTTCGCGGGTTACCGGCTCATTTGGTAATTTAACTAAAAATTTTAAAAGTCGTATCACATAGCGATAAATTCTGAGCTTAAATTCTCGCTTTAGATTTTTTCTATCAACCATAAATTTTTACATTTTTGCGTTTGTGTTTTTTGTATTTTTTATTTTTGGTTTTTAATTTTTTATTTTGAATAACATCTATTCTTCCAAGTGTTTGATGACCACATGGCGTTCTTTCCCCTGACCAAGGCTTTCAGTTTTAAGCGAAGGATGAGTGGCAATTTCCAAATGAACCAAACGCCTTTCGTAAGCATTCATTGGCGGCAATTCAACCGACTGCTTGGTCAACATTGCCTTATGAGCCGCGGCCCGAGCCAGTTCCACAATTAATCTTTCCCTTTCCTTGCGATAATAATTAAGGTCAAGGGAAAAATTAAATGGTTCTCCTTCTTTTTTAATAATTAAATTGATTAAAAGTTCCAGGGGCGGCAAAAGCCAGGGAATTTTTTTGTTGACCAGTTCGTCTTCTATTAAAAGGGAAATCCGCCGATGTTCTTTATCAATCAAAACTTCGGCCTCGGGAAATCCCATTAAATTAATTAAGGTTTTTATTTTTTCTGAAGAATTTTCCATAAACTTAATTTATTTAAATTGCTGATGAATCTTTTTATTAATGACCAGTTGCTGAGCCAAGGAAAATACCGTGGAAATTCCCCAGTACAAGCCAATGGCAGCCGGCAAAGAAACCAAAATAAAAAGTGTCAAAAATGGACCCATCCAAGTCATCATTTTGGTTACTGAGGCTTGAGGATTAAAAGCGGTTTTTTGATTAACTGCTTGTCCTGATTGACCGGCCGGCTGAGGAGCCATTGAAAGCCGACCGTAAAAGAACTGAATTAAAGCGGCAAAAGCAGCCAGCCAAAGATTTTTTTGCCCTAAATTAATCAGACCCAAAAACATTTGATTGCCAAAAATCTCCGCTGACAAACCTTTCAAAAAGACTTGATATAAGGCGATAATAATCGGGAGCTGCAAAATTAAAAGCAAAATTCCGGAAAAAGGATTAACCCGATGCTCGCGGTAAAAATTCATTAAGGCCTTGGCTTGTTTTTCTTTATTGTCTTTATGGTCACCCTGAATTTTTTTAATTTGAGGAGAAAGTCGCTGAAGCAAAGTTTGGTCTTTGGCGCCTTTATAAAACAAGGGCAAAAGAATTATTCTGATTAAAGTCGTCAAAATAATAATTGCCAGCCCTAAATCGTGAAAAGCTAAATTATGGTAAATAAAAATTAAAGCTTGTAAAATCGGCTGATAAATATAAGTTTGATACAAATAAGCCATTGCTTTATTCTAATGATTTCTTTGAAAAAAGCCAAGTTATTTTCTTCATAGTCCAACCACAATGGAAGAATAAATAGAATAGTCCAATTGAAAAATGAAAGAGTAAAATAAAATAGTTCAACCACAGTGGAAGAACAAAATAGAATAGACGATAGAGTAAAATAAGATAAAAATGACTGTCCTCAATCTTGTATCATATGATACAAGATTGAGGATAAGATTTTTTCTTTGTTTTTTTGCTGTCTATCTAATCTATCTAATCTATCTAAAAATTTTATCTAAATCACTTTAAACTAAGCGGGCAAAAGAAAAAATAAAAACTCCGTTGCCGAGTCGAAACTCAAACAACGGAGTAAAAACATTATCGCCGGCGAGTAAAGCCCAAACTTCCTCTTGGTGTTGAGAGAGCGCTCCGACCCGAATTACTCCTCGGTGTCGGTGAATAACTTGGGCGCCCGCTTGAAGAACGGGGATAGCTCGGCGGAGAATAAGCTGGATGGCCGCTAGTTGAACGACTGTCACCGGAGGAATGACTCGGAGAATAATTCCGGTAATCCCGCTGGCGATTACGTTCATCCCGCGGCTTCTGAGGTGACCTGATTTCTGGTTTCTGTGACTGAGCACCGGGCTGCTGACGCACCGTGCCGTTACGACCTCTATGAGGCGAAGTTCTAGTAGTTTCTGTCCTTGAAGGTCGCGATGACTTAGCCACTTCAACTGCTCGTGCTCGCTCTCTAGTCCTACCCCAACTTGGGCTAGAAAAACCGCTCCGAGTTGAACCCGGGCGAGAAGCTCGCTCTCCAGTAAAAGAACTGCCGCTTCCTGCGCTAGCACGATCAGTTCCTCTTAAGCCGCTACCGCGAGTGGCGCCGAAATTTCTTGTTCGCCAGCGACTTTGGTCAAACCAGTTCTGGTTATCCCAATCGCCCCATCCATTCGCTCCGCTCAGGACAGATCCATAGGCATAAGGATATCCGTAGCCGTAACCGTAGCCGTAACCGTAGCCACTCCAAGCCACTGGCCAACCATTATGCCAGAGCCAGCCATTAGCGTATCCATATCCTCTATACAGAGGATATGAACCCCCTGGCCAGCCGTTCCACCAATACCCCCGAGCATAGCCATAGTAAGGGTACTGGTAACTCCAGTAACTTGGGCAACACCAAAACCCTAACTGGATTGCAGATTGTGAAACTTGTAAAACTGTTGAATCATAAGATTCATAAGTTTCACCTTCACTTGGGATTGTTACAGTGTAACAACCACTGCTGAACAAAACCAAGACAAGCAAACAACCAAAAAGCGCTTTCATGGCAAATCCCTCCTATTCTTATACCAAATTTTCAAGGTTCGTTAACTAACCACATTATACCAAATCAACAAACAGAAGTCAAGGAGAATAAAAAACTTTAAAATATCTAGGCAAGTTTATCTTTGTAATTTTAATATCTAATAAGACTACGATCGTGTTGTTATTAGATACAACCGCGCATTAAATCTTGTTGCGTTAGCTTCTTGAATTCAACCTCTAAGGTCTTGTCAATCAGAGAAAAAACCGCTATTTTAAAATAAATGGCTGATTTTAACTTAGGAGAAGAACTAACAAAACAGCGGCGCAAAGCTGAAGAGCAAGACGCCCAACGCCGAGCAGCTAAACTCCATTTGCCTTATTTAAACCCGGTCGGCGGCAAAACGCCGATTGAAATTAAAGCCCTAACCCTTATTCCCGAAGAAGAAGCTAAAAAAAGTTTAGCCGCCGGGCTTCAAGCAATCAAAAACGATTTAGTTTTGGCGGCTTTTGATCCTCAAAATACTGAAACCCAAAAACTAATTATTCGCTTAAAACAAAAATATAATCTCCATATTTTTATTACTTCCCTTTCCGGTCTCAAAGCGGTTTGGAATTATTACCAATACGCGGTTGAAGAGGGGAAAGAAATTAGCGGTCAAGTTGATATTGAACCTCAAAGACTCAAAACCTTTCAGGAAAATATTAAAACTTTAACGGCTCTAAACCAAACGATTGACGAATCCAAAAGCAAATTAACTTCCCAAATTTTAGAAATTATTTTAGCCGGCTCTTTATCTTTGAAAGCCTCGGATATTCATCTAGAGCCAACTGAAGAAAAAGGCCTCCTGCGGTTAAGAATTGACGGCTTGCTTCATTCGGCTTATGAAAAACTTCCTCTAAAAACTTACCAGTCCCTTATTTCTCGCCTTAAGCTTCTTTCCAATTTAAAACTTAACATTCACGACCAACCTCAAGACGGACGTTTTACCATCAAAACAACTAGTCGGGAAATTGAAATCAGAGCTTCGGTTATTCCCTCGGAATGGGGCGAAACAGTGGTTTTAAGAATTCTGGACCCAGAATCTTTAAAAGTTAATTTGGAAGAATTGGGCTGGCGGACCGACGATTTGGAAATTGTCAAAAAAGAAATTAAAAAACCCAATGGTTTAATTTTAAATACCGGGCCGACCGGTTCGGGCAAAACAACCACTCTTTACGCTTTTTTAAAGTTTATTTTCAAACCGGAAATCAAAATTATCACCATTGAAGACCCGGTAGAATATCATTTGTCTGGAATTTCTCAAACCCAAGTTGACCCGGGCGCCGGCTATACTTTTGCCAGCGGTCTCAGGTCAATTTTGCGCCAAGACCCGGATGTGGTTTTGGTGGGCGAAATCAGAGACAAAGAAACAGCGGAAATTGCCATGAACGCTTCTTTAACCGGCCACACGGTTTTTTCCACTCTTCATACCAACGATGCTGTCGGCGCGATTCCGCGTTTAATAGATTTAGGCGTTAAAAGTCAAATTTTGGGTCCGGCCTTAAGTTTGGTTATTGCCCAAAGATTAATTCGGCTCCTTTGCCCGGTCTGCAAAGTTGAAAAAAGGATTGACCAATCTCTAAACGAAAAAATTAAAAACTTTATTAAAAATTTGCCCAGCCGCGTTGATAAAAAACCTCTAGAAAATTTTAAAATTTATGAACCTCGGGGCTGCGACCAATGCGGCGGCTTTGGTTATAAAGGCCGAACTTCCATTTTTGAACTTTTTGTCATTAACCAAAAAATGGAAGAGTTAATTTACCAAAACCCAACAGAAATTGATTTAAAAGCCGCCGCCAAAAAACAAGAAATGGTAACAATGCAGGAAGACAGCTTGCTAAAAGCGCTGCAGGGCATAACTTCTTTGACCGAGGTAGAAAGATTAACCGGTCCCCTTGAATGGTCATAATCAAAGATCTGGGGGCAAGCCATGGAGGCTTGAAAAATTTCCGAAAGCTCAGAAAAACAGGATTATTCCGAGGAGAGATTCAGCCAAAGCCAAATCATCCTAAGACTAAGAATAAATCCTTTACCCCCAGGTCTTTAATTAAAGCCATTCTTTATTTATAATTAACTGTAAGTAGTTTAGCATATTTAATGACGTTTGTCAACGCCTTTCAAATTTCAAAAATGGAAAAAAAACTTGAGGACCAAAATTTAGAATCAATGCTCAGGCCGAAATGCTGGGACGATTATGTCGGCCAAGAAAACGTCAAACGCAATTTGCGTTTAATTATTGATGCCGCTAAACAAAGAAACGAAACCTGCGACCATCTGTTGCTTTACGGCCAAGCTGGTTTGGGTAAAACCACTCTAGCTTACTTGATTGCCAAAGAAATGAAAGCCAACATTAAAACGACAGCTGGTCCGGCTTTGGAAAAAACTGGCGATTTAGCCGCCATTTTAAGCAATTTGGAACCCTTTGAAATCCTTTTTATTGATGAAGCTCACCGAATTAACAAAACCATTGAGGAATCCCTTTATCCGGCCATGGAAACCCAAAAACTGCATTTGATTATCGGCAAAGGACCGTCGGCGCGAACCATTTCTCTAGATTTAGCCTCTTTCACTTTAATTGCGGCGACAACCAAAATCAATTTACTTTCTTCTCCTTTACGTTCCCGCTTTGGCGGCACTTTTAAGCTTGACTATTACAATCCTTCGGATTTGGAAAAAATAATTAGGCGATCGGCTAAAATTTTAAAAGCGGAAATTACTGAAAAGGCGGCCAAAAAATTGGCCCAATCCTCGCGTTTTACGCCCCGCGTGGCCAACCGTTTATTAAAACGCTGCCGCGATTACATCCAGGTAAATAGCCGGTCAATTATTGATGAAAAAGCCGTTCAAGAAACTTTGACCTTATTGGAAATTGACGAAAAAGGTTTGGAAAAAACCGACCGCTATTTTTTGGAAGTTTTGATAAAAAAGTTCAACGGCGGGCCAGTGGGTTTAAAAACTTTAGGAGCGGCCTTAAACGAAGAAATTGAAACTATTGAAGAAGTTTACGAACCGTTTTTAATGAGTTTAGGAATGCTTAAAAGAACGCCGGCCGGCCGTTTAGCCACTCCTCTGGCTTACGAACATTTAAAAATTAACCGTTGCTCGGCTTTAATTTAAATCAATGAGTTTTAAATTAAAAAGTTCTTCTTGGCAATCCACTCAAAAAATTGCCCGCCTTTTTGCCCAAACTATTTTAGAAAAAAAACCTCGCTCTCAAGGAGCTTTGGTCTTGGGTTTGATGGGCGAATTGGGGTCCGGCAAAACAACTTTTATCCGCGGTTTTATCAAAAGCTTCGGCATTAAAAAAAGAATTACCAGTCCGACGTTTCTCATCATGAGAAAATTTTTTTCTGCTTCTCAAAAATGCTATCTTTATCATTTTGACTTTTATCGTTCAAGTTCCCGAAAAGACTTAAAAATTTTGGAATTTGATAAAATTATTAAAAATCCCCAAAACATTGTTCTTATTGAATGGGCGGAAAAAATCAAAAATTTACTGCCCAAAAATGCCATTTGGCTCACTTTTCAGCACGGAAAAGAAATCAATCAACGTCTTATTCTTATCAAAACAAAAAATAAATAATTTTTATGAAAACTCTTCTTCTTATTGACGCCAACGGCTTAATTCACCGCGCTTTCCACGCCCTGCCGGCTTTAACCTCGCCGCAAGGGGAAATGGTTAATGCTCTTTACGGACTGGCAAGCATTTTAATAAAAATCATCAAAGAACAAAAACCCGATTACCTGGCCGCGGCTTTTGACCGACCGGAAACAACCTTCCGCAAAGAAATGTTTGAAGGTTACAAAGCCCACCGGCTCCCCGCGGCTAAGGAATTAATCAGCCAAATTATTAAAGCTCACGAACTTTTTGAAAAATTCGGCATCAGGACTTTTGAAAAAGCCGGCTTTGAAGCCGATGACGTTATTGCCACTTTAGCCAAAAAATTCAAAAAAACTCCTGACCTCAAAATAGTCATTTTAACCGGCGATCTTGATGCTCTTCAGTTAGTGGAAAAAGACAAAGTGGTTGTTCAATTCCTTAAAAAAGGGGTAAGCGAAACATTTACTTATAACGAAAAGGCGGTTGTTGAACGCTTTAGTTTAAAACCTCATCAACTTAATGACTACAAAGGCTTGGTTGGCGACCCTTCGGATAACCTTCCGGGAATTTCCGGCATTGGGCCCAAAACCGCCAGCCGGCTTCTTTCTCAATACAAAAACTTAGAAAATGTTTTTTTAAAAATTAACCCCGCGGATTCTTTGGCTAAAAAAATTCTTCCTCAAAAAGAAAAAGCCCTTTTTTCTAAAAAACTAGCCGTCCTCTCCGATAAAGTGCCTCTTAAAATTAATCTTAAAACTTTGGATTATCCGGGCTTGCCCCTAGAAAAGGTTGTCAAATATTTCGGCCTCTTGGGATTTCAAAGTTTAATTAAAAGAATAATCAATCAGCCCCTGCCTAACCAAACTCTTTTTCAAACAAAATCCCCAAAGCCGGCGCCAATGGACATAATTGAAACAAACCAAATTTTAATTATTTCTGACTTGGAAACGGCTTTAAATTTAAAAAAGAAACTTGCCGGCAACTGGCTAAAAATTGCTTTTGACTGGCATAAACTTTTGGAAGAACTAAAAAAAGCCAAGGTGGAGGTTAGGGAACCTTTGTTTGATTTAAAAATAGCCGCTTGGCTTATTGACTCGGGACAAGAAAATTATTCCCTGGATATCCTCTACCAACGCTTTTTGCAAAAAAATTTCCAAGAAAGCGAAAGGGGGTCAATTTTAAAAGAACTTTATTTTTTCTTAAACCAAAAATTAGAAAGTTACGGTTTAAATTATGTTTTTAGGGAAGTGGAAATGCCTTTAATTAAGATTCTTCTTTCTTTAGAAGAAAGAGGCGTTCATATTAATCAAATAAAATTAAAAAAACTGCGCCAAAAGCTTCTTCTGGAATCAAAATCCTTGGTCCAAAAAATTTATCAAGAAACAGGCCTGGTTTTTAACCTTAATTCGCCCAAACAATTAAGCCAAATTTTGTATGAAAAATTAAAAATTCAATTCCCCAAAAGTAGAAAAACCGCCAGCGGCTTTTTTTCTACGGCTGAAGCAATTTTAAACCAACTTAAAAATGGATATCCTTTGGTTGATTTAATTTTAAAATATCGAGAGGCAACAAAAATAAAAAATACCTACGTTGAACCAATTTTAAAACTTTTGGGCAAGGATGGCCGGCTGCATACCCATTTTTTGCAAACAGGCACTTCCACCGGCCGTCTCAGTTCGGAAAAACCCAATCTTCAAAGCATTCCTCAAGAGTCAGTTTGGGCAAAATTCTTAAGAGAAACTTTTGAAGCTGAAAAAGGGTGGCACTTAGTTTCTTTTGACTATTCCCAACTGGAACTGCGGCTTTTAGCCGAATTGTCGGAAGACGATAAATTAAAAGAGGTTTTTAAACAAAACCAGGACATCCATCAAGTAACTGCTTCCGAGGTGCTTCATTTGCCGCCGGAACAAATTACCGACTCTCTCAGGCGATTGGGTAAAACCCTTAATTTTGGAATTATTTACGGCATTGGCGCTAAATCTTTTGCCCAAGCCGCTGGTTTAAACGAAGCCGAGGCTAAAAAGTTTATTGAAGAATACTTCCGCCATTTTCCTAAAATTAAAATTTGGCAGGAAAAAATCAAAGCCGAGGTTAGAACTTTTGGTTATATCAAAAATCTTAACGGCCGGCGGCGGTGGTTTTGGGACATTATTTCTACCCTTCCCCGCATTCAATCAGAAATGGAAAGGGCGGCTATTAATATGCCCATTCAAAGCTTAGGGGCTGATATCCTAAAAATGAGCATGATTAAAATTTTTAAAGACGTCCAAGAAAAGAAATGGGAAAATAAGGTTAAAATGGTTTTATCTCTTCATGATGAATTGCTGTTTGAAATTAAAGATGATATGCTGGAAATTGCAAAACTCCATATTAAAAAAACAATGGAAGAAATTTTCCCTTTATCTATTCCGCTCCAAATTGAAACTGAACAAGGAAAAAATTGGGGAGAAATGGAATAAAATTTAAATCAATGTCTCTTTTAAAACGGAAAAATAACCCTTTCGGCCGCGAGCCGTCAATCGTTTTTTTGATTCTTTTTATAGTTTTAATTGCCGTCCTTTTAATCATTGATATTTTTTACTTACCGCCAATAATAATTGGCATCAGCTTGCCGATTTTAATGGTCTTAACCTTGATGACTATTTTCAATAGTTTTAAGGGCGTTCAATCAAAACCGGAAAAAGAATTAAGTGGTCAAGTTTTACAGACAATTATTCAGAATTTTCAAGATGGAATAGTTATTTATGACCCGGATTTTTACTTAAAAACATTTAATCCGGCGGCGGAAAAAATCTTTCAATTGACAGCCGAAGAAATGCTTGGCAAAAAAATTGAGCCGAGTTTAGCTAAAAACAACCGTTTCCGCATTTTAGCTCAAACTATTTTCCCTTCTTTAGCGCCTTCCTTGAGACAAATTTCCGAAACCGACTCCTGGCCGCAAGTTGTTATTTTAAATTTTGAAAATCCTCTTTTAGAATTAAAAACCACCTTAAGCCGCATTTTGGATAAAAACGGTCGGGCTTTAAATTTCATCAAAGTCATTCATGACCAAACCCGAGAAAAGGCAGCCCTGCGTTCAAAAAGCGAATTTGTTAGTGTCGCTGCCCATCAATTGCGGACGCCGCTTACAGCCATTAATTGGACTTTTGAAAATTTAATCAAAGATGTGTCGGACAAACCGGACTTAAAAGAAAGTGTCCAGAAAGGTTTTCAGGCTTCTACTCGAGCTTTAAAAATTGTTAACGATTTGTTGAATGTCGCCCAAATGGAAGAAGGACGCTTCGGTTATCAATTTGAAGAAGTTGATTTAATTAATTTTATCCAAATAATTTTAGGAGAAGCCCTGCCTTTAGCTAAAGAACGCGGTCTTAATGTTTACTTTGAAAAACCGACTCTGCCGATAAAAGTAAAAATAGACCAACAAAAATTAGGCATGGCTTTGGCAAATATTATTGATAATGCCATTAAATATAATACTGAAAACGGCCGTTTAACTATTACTATTGAAAAAATCAGGGACCAGCCTTTTGTTAAAGTTAATGTTGAAGATACCGGCTTTGGCATTGCTCCCGAGGAACTAAAAAATATTTTCCAAAAATTTTTCCGCGGCTCCAACATCATTTCTGTAAATCCCAACGGCAGCGGCTTGGGTCTTTATATAACCAAAAATATTATTGACCAACATGGCGGTCAAATCGGCATTGAATCAATTTTGGGCCGCGGAACAACTGTTTATTTCACTTTACCCCTAGATTATAGTTTAATCCCCAGCCGGGAAATAACTCAAAAAGAATCATAATATGGCCGGTCATAGCCATTGGAAACAAATAAAAATCAAAAAGAAAACAACTGACCAAAAAAGAGGGCGGGTTTTTTCCAAACTTATAGCCGCTATTGTCGCCGCCGGCCGGCTAGAACCCAATCCTCAATTTAATCCCCGTTTAAGAACCGCCGTTGAAAAAGCCAAAGAGCATCAAATCCCCCAAGAAACCATTGAACGAGCCGTAAAAAGGGCTGATGAAGCTATTCAAAATCTGGAAGATTTAACCTTAGAAGCTTACGGGCCGGGCGGAACAGCTATTTTAATTCAAATCATCACCAACAATAAACAGCGGACCATAGCCGAAATTAAACATTTGCTTAAAGAAAATAACACTAAATTGGCTGAACCCGGAAGCGTCCGCTGGCATTTTGAACCCGACCAAACTCAAACCGAATGGCGGGCAAAATTTCAACAACCTCTTAATGAAGAAGATAAAAAGAAACTTCAAGATTTAATTGGAATTTTAGAAAATCATGACGACGTTCAAAAAGTATTCACTAACGCTTAAATAAAATTTAATGATTATTTTGGGCATTGACCCGGGCAGCGTTCGCATCGGCTACGGCGCAATTCGTCAAGAAAAAAATCAACTGTTTTACTTAAAAAGCGGCTTGTTAAATTTTCCTTCTCACCCCGCAGAACAAAGGCTTTTGGCGGTTCAAAAAAGTTTTAAAAAACTTTTAAGGGAAATCCGGCCTGATTTAATTGGTTTAGAAAAAATTTATTTTGTTAAAAATCAAAAAACCGGTTTAGAGGTGGCTCAATCGCGAGGAATTATTATCGCCGCTATTTTAGAACAAAAAATTCCTTTTATTGAAATGACGCCGCCGGAAATAAAAAAAGCCCTTACCGGCGACGGTCGAGCCGACAAAAAAGGGGTAGCCAAAATGGTCAGTTTTTTCCTTCACTTAAACAAAAATCAAATTCCCAAAATTGATGACATTACCGACGCCTTAGCCATTGCCATCAGCTCTTCTTACAAAAATATTAAGTTGACATAATTTAGTCGTTGATTATACTATGTCCATAATAATAAAAGGTCGTTTTTAAAGCTTTGCCCCATTAATTAAAAAGATAAGTTATGGCCAAAAAAAGAGACGATGAATTTCTAAATGACGAAGATTTAAATACCGAACCGAAAAAAAAAGACGATGATTTTTCTCCTAATCCGGCCGACGATGATTCAGATAATGACATTCAAGAAGAGGAAGAAGAAGAGGAAGAAGAACCGGATATAGACGAAGAAATTTAAATTTATTTTTACAAAACCCCCAATCCCTAAACGAGCCGGGGGTTTTGTGTTAATCTTAATATTGCCAATAATGAAAAAAACTCTCGGACTTGTTTTTATTTTAATACTCGGACTGACCGCCTTGGTCGTTATTTACCTTTCTTCAATTGTCAAAAACCTGCCTTCGCCCAACGAATTCGGCAATTATCTTTTGAGTCAATCAACAAAAATTTACGACCGAACCGGCAAAATTCTTCTTTACGAAATCCACGGCCAAGAAAAAAGAACGGTTATTAATTTTTCCGAAATTCCTAAAAATGTCGTCATCACAACTCTAGCGGCCGAAAATGCTGAATTTTATAATGAGCCGGCTTTTGATTGGAAAGCAATTCTAAGAGCTCTTTGGACGAATTTGAAAGAAGGCCGAATCACCCAAGGCGGCTCAACCATCACTCAACAATTAGCCAAAAATGTTTTTTTAAGCCCGGAAAAAACCCTCACTCGCAAAATTAAAGAATTAATTTTGGCCATTCGTTTAGAGTCCCTTTATTCTAAGGATCAAATTTTGGAATTTTACCTTAACCAAATTCCTTACGGTTCCAATATTTACGGCATTGAATCGGCTGCCCAAAATTATTTTCATAAATCAGCCAAGGATTTAACTTTGACTGAAGCCGCTATTTTAGCCAGTTTACCAAAGGCTCCAAGTTATTATTCGCCTTGGGGCAATCATTTAAAAGAATTGGAAGAAAGGAAAAATTATATTCTTGATCGTTTGGTTAGTTTAAAAAGTATTGACCAAAAAACCGCTGACCAAGCGAAAGTGGAAAAAGCGAAAATTTTTCCACCCTCCGCTGGCTTAATAAAAGCTCCTCATTTTGTTTTAACGGTCAAGGATTATCTGATTAACCGCTACGGCGAAGATTTAGTGGAGCGCGGTGGTTTGAAAGTCATCACCACCTTAGATTGGAATCTCCAACAAATTGCCGAAAGAGTGGTGAAGGAAGGAGCAGAAAGAAACGCCGAACTTTATCAGGGGGGGAACGCGGCTTTAGTGGCCGAAGACTCAAAGACCGGTCAAATTTTGACTTTAGTCGGGTCCAAAGATTATTTTGACATAAAAAATGAAGGAAATTTCAATGTCGCCACTCAGGGCCTACGTCAACCCGGTTCAGCTTTAAAGCCTTTTGTTTATCTTTTGGCTTTTCAAAAAGGTTATCCGCCGCAAACCCAAATTTTTGACGTCCAAACTGAATTTGATACTACCGGCGATCCGGTTCACAGCTACGCGCCGCTGAATTTTGACGACAAATTCCGAGGACCAATTTCTTTTCAAGAAGCCCTGGCCCAATCAATCAATGTCCTGGGAGTCAAGGTTCTTTACCTCGTCGGCGTTGACGACGTCATTAAAACCCTCCATCACTTTGGCATCAGCACCCTTTCCGAAGGCAAAAATCAATACGGTTTATCATTGGTTTTAGGAGGAGGAGCGATAAAATTAATTGACTTGGTTAAGGCCTACAGTGTTTTGAGCCAAGAAGGTATTAAACACGAACAAGCCCTGATTCTTAAGGTTGAGGACAACCAAGGAAAGATTTTGGAAAGCTATAAGGACCAAGCCGCCAAAGTCTTTGACCCTCAACCCATCAAATTAATTAACCAAATTCTTTCCGACAAGGACCTGCGGGCGCCCTTATACCAAAACAGCTTAAACTTAACCTTTTTCCCGGATTACGACGTGGCTCTAAAAACCGGCACGAGCAATGATTATCACGATGCTTGGGCTTTTGGTTACACTCCTTTTTTAACCGTCGGGGTTTGGGCTGGCAACAATGATAACTCACCAATGGTTCGCAAAGGCGGTAGCATCTTGGCCGCCGTCCCAATTTGGAGCGCTTTTTGGCAAGAAGCCTTAAAAAATTACCAGCCGGAATTATTTGAAAAACCCGATCCCTGGCCACTTCCTGACAAACCAATGCTCAATGGTCAATTTATTTATAAAACCGCTTCTGACGGCAAAACCATTTCCCAAATTCATTCCATTTTATATTTTGTCAATAAAAATGACCCTTTGGGAGATTTCCCTTTAAATCCTGAAAACGACCCCCAATTTTCAAATTGGGAAAAAGGGGTTTTGGCTTGGGCTCAAGAAAATTTTCCCCGTCTTTTTCAAACAAAACCCCAGCCAGCCGCTGCCGTTGGCCCAAAAATGCCCGACCAATTAAGCATCTCCAATGTCCTGCCAAAAAATGGCGATTTTATTTCTTCACCGTTAAATATCAAGGCGGATATTCACAGCCCTTATCCTTTAAAAAATCTGGAACTTTACTGGAATCATCAACTTTTAACTTCCAAACCGCTAAAGGGTAATTCCTTTCATTTTTCCTACCAAATCGGCTCTTCCGCTTTCCCATCCCAAATCTTAATTGAACTCATTGTCAGCGACCAAACAAATGAGGTTATAAAAACTTCAATGATAGTTTTTTCTAAATAAATTTATTTTCTTAACTTTTCAAGGGCATTAAAATATAAAACAAAGAAGAATCGTTAGAAGATTTGATAAGTAAAGGGCGGTCGGCTTCATTAATACCCAAATCTATTTCTTCGGTTTGATAAATTTTTAAACCATCAATAAAATAACGCCAATTAAGAACCAAAGAAAATGGTTCGCCTTTTAATTTCACCGGGATTAAATAACGATTTTCACCTAACTGGTCGCTATTGGAATAAATTTCTAAAAACTTTTTATTATCACTGATTTTTAAAGAAATATCATTGGTTCCGCCGGAAAAAACGCTTGTTAGTTTTATTGCCTTAATTAACTCTTCACGGTTGATTCTTAATTCCGTTTTAAATTCTTTAGGAATAACTGATTGATAATCAGGAAAATGACCGTCAATTAAACGAGAAATAATTTCCTGATTTTCTGTTTTAAAAAGGACTTGATTGGCATCAATAAAAACAATTATTTCTTGACCGTCGGGAATTCTTAAAATTTCATAAGCAGTTTTCAAGGGAAGAATAAAACTTATTTTCTCAAAATTACTTTCAAGTTGGTCTTGATTGTATGTTTTTTCAGCCAAACGAAAACTGTCAGTCGCGGCTAATTTTAAGGTTTTTTCTTCATACTTAAAAAATACGCCATTAATTTCTTGCCGAATATTAGAATATTGGCTGGCGGCTAAAACTTTAGCTAAATTTTCTTTAAAAGTCGCCAGTTTAAATTTAAAGAATTTATCTTGATTGCTAATTTTGGGAATTATAGGAAATTCTTCCGGGTCTTGACCTTGAATAGTGGCTTCATAATTGTCGGTTTTAATAAGTAATTTTTTTTCTTTTGTTTCTAAATCAACTCTTTCGCTGGTTAAATTTTTGGCAATGGTATTGACAATAAAAAAAGGGACGGTTAATTTTCCATTTTCAATTATTTTTCCCGAAAGAAAATATTTAACCGCTATTTCAAGGTCAGTAGAAATAAGAGTTATTTTATTACCTTCTGTTTGAATTAAAAAATTTCTAAGAATTGGTAAATTTGTATTGTTTCCCACAGCTTTTTCCAAAGTTGTTAGTCCTTCCAATAAATTATTTTTTAATATTATTAATTTCATTGTTGTTGTAGAACTGTGAATAAAATGGTTAATAATTTTTTAAGCAGATTGATAAATGTTTTTTTATCCTTTTTAAAGAAAATAAGTATTTAATAAGTTGTTGATAAAGATAAAACAAATTAAATTTTTTTAAAATAATCTTCAAGTTATCCACGGGTTATGACATTTTGTATATTTTTTCTTTAATCATCATTATTTTTTGATTAAAAGCCGCATTGCGGTTAATGTCACGGGCAACTTTTTCGCAAGAGTGAATGGCGGTGGTATGGTCTCTTTTGCCCAGCCTTTCCCCAATATGAGGATAGGAAAGTTTTAAAATTTCCCTTAACAAGTACATAATTATTTGCCGGGGCTCAACAATTTCTTGCTTGCGGTTCCTGTTGGCAATTTCATTAGGCGAAACTTCATAAAAATCGGTCACCGCTTTAATAATATCGTTAATGGTGACGTTTTTTGAAGAAGTTTGACTGGCTTCAATAATAATTTCTTCTAATTTTTGATTGTCAATTTTTTCTTTTTTATACTCTTGGTAAAAAATGATTTTATTTAAAACCCCTTCCAATTCCCGAATATTCTTCTGAACTTTGAAAGCAACTTGCTCCAGGATTTTGTCTTCTATAAAAATGCTCCTTTCTTGAACTTTATTTTTTAAAATAGCCAGCCTCATTTCATAATCGGGGTAGGTAATATCGGCAATCATACCGCCTTCAAAACGGGAACGCAGCCTTTCGGTTAAGGTTGGAATGGCCCCCGGCGGCCGGTCAGAAGAAATAACAATTTGCTTATTGTTTTCATAGAGAACGTTAAAAGTATGGAAAAATTCTTCTTCACTTCTTTCTTTGCCGCCGATGAATTGAATGTCGTCAATAATTAAAACGTCAACGTTGCGATATTTCTTTTTAATGTCGTCCATTTGTTTGTTGCGGATTGCCCAAACAACATCGCTAACAAATTTTTCGGAAGTGGTGTAAAAAACATTGATTTTATTTTGATAAGATTTTTTAATTTCATTTCCCATCGCTTGAAGAAGATGGGTTTTGCCCAAACCAACGCCGCCGTAAACAAAAAAGGGATTATATTTTTGACCGATGTCTTTGACAATAGCCATGGCGGCGGCGTGAGCTAGTTCATTGGAAGAGCCGACGACAAACGATTCAAAAGTATAACGAGGGTTAAGATTGGTTTTGGGATCAATTTTCAACTCTAAAAGAGGCAGAGAAGCTTTATTAGCAGAAGCAAGGCCTGTCTTTGACTTTTTTTCTAAAATTGGCGAGAAAACAGTTCCGGCGGGATTAAAAATTACATATTCCACGCCCTTAATAGAGTTATCAAAATTGCGCAAAGAACCAAAAATAATTTTATGGTATTTATTTTTTACCCACTCTCTGGCGAAATTGTTGGGCAAACCAACAAAAATGGTGTTTTCTTTTTCGTCTTTGCCGACAATTTGACTTTGTTTTAGCCAAGTTAAAAAATTTGGTCGGGAAATTTGGACCTCAACTTCTCCTAAAACCGCTTTCCAAAGTTCATTGTAATTATTCATCATAGCTTAAAAAGTTTTAATTTTATTTAGTTTAATTATAATTTGAGGGTGTTGAATAATTCAACGGTCTTAATTTATCTTAATCATAAAGACATTTTAAACCTTGGCAATACCTTTAAAAAGCTTTTTTGTTGGTTAAGTGTTAATTAACTGTGGAGAAAAATTCTATTTTCAAATAAGGGAACTTTCTGCTATAATAGTAATAATTAAATGTCGCAAACATTTCAACCTAAAAAAAGAAAAAGAAAGAGAACTCACGGATTTTTGAAACGTCAACGTTTGCCTGGCGGTCGGGCGGTTTTAAGGCGCCGACGGCAAAAAAACAGGGGGAAAATAGTTCCTTGATTAATTTACCGATTATTTTAAGAATTTCTTCTTCCCAGAAGCAAAAGGCTCCGCTCGTCGTTATCATTAGTAAAAAAACTGCCCCCAAGGCAACTAAACGCAATCTTTTAAGAAGAAGAATTAAAAACATTTTACAACTCCCTTCATCTTCTAATAAAAAATTTTTAGTTGTTGTTAAACCGTCGGCCTTTTTAATTTCTTATCAAGAATTAGAAAAAATTTTAAAAGAAGAATATGCCCGAATTACCGGAAGTTCAAACCGTTGTTGACGATTTAAAGAAAAAAATAGTTGGTCGTCGAATTTTAAAAATTTGGTCGGATACGCCCAAAATTGTTCAGCGTCCGAATTTTAAACAATTTGAAGAAGAGATAAAAAATTCTAAAATTGAAAATATTCGTCGCCGGGCAAAAAACATTTTAATTGACTTAAACAACAACCGACTTCTGCTCATTCATCAAAAATTAACCGGCCATCTTTTAGTCGGCCGCTGGCAAATAAAAAATAATCAAGTCCAACCAAGAGACAAAGGAATTCTTGGAGAAAAAGTTAATGATTATATTCATTTGATTTTTTATTTGGATAACGGTCAAATGTTAGCTCTATCGGACTTGAGAAAATTTGCCAAGGTTATTTTTGGTTCGGCTCAAGAAATTGAATCTTTGCCCGATTTAAAAAATTTAGGACCTGAACCCTTAACCAAGGACTTTACCTTGGCAAAATTTTCTTCTTTATTCCAAGAGGAAAAAAGAAAAATCAAGCAAGTTTTAATGGACCAAAATGTTATTAGCGGCATCGGCAATATCTATTCCAATGAAATTTTATGGGCCGCCAAAATTTGTCCTTTTAAATCAGCTTTTCAATTGAATCCTCAAGAGCGGAAAAACCTTTATTTGGCCTTGGGAAAGGTCTTGAATCAGGCTCTCAGATTCCGGGGAACGTCGGTTGACAATTATCGGGATACGGCTGGTCAGCCGGGGAAATATGAGCAGAAATTAAAAGTTTATCGTCGGGAAAATCAACCCTGTTTTCGTTGCCAAACTTTAATTAAAAGAGCTAAAATGGAAGGACGGTCGGTGTATTATTGTCCGAAGTGTCAAAATAAATGATTATTTTTTTATTCGGTCCGGATTCTTATCGCCGAAGGCAGAAATTTTTCTCTTTAATTAAAATTTATCAGGAAAAATATCCTCAAGCCGATAGATTATTTGTTGATTTGGAAAGTGAACCGGAAGATTGGATTAAAGTAAAGGATTTTTTAAATCAACCTTCAATTTTTGAACCGATTAAGGTGGTTCTTATTAAAGAAGCTACTAAAGTTAATGAGAAACCGTGGCTTCAAGTTTTAAAAAAAGAATTGAGAACTTCTCAAAACTTTCTTTTAATTTCCGACGGTAATGAACCAAAAAAAGAATTTGAGTTTTTAACGAAAAAACCAAGCACCTTTTTTTCTTTCCCTGTATTAATCGGAAATCTCTGGGAATCCTTTCTTAAAAAGGAAGCCGCTGGCCGGTCTTTAAAATTTTCTTATTCGGCTTGGCAGTGGTTAAAAAATGTTTTGGACGTTCAAGAAAATAACAAAACTTGGACGGCGAGCAATGCTTTTGATAAAATAAAATTAGTCAATTTCCCTCAGCCGATTTCTTTGGAAAATTTAAAGTCGTTGCTCTTTTGGTCTTCTCGGGAAAAGATTTGGCTGATGGCAAAAAAATTTTGGGCTAGTCATTTTTGGACCGAGAGATTGGCAATTTTGGAATTTCTTTTTTTGCAAAAAGAAGAACCGGCTTATATTTTTAATTCGTTGGCTTATCAGCAGACGTCCTCTTCTAAAATTCAAATCTTGGCTGATTATGATATTTCAATTAAATCCGGCCATTTGGATTACGAAGAAGCCCTTTTGGATTTGGCAATAAAATAAAGCCTCAAACGGCTTTATTTTTTTCTTTCAATTTTGAAGCCAGTTTGGCTTTAAGACGGTTGGCTTTGCCTTTTTTCAAAAACTTGGTTTTGGCAATTTTATCAATGGTTTTATAAACTTGAGACAGATATTTTTTAGCTTCTTCTAATTGACCGGCGGCAATAAGTTGCCGATATTTTTTGATAACGGCTTTTAAATTTTTCTTTCTTTGAAGATTGATTTTTCGCCTTTTGATATTTTGGTGAAGAGCTTTTTTAGCAGATTTGGTTATCGGCATATAAACATTATGGCAGAAATATTTTTTTTTGCAACTAAAAGGGGCTATTAGCAATTATTTCCTGTTCTTATATAATAAAAAAGTATGCTTTATAGTCTAGAAGGTCAAATAACTGAAAAGGGTAATGATTTTGTAATTTTGAAACAAGGCGGAATCAGTTTTAAGGTTTTTACCACTGGAGAAAATTTAAATAAATTGAAACCTTCCAAAAAAGAAACAGAGTTTTTTTGTTTTTTGTATTTTCGTCAAGACCATTTTGAACTTTACGGTTTTTTGAAAAAAGAGGAGTTGAAATTTTTCGAACTTTTAAACGGCATTAGCGGCATTGGTCCCAGAACCGCTTTGGCAATTTTAAGCATTGATAAGGTGGAGAAAATAATGGTTGCCATTCTTGAAAAGAGAATTGATTTTTTGACCCGAGCTTCCGGCCTCGGCCGCAAAGGCGCTGAACGTTTGATTTTAGAACTTCAAAATAAAATTCAATTAAAAACCACTCCGGCTTTATCCAAATCTTTAGAACTTGATAGGGAAGTAGAAGAAGTTTTGGTTAATTTGGGTTATTCTCAAGTTAAGGTCCGGCAAGTTTTATCAGAATTAGGCGCGGAATTTAAAACTTTGGAAGAACGGCTCCGTCAAGCCTTAAAGTTATTAAGCAGAATTTAATTTTTATGGTTTCTCTAGTTCATTCAATTTATCATTGGGTAATGGCGTTTTTTGGCAATATTTTTTTCGGTTTTCCCAGTCGGCGTTTATTTGTTGTCGGCGTTACCGGCACCAAAGGTAAATCAACGGTTTTGGAGCTAATGGCGGAAATTTTAAGGCGGGCTAATAAGAAAATAGCTATGAGTTCCTCGGTTTATTTTCAAATAAATGACAAAAAAGAGCTGAATTTGACTAATAATACTATGCCTGGCCGATTTTTTATCCAAAAATTTCTCCGGCGAGCGGTTAAGGCCGGTTGCCAGTATGCTTTAATAGAAGTTACTTCTCAGGGAGTCATCCAATTTCGTCATAAATTCATTGATTGGGACGCGGCAGTTTTTTTGAATTTAATGCCCGAACACATTGAAGCTCACGGTTCTTTTGAAAAATACCGGGAAGCCAAAATCCGATTTTTCCGCTCTTTGGCCAATTCCAAAAAACCGAAAAAATATTTTTTTATCAATGAAGATGATAGTAATCAGCATTTCTTTGTTGAGGCGACAAGGTCAATCCCGGCTAAAGAAATTGTGTTTTTTAGCCGGGGAAGGTTTATTCAAGAAGAGTTGGGGGGCCGTTATAATTTAAATTCCGAGGAAGGCAGACAAAGAATCGGCGATTGGTTATTGGCGGATTTTAATTTGGAAAACGCCGCGGCGGCGGTAAGTTTTGCTCGTTCTCAAAATATCGATGGGCAAATAATTTTAGATACTTTAAATAATTTTTCCGGTCTTCCCGGCCGTTTTGAATTTATTCAAAAATCGCCATTTTTAGCCGTAATTGATTATGCCCATACCCCTGATTCTTTAGAAAAAGTTTATCAAGCTCTAAAGTCAATGATTAAGGCGAAGCATTCTTCTCATTCAATAATTTGCGTTTTAGGTTCAGCTGGCGGCGGCCGGGACAAGTGGAAACGGCCGGTAATGGGAGAAATTGCCGCTGAGTATTGTCAAACCATTATTTTAACAAACGAGGACCCTTATGACGAAAATCCAGAAATTATATTAGACGAAATCGAATTGGGATTTTCGTCAATTCAAAATTCAACCCTTCGACAACGCTCAGGGTTGATGGTGAGCAGGGTCGAACCATCAAAATTCAAAATTCGCAATATTTATAAAATCATTGACCGCCAAGAAGCTATTAAAAAGGCCGTTAGTCTGGCGAAAAAAGGCGATGCTGTTATTGTTACCGGCAAGGGCAGCGAGCCCTGGATTCACTTGGCTCGCGGTCAAAGAATTCCTTGGAGCGAACGCCGGGCTTTGGAAAAAGCGCTTCAAGAGATTAATTTATGATACCTTTTAAAATTTTAGAGCATACGGCCGATATGCGGATAAGAGTGCAGGGTCATACAGAAGAAGAAGTTTTTCAAAGTGCCGCTTTGGCGTTAGCCGCTATCCTTTATCCGGAATATGAAAAATTCAAGAAGCGGCCCGGGGAATACGAAAAGATTGTTATTGAGGCGCCAGACATTAACATTCTTTTAGTGAATTTCTTGAACGAGGTTTTGAGCCGGAGCGAAATAAACAGAAAAATTTATCCCCGGATAAAGTTTTTGAAATTTTCGCCAAAAAGTTTAGAAACCCAAATTTTCGGTTTTCCTATTGACTATTTTGACGAAGATATAAAGGCGGTTACTTATCATGAAGCCGAAATTGAGCAGAATAAGCGCGGTATTTTTGAAGTCATATTGACCCTTGACATTTAATTCTTACTCACCTTCTTTATTGATTCATTTTTGATCAGTTGCCCTAGGTTTAAACCTAGGGCAACTTATTTAAATATGGTATAATAAAATTATGAGTCGAAGAACTTTAAATGATGAAAATATTAGGAATATTCAGAAATCAAAACGGAGTTATTATGTAACGTTGCCGATTGAGTATGTAAGAAAACTGGGTTGGCGAGTCCAAGAGAAAGTATTAATTCGTAAAATGAAGGAAAATTTGGTGATTGAGAAATTTAAGGATTAAATATATGCTCATTAATAAAAACGATTTAAAAAAAATTTCAGATTATATTTGGGAAATTCCTCAGAGTTGCCGTTCTGATATGCGCGTGCCCGGACGGATTTTTGCCAGCGAAAAGATGTTGAATGATATTTTAAAAGATGAATCGTTAGAACAAGTTGTTAATGTTGCCACTCTTCCCGGCATTCAAAAGTATTCGCTCGCTATGCCCGATATCCATGCTGGCTATGGGTTTCCTATAGGTGGGGTGGCGGCAATGGATATAAAAAACGGCGTGATTTCTCCTGGCGGAATTGGATTTGATATCAACTGCGGTATCAGAGTTTTGGAGTCAGATAAAACCTACAATGAAATTAAAGATAAAATTCCTGATTTAACAACAGCGATTTATAAAGAAGTGCCGTCGGGCGTGGGTCGCGGCGGACGGCTTAAATTAGCCAATAAAGAACTTGACGCTGTTTTAGCAAGTGGGGCAGAGGAGATGTTTAAAAAAGGTTATGCCACGGAAAGAGATTTAAAAAATTGCGAATCCCAAGGCCAATTAAAAGAAGCCAATCCGGAATTGGTTTCTCAATATGCCAAGGACCGCGGCCGGGACCAATTAGGAACAATCGGCGCCGGCAATCATTTTGTGGAAATTCAAAGAGTTGATGAAATTTTTGACAAAATTACCGTTCAAAAACTTGGACTTTTTGAAAATCAAATTTGCATTATGGTGCATTGCGGCAGCCGGGGCTTGGGGCATCAAGTGGCTACGGATTATATAAAATTAATGCTTAATTCTCTTTCAAAATATGAAATTCAATTGCCTGATAACCAGCTTGCTTGCGCGCCATTTAAATCAAAAGAAGGACAGGATTATTTTGCCGCAATGTCAGCGGCCGCCAATTTTGCCTGGGCCAATCGGCAACTAATTACCTGGGAAGTCAGAAAAGCTTGGGATCAAATTTTTGGCGAAAACCAAAGTCGCAAATTGTTATTAATTTATGACCTTAGCCATAACATTGCCAAAGTTGAAGAATATTTTTCAACACCGGTAGTGGTTCATCGTAAAGGCGCGACGCGGGCTTTTCCTGACCAGCCGGTTTTAATTCCCGGCTCAATGGGTACGGCCTCATATGTTTTAGTTGGCACCGAAGCTTCTTTCAAAGAAAGTTTTGGTTCAAGTTGCCATGGCGCCGGCCGGACAATGTCTCGGACTAAAGCCAAGAAAATTGTTCGCGGATCAGTTTTAAAAGAAGAGCTTGAGAAAAGGGGAATTAGCGTGAGGTCGGGTTCAATGGCTGGCTTGGCCGAAGAAGCGCCAATGGCTTACAAAGACGTGGAAGAAGTGGTTAATGTTGTTCAGCAAGTTGGGATTGCCAAAAAAGTTGCCCGTTTAAAACCAATTGGCGTAATAAAAGGATAAAAAGGCCGCTTTAAGCTAAAGCGGCTTTTGCAATGTGGAAACAATTTTTTTCACTTCCTCTTTGGGAAGATTAGTGATTTCTTTAGTCTCAAACGGTTTCCAAAGAAAATGAGGGGTTCCCACCTGAACTAAGTCAGGATAGCGGAAGCTCAGATTTGGATATTCTTCTCTTAGCTTCCGAAAAATTCTACCTCGGAATTGCGGTTCTGAATAAGCCCAAAGATATTTCACAAATAATTTGCGTTCCCTCCCGCATCGGATTTCTCCGACCCCCACAAATTTCTTTTCCTTCGTCTCGTTCAATTGATGCCTCTCCTATCTAGTTGTTAAGGGTCTACTTGATTTGTATTATAGTAGCCTATCTGCGGAATAATGTCTAAAGCGCCAATAGTAGTAATCTTAGATTTATATTACAATAATATTAAGGTCTATCTTATTTTTATGAAATTAACTTTTTGCGGTGGGGCAAGAATGGTTACCGGTGCCAATTACCTTTTAGAATCAAAAAAAGGAGAAAAATTTTTAATTGACTGCGGCTTGGAACAAGGCAGCCATTATGCCGAACGCCAAAACTTTAAACTTTTTCCTTATGACCCTTCGGAAATTACAGCGGTTTTTATTACTCACAGTCATCTTGACCATATCGGTCGTTTGCCAAAATTAATTAAAGACGGTTTTAAAGGGAAAGTTTTTTCCACTCCTCCAACAAAGGTCTTTGCTCAATTGATATTGGAAGATTCCGAAGAAATTCTTAAAAAAGAAGCGGAAAGAGAAGGATTGGATGAGCTTTATACTTTAAAAGACATTGAGAAATTAATGGCTTGTTGGGAAACGGTTGACTATCATCAAGAAATTTTTTTGGGTTCTTTGGTAGTTAGATTTTTAAACAGCGGCCACATTTTAGGTTCAAGTTTTATAGAGATTTCGGTTGAGGGTAAAAATTTAGTTTTTTCGGGAGATTTGGGCAATACGCCGCCGCCTTTGATTAAATCCCTGGAGTATTTGGAAGAAGGCGATTATTGCTTGGTAGAATCAACTTACGGCAACAGAATTCATGAACCAACTGCCGCCCTTCGGGATCTTTTGGAAGACGTGATTGAAGACACGATTAAAGCCGGCGGCACTTTAATGATTCCGGCTTTTGCTATGGAAAGAACCCAGGATTTGCTTTTTCATTTAAACGAACTGGTGGAAAATAAACGTCTTCCCAAAGTGCCGGTTTTTGTTGACAGTCCTTTGGCAATAAAATTAAGCCAAGCTTATCAGGGATTTAGGGAATATTTCAACGAAGAAACAAACAGGTTTTTAATGATTGACCATACTTTGTTTAATTTTCCGGGTTTGAAAAAGACCTTAACAGTTGAAGAATCAAAAACAATTAACAGCGTGCCGCCGCCCAAAGTGATTATTGCTGGTTCCGGAATGTCGCACGGCGGCCGGATTTTGCATCATGAATTTCGTTACTTGCCTGACCCCAAGAGCACCATTTTATTCATTGGCTATCAAGCCAAAGGTTCTTTGGGAAGACAAATTTTGGATGGCGCCAAAACCGTAAAAATTTTTGGCGAAGAAGTTCCGGTTAAGGTTCAAGCGAGAACCATCAGCGGTTATTCGGCTCATGCTGACCAATTGCAAATTTTGGAATGGTTAAAACCAATGCGTTTTACTTTGAAAAAAGTTTTTGTCGTTCAAGGCGAAGAAGAACAATCTTTGCCTTTAGCTCAAAAAATTAAAGATAATTTGGCGGTTAATGCTGAAGTGCCTTTCCCAGCTGAAACTATCATGTTATAATTCTTAAAATGCCTATCAAAACAGCTGTTAAAACAGCGACCAAACCGAAAATAGTTAGTTACGGTTATCATTTGAAGTATAAAATTTGCGTTTCCGGAGCAGCGGAAACCGGTCTTTGTTCTTTGGACGCTACAGAAAAAGCCGAAACCTTGGGTCGGGAAATTGCCCGCCGAGGAATGATTTTAGTTACCGGGGCGACCACCGGCATTCCTTATTGGGCCGCCAAAGGCGCCAAAGAAGAAGGCGGAATTGTTATCGGTCTTTCACCGGCTGCTTCTAAAGCGGCTCATTTAAAAACTTACCATTTACCCATTGATTACCACGACTTGATAGTTTATACGGGTTTTGAATACGCCGGCCGCAATTTGCTTTTAATCCGCTCTTCCGACGCTGTTATTACTATTTGCGGCCGAATGGGAACAATGAATGAATTTACCATTGCTTTTGAGGACAAAAAACCAATCGGAGTTTTAGAAGGAACCGGCGGTATCGCTGATTCTTTAAAGGATTTAATTAATACCGCTCATCGGGGTTTTGGCAAAGTTATTTTTTCCAGTAACCCCAAAGAACTTTTAGACCGGCTAGTGGAAATAATCAAAGAAGAAGAAAAGAAAAATAATAACCATTGATTAAAATAAAGGTCGAGATTATTTTATTTTTATGCCGAATAAAAAAACTTCAAGTAAAGAATTAAAGCCAATCGGAAAAGTCACTCACTATTATGGCGGTTTGGGGGTGGCTATTGTTAAATTCAATAAGGTAGTTAAAGCCGGAGAGGAAATTCATTTTAAGGGAGTGACGACTGATTTTGAAGAAAAAATCGTTTCTATGCAGTACGACCATCAAGACATTGAAGCCGCCAAAAAGAACCAAGAAGTGGGAATTAAAGTCAGCAATAAAGTCCGGGAAGGTGATTTGGTTTATCCGGTTGAATGAAGTCAGGGGAATCTAAAGATTTTATTTTCAGCGTTGTCTTGCTGGCGGGAACTATTATTGGCGCCGGAGTTTTTTCTTTGCCTTATATTTTTAGCCGTTTGGGTGTAATCAACGGCATTTTTTATTTAATTGCCTTTACTTTAATTTATTTTGTCCTTCATTGGATGTACGGTCGGCTTTTGGAAATTAATAAAGGCAATTACCAATTTTTTTATTTAACTAAAAAATATCTTCCTTCTTTTATTTCCTTGCCGGCGGCCTTGGCGATTTTAGGGGAATTGATTTTAACTTTGACTATTTATCTTATTTTGGCGCCGGTTTTCGGCCAATTAATTTTTGGTTCCAGCGGCTGGATTTTTCTTTTGATTTTTTGGCTGCTTGGCTCTCTTTTCATTTTTGCCAAACTTTCCTGGCTGGGAATGGCGGAATTTTTCGGTTTGGGGAGCACTTTTTTGATTTTAGGACTGATAATCTTTCTCGGTCTGAACCGGCCTTTTCAAGTGCCTTTATGGAAAAATTTTAATTGGTCAACTTTTTTTTTGCCTTTTGGTCCTCTTTTGTTTTCTTTGACCGGTCGGCCGGCAATTTCCAAGGTAGTGGAATTTTATCATCGTTTTCAGGATAAAAAGAAAAAAATTCCTTTAGCTAAAATAATTTTTTGGGGCACGGCTCTGCCGGCTTTTGTTTATTTAATTTTTGTTTTGGGAATTTTGCGTTTAAACCCTCAAATTTCTCCTGAAGCTTTTAATAGTTTAGGTTTTTTGTCCCCCTTGGTTTTGACGCTTTTGGGCCTAATTGGGCTCATCGGCATTTGGACGTCTTATTTTATTTTGGGCATTAATCTGCGAGAAACTTTAATTTCCGATTTGCGTTTCTCGCGTCTTTTCAGCGCTTTGCTGGTTCTTTTTCTTCCTCCACTTCTTTATTTAATCGGTTTAAGAAATTTTCTGGCGATTATTAGTTTGGCGGGTAATGTTTTTTTGGCTTTGGAGGCAATTTTTATAATTACTATGTGGCGCCGGGCATTTCCTCAAGATGGCCGAGCCTGGTTAATTTGGCCTCTTTATTTTATTTTCGCCCTGGCTTTTATTTACGGGGTCGTCACTTTTGTTGGTTAAATTCCAAGCTGGAAAATGTCTTTTCTTGGGAGTATAATTTTAATGCCTCCTCTTTTAAAATTTAATTTTTTGTCCCTATAGCTCAATGGATAGAGCGTAAGCCTCCGGAGCTTGAGATCGGGGTTCGATTCCTCGTAGGGACGCCTATGAAATTTATTGCTGACCTAGAAATCCATTCAAAATACGCTCGGGCAGTGAGTCCTCAGATGTTGCTGGAAAATTTAGCTCTTTGGGGGGCGAAAAAAGGCATTAAAGTTTTAGGCACTGGCGATTTTACCCACCCGCTTTGGCTGGAGGAAATCAAAGAGAAATTAGAGCCAGCCGAAACCGGGCTTTTTAAGATTAGAGAAAAATTTGTTATAAAAGATAAAACAGGCGTTGATCCGCTCCAAACCAGATTTATTTTAAGCGGCGAGATTAGCTGTATTTATAGTAAAAATAATAAAGTGCGGCGCGTTCATCATTTGATTTACGCACCTTCAATTGAAATAGTAGAAAAAATTAATGTTCAACTTGGCTGGGTAGGCAAATTAAAATCTGACGGTCGGCCGATAATTGGTATTGACTCAAAAGAATTGTTGAAAATTTTGCTTACCGCTTCGCCTGAATGTGTTTTGATTCCGGCTCACGTTTGGACTCCGTATTTTGGCGTATTTGGCTCAAAATCTGGATTTGATTCGCTCCGCGAATGTTTTGATGAACTTGAATCGCATATTTTTGCAATAGAAACTGGCTTGTCCGCTGACCCGCCAATGTGCTGGCGTATTCCCTTTTTAGACAATAAAGCAATAATTTCCAGTTCTGATTCGCATTCATTGCATCGTATCGGCCGCGAAGCCACTATTTTTGACACTGATTTGTCTTATAAAGGAATAATGGAAGCGATTCGCGCTCGTGATCAAAGACTGATTGGTACGATAGAATTTTTCCCAGAAGAAGGCCGTTATCATTATGATGGCCATGCCGGCTGTAAAATTAGATTTTCACCAGAAGAAACAAAAAAACACAGGGGGCTTTGTCCGGTTTGTGGCAAACTGGTTACAGTTGGGGTTATGGCAAGAATTGATGAGCTTGCGCCTGAAGATCGACCAATAGGATTCAAGCCAGCTTGGGCCAAGCCGTATTATAGTTTTATTCCTTTTGATGAAGTAATTGCCGAAAGCTTAAATTTGGGGGTAAACACTAAGGGAGTTTGGAGAGAATACGAAGAAGCGATTAAAAACTTTGGTTCAGAATTTAATATTTTAATTAATGCCAGCGAGGCAGAGTTAAAGTCAAAACTTCCGCCAGTCATTGCTGAGGGAGTAATCAAAATGCGGCAAGGCAGGGTTTATATTGAACCTGGCTACGACGGCGAATACGGGAAAATTAAGATTTTTGAAGAAAACGAACGAGAAAATTTGGCCGCTCAAAAATCCTTATTTTAGCGGAAAAAATAAAGTATAATTATAGTAATGAAATTAGTTAAACCGGATTTTGCCATTTCTTATTTAATTGAAAGGTTTTTTTACCGTCTTTTTGAATTTATCCGCCATTGGTACTTTAAAAGCTTTTTAAAGTATTCAGACTTCGTCATTAATATTTTGGAAAGATTGGATAGAATCTTTGCTTTGCGGGTGACTTTAAAATTTTTTTTTCAACCTCTTTATCAAGATTACAGCCTTTTGGGTTATATTTTGGGATTTATTTTTCGGACTTCCCGAGTTTTGATTTCTATTTTAGTTTACGGTTTGATTTTAATCGCCGCTTTGGTCTTGTATATTGTTTGGCTTTTAATTCCGCCTTTTTTAATTTATAAAGTTTTTTATCCCTCAATATGAACAGATTTTATTTTTACGACCCGCTGTTGAATTTAAGTTTATTGGGGAATTCCCTCGTCAAAATTTCCATTTATGTAGTTTATGCAATTTTAGCAGTCAGTTTGCCGGTTTTGTTTTTTTCCGATTTTTTGGCTTTCCGCTGGCTTGGCTTGCTTTTGAGTTTGTTTTTAATTGACCGTCTTTCTCATTTTGGTCAAGCCGAAAAATCATTATCAGAATTAAAGCGGGAACCAAAGAAAAAAAAGATTAACCTGGCTAATTATTTGACGCCCAAAACTCATCAAGTCATAATGCAAGCCTTTTTAAAATCTTCGGTTTTTAAAAAAGATTTTCACGTTTTGCTTTTGAAAGAACTTATTGAACAAGAGACTATCAAGGAAATTTTTAAACGATTAGACATTTCTTTAAAAGAATTTGAAGAAAAATTGGAGGGATATTTAGAGCAGTCAAAGGAAACAGCAATGAAAAATGATTTAAAAAACTTTACCGAAGGATTAGTAATGGCGGCTTTTCAAGAGGCGGGGCTGATGGGCGAAAGATTTATTGAACCTTACAGCATTCTTTCGGCTTTAATGGCTTTTCCCCAGCCCTGCTTTATAAAACTTTTGGAACTTTTTAATCTTTCGGCCGGGGATATTAGGGAAGCTTCAATTTTCGGCCGCTACTCGTCTTTATTTGCCCGACTTCGGCAGCTGCCGAGAGTCTTGGGCGGTTTCGGCCATTTTAGTTATCGTTTGCGTCATCGGGTTATAAACCGGGCTTGGACCAGCCGACCAACATCGGTTTTGGATTCCTTAAGCACTGATTTAACTGATTTGGCGAGAAATGAAAAAATCGGCTTTTTAATCGGTCACGATAAAGAATTTCAAAGATTAGTGGAAATTCTTTGCCGAGCCGTCAGCCCCAATGCTTTGCTGGTCGGCGAACCCGGGGTTGGCAAGTCAGCCTTGGTGGCCCATTTAGCTTTTTTAATTGTTAAGGACCAGGTGCCGCCGGCTCTTTTTGATAAGCGTCTGGTTTCTTTGGATATTGGCTCTTTAGTTGCCAGCGCCACGCCGGATGTTTTGGCCGGTCGTTTGAAAACCATAGTTGACGAAATATTTAAAGCCGGAAACATTATCTTACACATTCCTAATTTTGAAAATCTTTTTCGGACCGCCGGCCCTCAATTTTTAAATGCTATTGATATTTTCCTGCCGATTTTAAAATCCAGCGCCTTTCCGGTTATTGCCGAAACTTATCCCCGGGAATTAAAGCAATGGATTGAACCCCGAAGCGAAATTTTTAGTATGTTTGAGGTTCTTCAAGTTCAAGAATTAACTCAGGAAGAATCCGTTAGGTTTTTGGTTTTTGACAGCTTGATTTTGGAAAAAAGTTACAAAATTTTTATCAGTTTCAAAGCCATAAAAAAAGCCGTGGAATTAGCTTACCGCTATTTTCGTCAAAAAGTTTTACCCTTAAGCGCCGAAGATTTGCTTAAGCAGGCATTAGCCGAAGCTGCACGTCAAAGATTAAAAAGGGTTGATGAAGATTTAGTTATTGCCGTGGCTGAAGAAAGAAGTCAGATTCCCATTCAAAGGGCCGGCGAAAAAGAGATTAAGCAATTGCTGGATTTAGAAAAATTAATTCATGAGCGTTTGGTTAATCAAAATCAGGCCGTCAACGCCGTAGCGGAAGCCTTAAGAGAATATCGGAGCGGTTTGGCTCGCAAAGGCGGACCGATTGCGGCTTTTTTGTTTGTCGGACCAACCGGCGTCGGCAAAACCGAACTTTCCAAAATTTTAGCCAAACTTCAATTTGGTTCTGAAAACGCCATGATTCGTTTTGATATGTCCGAGTATCAGGAAAAACAAACCATCAGCCGTTTTTTAGGCGCCCCTTCTTTCAATGTTAGCGGGGCGTTAACTGACTCGGTTTTACAAAAACCTTACAGTTTGATTTTATTAGATGAGTTTGAAAAAGCTCATCCGGATATTTTAAATTTGTTTCTTCAGGTTTTTGATGAAGGGAGATTGACCGACAGTTTAGGCCGGTTGGTGGATTTTCAAAATACTATCATTATTGCCACTAGCAACGCCCATTCTGAATTTATTGTTAAAAATTTGGAAGCCGGTCAGCCTATAGAAGCAATTGCCGACGAATTGAAGAAAAAATTAACCAGCATTTTTAAGCCGGAATTGCTAAACCGTTTCTCCGATGTTATTGTTTTCCGCAATTTGGAGCTTCAAGAAATAAAATCCATTGTTCAAATTCAACTGAACGACCTGGCTAAAAGTTTGAAGGAAACCCAAAACATTGGTTTGGATTTTGAAGAAGGAGCAATTTCTGAAATTGCCGAGTTGGGTTACAACCCCGTTTTCGGCGCTCGGCCCATGAGGCAAGTTATTTCCAGTAAAATTAAAAGCCGGCTCTCGGAAAAAATCTTAAAGAAAGAAATCGGCCGGGGGAACTCCTTAAAAGTTAGTTTTGAAAACAATGATTTTCAATTTAAATTGGTTGAGTAGATAAAATGCTTTTAAAAAAATGAAAATAAAAATTGACATCAATCTTAAAGTTAGTAAATTAATCCGAAATTATATTTTTGTTGATTTGGCTGTAATGGGCGCCTGGGGATTTTTAGGTCCAATCTTTCCTATTTTTATTATTGATAAAATCAGCGGGGCCACTTTAGGAACAGTGGGTTTAGCCGCGGCTATTTATTGGATTATTAAATCCGCTGTTCAGCTGCCAATTGCCAATCTTTTGGATAAAATTGAAGGCGAAAAAGATGATTTTTACGCTTTAGTTGTCAGTTTAATTTTAAGCAGTTTTGCGGCTTTTGCCTTTTTAGCCGTGAGAAGTCTGGCGGCTCTTTATTTGGTTCAAGCGATTCACGCCATTGCTTTTGCTATTTATACGCCGGCTTGGTCAGGGGTTTTTTCTCGGCACTTGGATAAAAGCCGTTATTCCTTTGATTGGTCTTTGGACAGCACGGCCATTGGTTTTGCTTCCGGCATCAGCGGTTTAATTGGCGGATTATTAGCTAACTGGTTTGGCTACAGTATTGTTTTTATCTTAGTCGGTATTTTTTCTTTAACCAGCATCATTTTTTTAATAACCATGCCAAAGCTCATTCTTCCCGAACCAGTGATTAAAAAATCGGTTGGTATTCCCGACCATCGGCCGCCGGCCATAGGTTAATTTTGTGAGTATGATTAGCAATCATCAAATTGCCGAAATTTTAAAAGAAATAGGGGAATATTTAGAAATGCAAAGCGTGGCTTTTAAACCTCGAGCTTACGAAAAAGCTGCTGAGGTTATTGAAGAATTAGAAGAGGAAGTGGAAAGTATTTATAAAAATGGCGGTTTAAAAGCTATTGAAGACATTCCGGGAATCGGCGTTTCCATTGCCGAAAAAATTGAAGAGCTCATTAAAACCGGCCATTTGAAGTATTATGAAAAGTTAAAAAAACAAACGCCCCTAGATTTAATTTCCCTAAGAAGAATTGAAGGTTTAGGTCCAAAGAGCCTAAAAAAACTTTACGAAGCCCTGGGCATTAAAAATATTCAAGATTTGGAAAAAGCCGCCCAAACCGGAAAAATCAGAAAAATTGAAGGCTTTGGGGAAAAAACCGAAGAAAACATTTTAGAAGGCATCAAGTTTTTGAAAAAATCCAGCGGCCGTTTTATTTTGGGGTTTACCAGGTCATTGATTCGCAGTTTGGAAGAGCGTTTGAAAAAATTGAAAGAAGTTGAAAGATTAGTGGCGGCTGGTTCGGTCAGGCGCTGGAAAGAAACTATTGGTGACGCGGACATTTTAGTTATTTCCAACGATTCCCGGCCAGTAATGGATTATTTTGTTTCCTTGCCCGAAGTCGCCAGAGTTTATGCCAAGGGTTTAACTAAATCAGCGGTTCAGTTAAACAATGGTTTGGATGTTGACTTGAGAGTGGTAGAAAAAAAATCTTACGGCGCGGCTCTGAGTTATTTCACCGGTTCTAAAGACCACAATGTCGCTTTAAGGGAAATCGCCCTTAAGAAAGGTTACAAGCTGAATGAGTACGGTTTGTTTAAAGGAAAAAAACAAATTGCCGGTGAAACCGAGGAAGAAATTTATGAAAAATTAGGCTTGGATTACATTGAACCGGAAATGCGGGAAAACAAAGGAGAAATTGAACTGGCTCGACGCCATCAGCTTCCCAAACTTATTGATTACGGAGAAATTTTAGGGGACTTGCAGGTTCAAACCAATTGGACCGATGGCGTAAATTCCATTGAAGAAATGGCTAAAGCAGCTATGGCGCAAGGTTTGGAGTATATTGCTATTACCGACCACACCAAAAGACTGGCCATGGCCAATGGTCTTGATGAAAAAAGACTTCTGGAGCAAATAAAAGAAATTGACCGGCTTAATTTAAAATTCAATTCGTCAATTGACGAACAAAATTCAAAACCCGTGGTGAGCCGAGTCGAACCATTTAAGATTCTAAAAGGCACAGAATGCGATATCTTAAAAGACGGCAGTTTGGATATTAAGGACGAAGTTTTGGCCAAATTAGATGTCGTGGGAGTTTCTATTCATTCTTATTTTAATCTTTCCAAAAAAGAGCAGACCGAAAGAATTAAAAAAGCCATAAGCAATCCTAATGTTGATATTTTATTTCATCCTTCGGGCCGGATCATTCAAAAAAGAGAAGCTTACGAATTTGATATTGAAGAAATTATTAAAACCGCCCAAAAAACCAAAACGGTTTTGGAAGTTAACGCTTACCCCAATCGTCTGGATTTAAAAGACGACCATATCCATTTGGCTATAAAAGCCGGAGTAAAAATTGCCATTGATTCTGACGCTCATTCTGTTACCCATTTACCTTATTTGGAATATGGCATTAGTCAGGCCCGGCGGGGTTGGGCTGAAAAAAAAGACATTATTAACTACTGGCCATTGGAGAAGATGTTAAAAATGTTAAAATAATCCCTAATCAATCTCTAATTTTATCTCGAATGTTCTCTAATAATTAGTATGGCTAAATTAGTTGAAAAAGAATTAAGTTATAAGATAATCGGTATTCTTTTTGATGTTTACAATAACTTAGGTGGTGGTTATCAAGAAAAATATTATCAGCGAGCCGTTTCTCAAGAATTTAAAAATAGAGATATAAAATTTAAAGAACAGATAAGTATTCCACTTTCATTTAAGGGCATTTCTATAGGAAGATATTTTCTTGATTTTTTAATAGAAGATAAAATTATATTAGAAATTAAGGTGGCTAATAAATTTTATATTCGTGATGTGAAACAAGTTTTGGCTTATTTGAAGGCCACTAATACTTCTTTAGGCATTTTGGCAAATTTCAATAGAAATAATCTGCAATTTAAAAGAATTTTAAAAGGCGACTAATTCGAGATTATTAGAGATAATATTAGAGATTGATTAGTGATTTATTTATGCGTGAAATTTCAGCCGGCATCATAATTTTCAGAAAAACCAAAGAAGGGCCGAAATTTTTATTGCTTTATCACGGCGGCCGTTATTGGAATTTCCCCAAGGGAAAGCTGGAAAAAGAAGAAGATTCTTATACCGCCGCCTTAAGGGAAATTAAAGAAGAAACCGGCTTGCGTCCCGGCGATTTAACTTTCAGCAAAAAATTTAAAGTTTACGACCGTTATATTTTTACTCAGCAAAAAAGAAAGATTTTTAAAATTGTAGTTTATTTTTTGGCTGAAACAAAAAATCCGATTATCAGGATTTCTTTTGAACATCAAGGTTTTGGCTGGTTTTCCCATCGGGAAGCTTTAAGGATGTTGATTTATCAAAACCAAAAAAACATTTTAAATAAAGCCTTCAAAGTTTTATTCAGTTAAACGTTAAAAAGTGAAAAAGAAATTAAGTTTTAAAGAAAAAGTTTGGACCGCCGCAAAGTTTATTCCGCCCGGCAAAGTTTCAACTTATAAAGAAATAAGCCGAATTATTAATCAGCCACAGGCCTTTCGGGCAGTCGGTCAAGCTTTAAACAAAAATAAAAATCTTTACCCACCTAAATTTTCAGGGAAAATTTTGGCGGGCGAAAAAATACCCTGCCATCGGGTGATTCGTTCAAGTGGATTTATTGGCGGCTATGTTAAAGGGCAAAGAGAAAAAATAAGAATTTTAAAAAAAGAAGGAGTTCAAATAAAAAATTGCCGGATTGATTTAAAGCGTTTTTGTTTTATCTTCGGTTCAAAAAATATTCGCCGTTTTGGTAAACTAAAGTAAAATTATTGCCGTTGTGGTCTTCAAAAGGAGCCGAGCCATAATTTCTGGCTCGGTCAAAGAAAATAATTGCCTCGTCGTATTCCAAGCTGTCGCGTAAATAAGAAACACCGCTTGAGGCATTGTCATCGTAAATAACCTCAAAACCTTTGATAGTTGTTTTTTGAGCCATTTTTTATTTTACAAATTCAACAATTTTTTTAAAGGTTGCCGGTTCGTTTTCCGCCAAATCAGCCAGGATTTTTCTATTGAGGGCAATTTTTTTCTTTTTTAAAGCATTGATAAATCGGCTGTAATTTATTCCTTCCGGCCGAAGAGCGGCGTTTATTTTAACATTCCAAAGCTGACGATAATTTCTTTTCTTTTCTTTACGGCCCTTAAATTGGCGGCTCAAAGCATGAAGAAGAGCTTCTTTAGCCGCTCTTTCTTTGGATTTTCTTCCCCATCTGAATCCCTTGGTGTATTTGAGAATTTTTTCTCTTTTTTTACGGGCAATTTTCCCTCTTTTAACTCTGGTCATATTTAGCGGTTTAAATAACGGATAATATTTTTTTCTTTAAATCCAAGCCGCGAAATTTTTGGCGGCGTTTGATTTGAACAGTTCGTTTTTGAGCTTTATTATGGCCTAACCCCATGGCCCTTCTTAAGATTTTCCCTTTTTTGGTTATTTTTATTCTTTTAATAAGACTTTTGGTGCTCATAATTATTTTGGCGAAATTTGGGTGACGAAGCCCCGACCGCCGGTTTTTGGTTTCAAAGTGATTTGATAAGGGAAGGTTATCATTTTCAAAAATTCATCAAGTTTTTTTAAGCTCCATTCTTTATTGAATTTTTCTCGGCCTCTTAAAAACAAATTAATTTCCACTTGGTGACCGTTTTTCAGGAAATTTTCTGCCTGTCGGGCTTTAATGAGGAAGTCATTTAAAGCGGCGCGGGGGGAAATTCGGATTTGTTTCAATTCTTTGGTTTTTTGAGTCTGCTGCTGTTTCTTTTTTTCTTTTTCTTTTTGATAGCGGAATTTGTCAAAACTTATTATTTTGGCAACCGGCGGATTGGCGCTGGCTGAAATTTCAATCAAATCAAGATTTTTTTCTCGGGCTAAGTTTAGAGCTTCTCCAAGTTTAAAAATACCCAAGTTTTGGCCTTTTTCATCAATCACTCGCAGCTCCTCGGCTTTTATTTGGTTGTTTATAGAATATTGAAAAATATTTGCCTGTTTATTTAATTAAAGCAAAAAAAAAGAAAAAAACAAGTCCCCTAATCCAACAACGATTGTCTCCCGGTGGTAGATTTCCTGATGGAGACAATTTTTTATTATAGAATCAATGTTTTATTCGTTTATATTTCTTTCTAAATTTTGTGACCCTAAGCGATTACGTTTAACAAGTTTTAAACGCACCTTTTTAAAATCTGCCCCGAAGCAAAAACTTCATTTTGCTAACGGGGTAAACTTAAAAATTTACTCTTTATAAATCTTTTTTACATTATCAATCATCTTCCGACAAATCGTATTTGGCGGTCTTGTTGGACGAAATCCGAACTTTCTTTGAGCAAAATCCGGACTGCGAACTTTGACGCTCCGCCCCGCCGCCGCTCTCCGCCAGCTGGCGGATCGCCACCCCGCAAAAAAGTTTTCTTCACATTTTTTAATTTGCGCGCGCCGATCTTTTCTTCTAAAAGGAAAGGGAAACTTTTTTGCTGGGTTCTGCTCTGAACGAGCAGGGCGGCGGGAGCGGAGTTTATCCGCCTGCTGGCGGACTTCGGCTCGGGTGCGGCGGAATTCCCCCTTCACCCGCCAAAGTTTCGCAAAGCAAAATTTAGGCGGGCAGGCCCCCCTTCCGCCTCGCCCTCGCTTCCGGCGGCGATTTTTTCGGCGGGCTTTATTATAAATTTAACACAAAAAATACAATCCTAACAATGCGTAGATTATTCCAAACACCCACGGTATCAAAAGCTCAATGTGCGAAAACGGATAATATTTACTTTTGTCCTTGCCCTCGCCCAAAATTTCCCATTCATATTTATACAATGCCAAAGGTAAATATTCCTCAATTTTATGAATAACCGCAAACTTGCCTGTATTTAATTGTCTATATGACCTAATCAAATACCAAAATATAAAACAGATAATTATTCCGACGAGGGCGAGGACAAATTTTATCCAAGCGGTGTTTTCAAAAATCTTTATTTGAAAAGATAAACCTATGAGCGAAATCAGAGCGGTGTTGATAGTAATAAAATAATTGTTAGCATGCTGTCGCCTATCGCTCGTTTTTTCAATGCTTTCAACATATAGTTTATATTGCTCAAAAAGATGATTTTTGTAATCATCTCCGTAATCCTTTTCATTTTTCGCAAACAATTCGCTCATAGGATTTATCTTACTCCGTCAAGAAGATTTTTGAGATTATCCCAAGTCCACTTGTAGATTTTGTCCTCGTCCTTTGCATTTTTTGGTTTAACGCAGGTTTCATCGCTTCTGCCCCAAAGCAGAAAATATGGTTTTTCTTCCTCTTGCGTTATTTTAACTTCCGCCGCAACACCACTAGCGGTATCTGTATGCTCACCGCAAATCACAATGACTTGATCCACTTTCTTGATGCGTGTTCGCACTTTTTCTTTCCAATCGCCTGACAGTTCCTCTTTGACCGACATGTCCGTAATTTCAAACGGACTATCATCGTTTTTTGCTTGTCCAATGAGCAGATTTTTCAAATCTTCATTGTGGTCAAAATCAAAACTGATGAAAACCTTTGTTTTTGCTGACTTGTAGTAATTCATATTATTTATGTTGTTGATTAAATTCTGGCTGTTCTTTTTTAATAATCGACTTTTCAACTTCATGTGCGCGCACTTTTGTTTTTACCTGCGCGTACTGAAATTTTGTCCCCTCGGGAATTTTCTCTTTTTTAATCTCTTTATGTTCTAGCAATCGCTCCTGCGATCGACCACGCCCAGCGATTCCAGTATAGAGGTTTTCCCCACCCCTACTTTTAATTTTATATATTATTGCTTTATCTTGGGGAACATTGGCAATATTCTCTTTTGTGAATTTTTGAGTCCTGTTAAATTTAGGCATATTATTGTTGTTTAAATTGTGTTGTGGATAAACTCGACCTTGATTTTCTATTTTTTTTCTATTATACTTTTAGTATAGAATAAATCAAGACTATGCTAACTAAAAAGCAGAAAGAAGTTTTTGACTTCGTAAAAACTTACTCAAAAGATAAGGGGTATGCTCCGTCTCTCGCTGAAATACAAAAGAAGTTTAAAATGGCTTCCGTTTCAACGGCACATTTTTATATTTCTAAATTAAAAAAGGCCGGATATTTAGAAAAAATAAAAAATAGAGCACGGGCAATTAGTATTCCCGAAAAAGAACCATTAGTTAAAATTCCATTACTTGGAATTATTTCCGCGGGTGAACCGATTGAAGCAATTAGCCAACAGAGTGAATTTATAGCAGTTGCCAAAACAAAATTGCCTAAAAATGGTGACTTCTACGCTTTGCGAGTAAGCGGGAATAGTATGATTGATGAAAATATAAAAGACGGCGATGTTATTTTGGTAAAACAACAAGAAGTCGCCGAAAATGGGCAAAGAGTAGTCGTTTTAATAGATAATTACGAGGCAACACTTAAAAAATTTTTCAGAGAGCGTAATCAAATTAGGCTCCAGCCAGCAAATAGTGCCTACGAGCCGATTATTATACGAAAAGACAGGGATATAAAAATTCAAGGAATTGTTATTGACGTTATACAAAACGAACCAGACTTGCAGGTACAAGATTTTTTAACGACTACTTCGTTAAAACGAAATAAAACACTTCCCTTAAATAAAATAATTTTAGGCGATGCGCTTGCAGAGCTTAAAAAACTTCCTGACGAAAGTTGTGATGTTGTCGTTGTTGATCCACCCTATAATATTGGTAAAGATTTCGGCAACAACATTGATAAAAGAGAATTAAGCGAATATGTCGCTTGGTGTAAAGAGTGGATAAACGAATGTATCCGCACAATGAAGCCAAACGGGACAATGTTTATCTACGGCTTCAGCGAAATTTTAGCTTATCTTTCAGTTGAAATTCCGATAAACAAAAGATGGCTTATTTGGCACTATACGAATAAAAATGTCGCCTCACTAAATTTTTGGCAAAGAAGCCACGAGGCGATTATTTGTGCTTGGAAAGACAAACCGGTTTTTAATAGAGATGAAGTTAGGGAGCCATATACGGAAGGATTTTTGAATGGAGCGGCTGGCAAGGTTAGAAAAGGAACTTTGGGCCGATTTAGTAAAGAAGGAAAGGAGACAATTTATCAAGCCCATGAAGGCGGAGCGTTGCCTCGCGATGTAATAAAAATCCCCGCGCTTGCGGGCGGAGCCGGCATGGTAGAAAGGTGGTTTTTGTGTAAAACTTGCGATGATGTCTTTGAACCAAGAGAATTAAAAAAACACGAAAAACACGAAATTATTAAACACCCAACACAAAAGCCATTAGAACTTTCAAGAAAATTGATTAAATCGGCTATGCCCAAAAAAGACGGCGTTGTACTAGTGCCATTTGTAGGCACTGGCTCGGAATGTGCAGCCGCAAAAGAATTGGGTCAATCGTATATAGGTTTTGAGATAAACCCTGACTATGTGCGAATGGCAGAAAAAATGATAGACAATACAAAAGTCGTTTCGAAATTATTTTGAAGCCTCGTCTATCTCTTTTTTCTTTTGCTCAAAAGCATAAGAGGTAAAAACAACAAATCCATTCGGGAATCTCTTTAACTCTTTATTCTTTTGAAACCTCTTATATGGTAGTTTATATTCGCCGTCTTTTTTCTTCGGATTTTCAAAATAATCGCTACTCGGAATTTCATATTTAATGTCTAGAAATTCGCCCGGTAGTGGATTTTTTGATTTAGGTTTTTCCTGCCGCACTTCTCTACCTAGGGATTTCTTCTTAACCTGATAGTTCAAAATTTTGCCCCGATATTTAACTTGAAAATCGGCTCCCTTATGATCAAGCTCGCCGGACATTTCTACTGTTCCGTCGCCAAAAACTGATTCGGCAACATACCCTGCGTGTATTTGAGTAATAATACTTGCCCATGTTCGATAAATTCTTGCGGGCAAACCTTTGCCGAAACATGTTTTGCACATCCCCGTTTTTCCCTGAAAATTATCAATCTCTGTTTTGTGTTCTTGCAGGTATTCCTCGTAAAATTTTTCAAAACTCAAAAACTTTTTCTTTTCCCAGTACACCTTGTACAGCATATTAATAGCTTGAATTTCCTTAGGCAAATCCATTTCCACAATCTTAATTGGCCTATACTTTTCACGATAGCCCTTTAGATCAACTGATTCTAAAAATTGTTCGAATTTCTTTAACAACATAAAAAATTAAACAAAATAAGATACTGGCTTTTTATAAACTTCTGATAATTTTTTAAGCTCGGCGACATCAAGCCGTCTTTCGCCGGACTCGATTTTTGAGATATACGACTGCGGTTTTCCTAGTTTGTCGGCAACCTCCTGCTGGGCAAGCCCAGCCTCAATACGCGCTGTTTTCAAGCGTTCTATGATTTCTTTGTAGTCTTTTGTGTAAACAGATTTGCTCATGCTTATTTGTATGATATATCCTATTGCGGTATAATCCCAAAATGGGATTATGTATTTTAGGGAGTTCCTTAATCTTTTCCACGCAGGGAGGGCGGGGCAAGGAAAAGAATCATAAGCCCGCCGCAAAAAATTTCGCCAGCCCAAGCGAGGGCGCGGCGGAAGGGGGGCCTGCCCGCCTAAATTTTGCTTTGCGAAACTTTGGCGGGTGAAGGGGGAATTCCGCCGCACCCGAGCCGAAGTCCGCCAGCAGGCGGATAAACTCCGCTCCCGCCGCCCTGCTCGTTCAGAGCAGAACCCAGCAAAAAAGTTTCCCTTTCCTTTTACCTGCCCGCCGAAGCGAGGGACGAAGCCCCGAGCGAGGCGACTAATTCAATATGGTGGAGATGGCGGGAGTTGAACCCGCGTCCAAAACGGTTCACTTACCTTTTCTACAAGCTTAGTTTTCTTACGAGAACAGTTGTGGTCTTATAGTTTAACTTTCTGTTATTAGACCATTTTGCAGGAAGCGAGCCTCGTTATAACACCAGTGGTCCTTTTTGAGGCGTCAAGGGCTGATGTCCGCCGGCTACTAAAGCCTTGGCGGAGAGACCGACATTAAGCAAAGGCTAACGCCGGCACTGCATTTTTGTTAGCAGTTGTTGTTTTTGATTGGATTAGCGAGTCAATCGGCTCGGCTTGCAAGGTACGAGAACTTATTTTGTCGAAGCCTTTCATCCCCTAAGATAACGGCGAAGCGTTTTAAACCTCCCCATTTCTCTTTCAATAGTTCTTTTTTTAAGGAGCTCGCGTTTGTCAGCCTTTTTCCGGCTCTTGGCTAAAGCAATTTTCAGCTTGATTTCCCGGTTTTTAATATACATCTCCAGGGGGATTAAAGTCAAACCCGCGCTTTGTTTTTGACTGAGAAGGTAATGAATTTCCGGGCGTTTTAATAATAAACGTCTGGTTCTTTTAGAATCATAATCAGCCGGTGTATTTTTTGGCTGGTAAGGTGGAATGTCGCTGTTCAAAAGCCAGGCCTGATTATCGCGGATTATAACATAAGAACCCACCAGATTTATCCGGCCGGATTTTATGGATTTTACTTCAAAACCTTTTAGTTCAATTCCGGCTTCAAAAGTTTGTAAAATTTGGTAATCAAAACCAGCTTTTTTATTAATTGCCAGAAAAGTCATTTGTTTTCAGATTAGCAATCTTTTAAAGAGCTAACAATGGCGATAGGGTTGGCCCAATGTTTTATTGCAGAGGCAGAACATTGATATCTTTTCTGAAACCATAAAAAACTCCTCCTTGCATTGAGTCAACCAAAAACATTGCAATCGCAGTTGTATTATGGGGTTTGCAGCGGAGGATTTTTTGGTGTATAAATTCAATATGGAACCGGATAAGGTTGTAAAAATTTCTCCTTCCTCGCTTAATCTCTATTTAGATTGTCCCCGCTGTTTTTGGCTGCAAATGAATAAGGGGGTAAAAAGACCAAAGACTCCGACTTCGTCTTTGCCAAACGGCATTGATTTGACTTTGAAAGTTTATTTTGACCATTGGCGAGGCAAAGGCGGTATGCCGCCGTTATTGAAAGACAATTTGCCCGGCCGATTATTGGCTGACCGAGCTTTAATTTCCAAATTTCGTTCCCGAACTTTTCAAATTTTTGATAACGAAGTCAAAGCTTATTTTGGCGGAATTTTAGATGACGCTTTAGAATTAAGTGACGGTTCAATCGTGCCCTTGGATAATAAGACCCGAGGTTTCCCGCCAATAGAACCTCACAGCAGCCACATTATTCAAATGAGTTCTTACACTTGGCTTTTAAAAGAAAGCGGTTTTAAAACTCAAAATTTAGCCTACCTTATCTATTGGTTTTTTAATCACAAAAATTTTGATTTGGAAAAGCCTTTGCATTTTAATGTCAGCGTGGAGGAATTAAATACTAACCCCGAATTCATTCAAAAAACTTTTCGGCAAGCGGTTTTAAGTCTAAAAGAACCAACACCTCCGGCTAATTTAAAGTGCCAATTTTGTCCGTATCGTCAAGGCGTTACTGATTAATTTAAAAAATGCGTCAGCAAATCGTTCAAATTTTAAAAAAAATAATACCTTTCTCGGTTAAAGCCGAAGTTTTTTCTCCGGCTCAAAATTTTGGCCACTATTCAACTAACGCCGCTTTTAAAATTGCCGCGAGTTTAAAAAAGAAACCATTGGAAATTGCCAAAGATTTAGCCGAAAAGATTAAAAAATTGGATAAAGGGAAATTATTTAAAAGAGTAGAAGTTAGCCAACCCGGTTTTATAAATTTTTGGATTTTAGAAAATGTTTGGCAAACAAAAGTTAAAGAAATTTTGAAAGAAGGAGCCCATTACGGAAAATCAAAATTAGGCAAGAACAAAAAAGTCCAAGTGGAGTTTATTTCCGCCAACCCTACCGGTCCTTTAACCTTAGCTAATGGCCGGGGAGGATTTTTGGGCGATGTTTTGGCTAATATTTTGGCATTTTCAGGATTTAAAGTGGAAAGGGAATATTATGTTAATGATACTGGTAATCAAATTATAAAACTCGGCAATTCATTAATTGTTGCCCTAGGTTTAAACCTAGGGCAACAGCAACAGGAAGAAAAAAGGGGAGATAAACTATATCAGGGTCTTTATATTAAAGATTGGGCGAGAAAACATAGAAGGGTGGTTAAAAAATATAAAAGCGAACCTTTAATCTTGGGACGATTCGCTGCCAAAGAATTTTTGAAAAATACAAAAAGGGTTATCATCCAGAAAGCAAGGATAAAATTTAATCGCTTTACTTCTGAATTTAATCATATTTACAAAAAGAAATATCCGGAAAAAGCCTTAGCCATTTTTAAAAAAGCCGGTTTGGTTTATGAAAAAGAAGGAGCGATTTGGTTAAAGACGGTTAAATTTGGCGACGATAAAGACCGAGTCCTTTTAACCAGCGACTGCCAGTCAACTTACTTCTTAAATGACAGCGGCCATTATTTGGAAACCGTCAGGCGAGGTTTTAACAAAAAAATTAATATTTTGGGGCCCGACCATTACGGCTATGTTAAAAGGATTCAAGCGGCAGCTAAAATTTTAGGTCTAAAAGATTCGACGGTCATTATTACTCAAGCTATTCGGCTGTTGGAAAAGGGTCAGGGGGTAAAAATGTCCAAGCGGATGGGAAAATTTGTCACTTTTGAAGACTTACTCAAAGAAATTAATCTTGATGTAGCCCGTTTTTTCTTTTTAATGGTTTCTAGCGATAGCCACCTGGATTTTGATTTATCTTTAGCCAAAGAAAAGACATTAAAAAACCCGGTTTATTACGTTCAATATGCTTATGTGAGGAGCTGGAGTATTTTAAAGAAAGCTAAAATTAAAACAATCAGCGTCAAAGTAAAACTAGACCCCTTAAAAACTTTTGAAGATATTAAATTGATTCAGGAATTAGTTAAGTTTCCGGAAATCATTGAGGATGCGGCCGGCGATTATCAAATTCACCGTTTAACTCGTTATGCCACGGAATTAGCCAAGGCTTTTCATAATTTTTATGAAAAAGAAAGAGTGATTGAAAAGGGAGATGACATTAATCAAGCTCGTTTGATTTTGGTTAAAGCCAGTTCCCTAGTTTTGAAAAATTTGCTGATTTTATTGGGAATCAAAGCGCCCAAGAAGATGTAGGTCAAAAAGAATAAAGTTTTTGGCTTCTCTTAAATCTCAAGGCCGATTTTTGTTAAAAAGAAAGAACTTTATTAAAATTAAAAGAAAATGCTGAAAAAATTAAAGAAATTTTCCTTGCCCGAAATTGAAGAAAAGATTTTGGCATTTTGGCAAGCTAACCAAATTTTTAAAAAATCATTAGCCCTTAGACAAAATCAAAGCAAGAAGAAATTTGTTTTTTACGAGGGACCGCCGACGGCCAATGGCCAGCCGGGGGTTCATCACGTTTTGGCCCGGGTTTTTAAAGATATTATCCTGCGTTATAAGACAATGAGAGGTTTTTACGTGCCCCGACGAGCCGGCTGGGACACTCACGGCTTGCCGGTTGAACTGGAGGTGGAAAAACAACTGGGCTTTAAGACAAAAAAAGACATTGAAGCTTACGGCATTGCCGCTTTTAACCAAAAATGCAAAGAATCGGTTTGGCAGTATAAAGATGATTGGGAAAAACTGACCGAGCGAATCGGTTTTTGGCTGGATTTAAAAAACCCTTATGTTACTTATGAAAATTCTTATATTGAATCCCTTTGGTGGATTTTCAAACAAATTTGGCAGAAGAAATTGCTTTATCAGGGGTATAAAGTTGTTCCTTGGTGCAGCCGTTGCGGCACTGTTTTGTCTTCTCACGAACTAGCTTTGGGTTATGAAGAAATTACGGAAAGTTCCGTTTATCTGAAATTTCAATTGCAAAAAAGGCAAAAAATAGGCAAAAATTTTATTACCAATAACCAAACATATTGTTTATCTTGGACAACCACGCCCTGGACTTTGCCTGGCAATGTGGCTTTAGCTATTAATCCACGTGTTGATTATGTTTTAATTAAAAACAAATTTGAAAGTCCGGAAAATTTTATTTTAGCTAAAGAGCGACTTTCAATTATTGATTTTCCTTATGAGACGCTTGAAGAATTTAAAGGCAAGGATTTAGTAAATTTAAAATATCAGCCGCTTTTTGTCGTTAAGAAATTACAGCAAAAAAATTCTTACAAAATTTATGCAGCTGATTTTGTGACTACTAAAGAAGGCACGGGAATTGTTCATATAGCGGTAATGTACGGCGACGACGACTATAAATTGGGTTTAAAGTTCGGCTTACCCCAGCATCATACTGTTACTGAAGAAGGGAAATTTGCTATTGATGTTGAGGGGTTTGAGGGTTTAGACGTCAAAGCCAAAGAAACCGAAGAAAAAATTCTCAATTTTCTTAAAGAAAAAAAATATTTGTTAAGAATTGAATCCTATACCCACGAATATCCTTTTTGTTGGCGGTGCGGCCAACCGCTTTTGTATTACGCCCGCGATTCTTGGTTTATTGCGATGAGTAAATTAAAAAGCCAGCTTTTATCCACCAACCGGAAAATTAATTGGATTCCGGCTCATTTAAAAGATGGCCGTTTTGGCGGGTGGCTTAAGGAAGTTAAGGACTGGGCAATTTCCCGCGAGCGCTATTGGGGCACGCCCTTGCCAATTTGGCAGTGCAGAAAATGCGGTTTTCGGGAAGTTATTGGCAGCCGCCAAGAATTATCTCATCATTTAAAAACTTCTAAAAATCATTACTTCCTTTTGCGTCACGCTGAAGCGGTCAATAATATTAAACACCTTGTTAGTTGCTGGCCCGAAAAAACAAAGTATTCATTGACTCTCCAAGGCCGTTTAGATTTAGAAAAAACAGTCAAGAAATTAAAAAGCAAAAAAATTGATTTAATTATTTCTTCTGACATTACTCGGGCAAAAGAAACCGCCCAAATCGTGACCAGTCTTTTAGGAATTAAAAAAATAATTTTTGATAAAAGGATACGGGAAACCAATATGGGAATTTTTAACGGTCAAAGCGACCAAAATTACCGTCATTATTTTTCTTCTGAGTTGGAAAAATTTTTTAAGACGCCGCCTCAAGGTGAATCTTTAAAAGAAACCGTCAAAAGAACATTTCATTTCATTTTAGAGCTGGAGAAAAAATATAATTCTAGAAATATTTTAATTATCAGCCATGAAGACCCCCTTTGGGTGTTAAACGCCATTATGCAAGGTTGGTCTCCTGAAGAAGCGGTTAAAGAAAAACAAAAACGCGGCGAGGAATTTATTAAAACATCGGAATTTCAAGAAGTGGGATATTTTAGTCTGCCCAGAAACAAAGACGGTTTGGCTGATTTTCACCGGCCTTATATTGATGAAATAGTTTGGAATTGTTCCAAATGTCCGGGGAAAATGAAGAGAATTAAAGAATTAGCCGATGTTTGGTTTGATTCCGGCGCCATGCCTTTTGCTCAAGCTCATTATCCCTTCGGGATCGCGGATCAACACGGACTAAACGCAGAACAACACGGAAAAAGTCAGCGTAAGTCAGTGTCATTGGATTTTCCGGCTGATTATATTACCGAGGCAATGGATCAAACCCGCGGCTGGTTTTATACGCTTTTGGCAATTTCCGTTCTTTTAGGTCGCGGCGCTCCTTATAAAAATGTTATTTCCCTGGGGTTAATTTTGGATAAATACGGTCAAAAAATGTCTAAGTCAAAAGGAAATATTATTGACCCTTGGCAAATGGTTCAAAAATACGGGGCTGACGCCGTCCGCTGGTATTTTTACACCATTAATCCGCCGGGCGAACCAAAGCGATTTGATGAGAAAGATTTAATTCAAACTTTGCGCCGTTTTATTTTGTTGATTTACAATTCTTTTGCCTTTTTTGATTTATATGCTCTGAAATATAAATTTAAGAACGTTCGCCCGGTTAAAACAAATTCAATTTTAGATAATTGGATTTTAGCCAGAATTAATGAAACCATTTTAATGGTCACGAGGGAATTGGAAAAGTATGAGATTAATAAAGCCGCAGAATTTATTGAAGATTTTGTTGGTGACCTTTCTCGTTGGTACATTCGTCGTTCGCGGCGCCGCTTTCAACCTCACCGCCGCCATCATTTAAATGAAAAGGCAGGAAAGCAGGTAGGAGAAAAGGGTTATGAAAACGCTTGCCAGGTCTTGGGTTATATTTTGATAACGCTTAGTAAAATGCTGGCGCCTTTCACTCCCTTTTTTGCCGAAGCCCTCTATCTTTCATTGGGTAGTAATCCGCGTAAATCAGCATGGCAGTCGGTTCATTTGGAGAATTGGCCGAGGATTAACAAAAATTTAATTGATAAAAATCTTTTGGGGCAAATGGGAGAAATTAGACGATTAGCGAGTTTAGCCCTGGCTAAAAGAGCGGAAGCCGGCGTTAAAGTTAGACAGCCGCTGGCTTCGCTTAAAATTAAATCTTGCCAATGGCAAGAGGAAATTCAAAACAACTTGGAATTATTAGATTTATTAAAAGAAGAAGTAAATGTGAAAAAAATAATTTTTGTTCCTCAAATAAAAGAAGAAATTGAATTGGATACTAAAATCACTTATGAATTGCGGGAAGAAGGTTTATTAAGAGAGCTTATCAGAATTATTCAAAACTTGCGCCAAGATGCAGGATTGGAGTCAAAAGATGAAATTGTTTTAATGCTTCAGGTTCCTTCTGAGCTGGAAAAGATTATTCAAAAGCAAGAGAGGTTAATTAAAAAAGAAATTAATGCCTCCTTAATTGAATATAAACGTTCTGATAAATTTAAAGTTGAGTTGGAAACAAAAATTGACGCTGAACCGATTTGGCTGGCTTTGCGCAAGATAACTTTGGTTTAAAGTCGTTTCATGATTTGGTTTAGGGAGAAGACGACAAATTATGACCGGCGATGAACCAATTGGTTGGTGTTTCAATTTTTTTTCCTTCTTCATCAAAAATGGGCGTTTCTATTATTTTTCGAGTTTGGGAAGAAAGGTCTTTAAATTGATTTTTATCCAAGAATCCTTTAAAACCCAACCATTGGGGATTTTTATTTTTCCAATCGTTTATGAGATTTTCCATTGTCAGAGGTAGGTTTCGTTTTCGGGCTAATTCAATAAGATTTCTAAGAATTTCCACATGTTCTTTTCGTCCTTCTCCATAGAACCCTTCGCCAGTTAAAGCATTTATAAGAATGAAGAAAGCGGGGAAGCCTCGCTGAAATTCCGGCCCTTTTCCTGAAGAAGCCAGATAAAGATGAGCAGGGTCGTCAGTGATGTTGAAACTTTGGCAGATATCCTGCCGGATTGGTTCCAGTTCTTTTAACTCCCGTTCCGCATCAACTAACCATTTTTTGTGCACTTCTTTATCTAAGATAAAAGATTCTTCTTTTGAGATGAGACGGATTTGACGTTCATAATCATTGACAATTTTAAGAATTTTTCCCTGATAGTTCTGTTCTTTTTCTGCTGCCGGTTTTTCAATGGTAAATCTTCTAGGCATATTATTATATTTTCAGACCTATTTTTTCTTTAATTTGAAGAAGTTTTTTTGAAGATACTCCGTTGGCTTTTTTATTTCCTTGAGAAATTATTTTTTTGATAAAAGATGTTTGTTTTTTTAATTTCTTTTTCTTTTTTTGAAAAGGGACAAGCGTTTTGATAATAATCTCCGCCAGTTCTTTTTTGAATTCGGCATACCCCTTATTTTTAAATCTCCTTTCAACGGCTTTTATAGAATAATTACTGAGGGCCGAAAAAATTAAAATCAGATTGCTCAAAGCGGGTTTTATTTGAGGGTCATATCTAATTTCTTTACCCGAGTCAGTAACGGCTTTTTTGATTTTTTCTTTTATCATTAAAGGTTTGTCGTCAATAAAAAGACAGCCGGCGGTTTGAGATTTAGACATCTTTTTCATGGGGTCATCTAAACTCATTAAACGGGGGGCTTTGGTTAAAAGCGGTTTCGGTTCAATAAAAGTTTTACCGAATTTACTATTGAATTTTCTCGCCAAAGTTCGTGTCAGCTCGAGATGCTGCAATTGGTCTTCGCCTACGGGCACAAATTGGGCATCATAAAGAAGAATATCGGCGGCCATTAAGACTGGATAATCAAAAAGGCCGGCATTGATATTGAAGGGATTCTCTTGTGATTTTTCTTTAAATTGAGTCATACGGCGAAGTTCGCCAAAAGGCGTAAAATTATTCAAAATTACCGCGAGTTCAACATGAGCCGGCACTGCTGATTGAATAAAAATTACTGATTTTTTAGGGTCAATACCAGCCGCTAAATAGTCAGCTATTAAATCAAGAATTTGTTTTGATTTCTCTTTCGTGTTAAAGTCCTCGGTGAGCGAATGGTAATCAGCAATAAAAAAATAACACTGGTATTTGTCAGAATTCTGAAGTTCAACAAAATTTTTTAAAACGCCTAAATAATTTCCCAAATGGAGTTTACCCGTTGGCTGGATTCCCGAGATCAGGATTGGTTTATTCATAGTTTTTTTATTTTGGAGACAATGATTTAATGACCGGAGGTTAGATTTCAATGATTACCGGCAGAATCATTGGTCTTCTTTTGGTTTTATTATACAAAAATTGGCCAATTTGGTCTCTAATAAGGCTCTTAACGTAATCAGGGTCCAGCGGCTGATATTTAGGAATTTGATTTATGAGAAGACGGATTTTTTTTCGGATTTCTTCCAAGAGTTCTTGATTGCCTCTAAGATAAATAAAACCGCGGGAAATAATATCGGGATTTTTAAGAAGTTTGCCCGTTTCCCTTTTAAGAGAGGCGATAACCACCAACATTCCTTCCTGGGCTAAAACTCGGCGGTCTCTTAAAACCATTTCTTCCACGTCGCCAACGCCCAAACCATCAACCATGACGTAATAAGCCGGCAGTTGTTCTCGAGTTAATCTGACTGAATTTTTTTCTAATTCAACCACCAAACCATTGTCTGTTAAAATACTTTCTTCCGGTTTTAGTTTCAGGACTTCTTCCGCCAGCTTGACGTTCCGCCAGCGCATAAAGTAATAACCGTGAATGGGCAGGAAAAACCTCGGCTTAACAAGGCGCATAACGGTTTTGAGTTCTTCTTGAGGAGCATGACCAGAGGAATGAATGTCAAGCATTTTGTAGTGATAAATTATGGCGCCTTGACGGGAAAGGTTGTCTTTGAGGTTTTGAACGCTGCGTTCATTTCCCGGAACAATAGAAGAAGAAAGAACCAGGGTATCGCCTTTTTTTATGCGGATATATTTATGTTCGCCGTTGGCAATTCTCATTAAGCTGGCTTTTGGTTCGCCTTGGGCGCCGGTGCAAAGAAGAAGAAGTTTTTCATCGTGATATTTATGAATGTCTTCAATGGGTATAAGCGTTCCTTTTTGGAATTTGAGATAGCCGAGGTTTTGGGCAATTTGGATGTTGGTTTTCATAGAAAGGCCGCTAATAGCCACTTTTCGCCCGATTTTTTCAGCAATTTTTATCATTTCTCCAAGGCGGTCTAAAAGAGAAGCAAAGGTGCCAACAATAATTCGGCCCTTGGCCGCCCTAAATATTTTTTCCAATTCAGCTTCCACTACTCTTTCGGAAAGGGCATAGCCCGGCATCTCGGAACCAGTGGAATCCAGTAAAAGAGAATGAATGCCCAAATCGCCAATTTTTTTCCACATTTCCAAGTTTTTAGGTTTCCCTTCGTAGTCATAGTCAAATTTAAACTCGCCGGGGTGGACAATATTTCCAATAGGAGTCCGGAGAACTATTCCTATGCCTTCGGGGATATTGTGAACAACATCAAAGAAAGTGGCGGAGAAAAATTTCCCTAATTGGCGAACGTCGCCGCCTTTGACAATTTCAAAAACAGGTTTAGCCGCGTTGGGGAACTCTCTTTGTCTCCTTAAAATAATTTCCTTGGTTAGTTGGGTGGTATAAAGAGGCGGATTGCCCAGTTTATGGAGAATATAAGGGATACCGCCAATATGGTCATAATGAGCATGGGTAATAATAATGGCTTTAATATTCGGTTTTCGGCTTTCTAAATAAGAAGTATTGGGAATAATAAAATCAACGCCTGGTGTATCTTCTTCGGGAAATTGAAGACCGATATCAATGACAATAATTTCGTTGCGGTATTCAAAAAAAAGCATATTGCGGCCAATTTCTTCCAATCCGCCTAAAGCCGCGAAGCGAAGCGGCTCCTCTTTCCTTATTTTAGTCTCTTTGGTTTTTAAAACCTCTATTTTTTTAGCTATCATATTTTATTTTTAATGCTTTTGGCATATAACGGGATTTCTACCCGTTGTCTTCCGGCTTTTTATTTGACTAGGGAAACAGGCAAACCCCAAGATTTTTATAAAAGGAGTGCCGCGGCCTGAGGATACACGGCCCTAAGCCTCGCACCAAATTTGCATTTATGTTTGCCTTTTTTTGTCTTAGGCGGCTTACTCTCGCGGTACAGGTGCTGGGGAGGAGATTCGAACTCCTATGATTTTGCAATCTTTGGCTCCCTTGTCCCGTTAGAAATATGCTAGTGCTGGAGGAGGGATTTGAACCCTCAAGCCCTTGCGGGTACAGCGTCCTGAACGCTGTGTGTCTGCCAATTTCACCACTCCAGCCTATTTCTAACGGGATGAACCAGCGCGTCTACCAATTTCGCCACCCCAGCATTTATTAAATTTTGACTATTATGTATTTTCATAGCACCTGGTGCAAATTTTGGTGACGGGGTGAACCGTGTGCGTTTGCCAAGTTTCGCCACCGCGGCTTTCATTTATTTAAATACCCGGGCTGTTTTAAGGTACCAATGGCTAATCTCATTAAAACGGTCAGAAGGCCAAACAATTTGTTTTATAGTCAAGCCCTCCACTTCTTTGTTTTGAATATAAACATAAGGCAGAGAATAAAGGAAAATTGCGGGAATGTCTTGTTTTATTAATTCTTGAATTTGGTCAAGTTGCTGTTTTTGGGTTTCAATGTTTTGACTTTGGCGGATATTTTCAATTAGGGTATCAACTTTTTGATTGCTGTATAAAGAAAGATTTAAGCCGGGATAAAATCGTTGAGTGGAATGCCAAAAAGGGAAAAGGTCAGAATTGTTATTTAAAACATTGCCAAAAAGAATCATTTCATATTCTCGGGATTTAATAACTTGGTTTAAAACATCAGCCGGTTCCAATTCAATGATATTGACATTAGTTAGACCTATTGCCTGCCAATTTTCTTTGACAAGGCTAGCGGTTTTTTGGAGAAAATCAATTTTAGGAACAACGAGGTTAAAAGAAGTGGTTGAGACATTAATGTCGGTTAAAAGTTTTCGGGAGGCCGAAGGGTTGTAAGTAATTGAGTCATTTTCGCTGTTGTTTATTATTGGTCCGTCAATTTTTTTGGCTTGGTTTTGAAAAACTTCTAAAATAATTTTGTTTCTATCAATGGCTTGAGCCAAAGCTGAGCGGAAATTTCTTTGTTTTAAAAGGGGATTATTGTTGGCATTGAAAAATATAGCATAGTATCTGGACATTGGCAAGTAGAAGGTGTTGGTTTTGGGGACAAAATCGGTTTGGGGATTTAGAGGTTGAAGACTGCCAAAACCGTCAATTTGACGAAGACGGAAATCTTTTAAAAGGTCGTCAAGGTTTTCGTAAAATTTAAAATAAAAATCCCTGAGAAAAGGTTTGTCGCCGGCATATTTTCGATTTAAATACAAGTGGTATTGGGTGATAAAGCCATCCTTTCTTTTAGAAAAACTTTTAAAATTATAAGGTCCGGCGCCAATTGGTTCTAAATTATAATTAGAAAGTTTCAAATTATCGGGCGGCAAATGACCGAAAACCGATTTTGGGACAATGAGCAAATGTTTAATTTGATCGGCGAAGAAAGCATAAGGGGCAGAAAGGGTTAATTTTACTTGAAGTTCGCTGGTTCTGTCGGCCATGATTCCTTGCCAGCTTTCAAAAAAAGGCGAATGGACCTCGGGATTTTGAATAAGTTTAATAGTGAAAATGACATCATCGCTGGTCAATTTTTTGTCATTATTCCAAACCAAGCCTTCTTTTAATGTCAAAACATAAACTCGGCCATTTTCTTGAATGTCATAATTGTCAAGAAGGGTTTCCAATCGGGGGTAAATTAAAGAACTGATGTCCAGGTCAATTTGGTTGTTGGAAATAACGGGATTAATAAATGTCGGCTGGCCAATAACGCCTTCCCGGTAAGAGCCGCCGCTAACAGGAATAACTTCTGTTGCCCCATTAATAGCTAAACCAATTTTGAAGATGGAGCTTAAAACAAAAATTGCCGTTGCTATCAAAAAAAGCCGGTGTTCTTTTTCCGAAAAAGACCTGATGATTTTTTTAAATTTGGACAACAAGATGAATAACAGCTAAAATTGCAAAAATTACGGCCGAAACAATAGTTGCCCAAAAAATAAATTTTTCCATTCCCCGCCGGGTTTGATAAGGAGTACCGCCGGCACCGCCAAATAAAATAGATAAGCCGGCCGAGCGTTCTTGAATTAAAACCAGGAAAATTAAGACAAGCGAAATAACGATTTGACCGATAATTAAAATCATAAGTAGCTTAAATGCTTAACAATTAAGAACGGCGGTAAAGAAATTTAGCTGTCCCGTGAATGGTTAAATTGGTCAAACTGACGATTAAAGTGCCTAAAAATAAGGGCATTAATCCTTCTATTGTAAGCTGACTGCTGAAAATGTCAAGGAGATAAAGAGTCGCCGCATTAATAACAATAGTTAAAAGTCCCAAAGAAAGAACGATAAATGGGCCGAGTAAAAGTTTTAAAATTGGCTTCAAAAGATAGTTAATAGCTGTTAAAATGGCAGCGGCCATTAAAAGGTCAAGAAAGGTTCCTTTAAAAATAAAGCCGGGAATAAAATAAGTAGCGGCCCAAAGGGCAACAAAATTGGCAAAAATATGAAAGATGAGAGCGCTGATAAATCTCATAATTTTATTATACCTCAAAAGTTAGTAATTAGAAATTAAGGATTAACGGTTGGTCAATAATTGAGAAAGAAGACTTTGACCAGTCATTTCCGGCGGTTTGGGGATTTTCATCAATTCCAAAATAGTAGGAGCAATGTCAGAAAGCATACCTAGAGGATTTCGTTCGGCCGTTGCTACTTGTCGCTCGTTTTGGGCAAATTGAAATTCTTTGGCAATTAAATGAAAAGGAACAGGGCTGTTTTTATGTTGAGGTTGAACTTCGGCGGTTCTTAAATTAATAAGTCTTTCGGCGTTGCCGTGGTCAGAAGTAATAATTAAAAAATGATTTAAAGCCAAGACCTTTTTAAATAATTTTTCCATTTCCTGGTCAATAATTTGGGCGGCTTTGACTGTCGCTTCGTAATTGCCTGTGTGGGCAATCATGTCAGGATTGGCGTAATTAACCAGAACAAAATCAAAAGTGGCTTCATTTAAAGCCGAAAGTACTCTTTCGGTAATTTCTCTAGCCATCATCTCTGGATGTTCTTCTTGATGGACGAGAACGCGGGAAGGGATGAGCACCCGGTATTCATTGGGGAAGGGTTGTTCGCGTAAACCATTAAAAAAGTAAGTGACGTGGTTGTATTTTTCAGTTTCAGCAATACGCAATTGAGTTTTTTGATGTTCAGCCAAAACCTCGCCTAAGGTATTTTTGATGATTTCTTTGGGAAAAACAACCGGGACGTTAAAACCTTTCTCGTATTCGGTCATTGCTACAATCAATAAGTCGCTGAAAGTTTTAACCGGAAATTCCTTAAATTGGGAATTAACAAAAGCTTCAGAAATTTGTTTCATTCTATCTTCTCTAAAATTGAAGAAAATGACCGCTTCTTTATCTTTTATGGGATGAGGTTCTTTAATAATTATCGGCGGCAAAAATTCATCGCTGAGATCTTTTCCGTAAAGTTTTTTCAGTTCTTCAAGCGGGTCATTAATTATTGGGAAAGACTTTTCATTGGTTAAAAGTTCATAAGTTTTTTGGGTTCTGTCCCAATGCCGGTCGCGGTCCATGCCGTAATAACGGCCGGCCAAACTAACCAATTGGCCAATGTTTTGTTTTTTTATTTCTTCGTCTAATTTTTGAAGAAGCTCGGGCGCTGATTGCGGTAAACTGTCGCGGCCGTCAGTAAAAAGATGAAGGTAAAGTTTGGGGCAATTTTCCATTTTAGCCATTTTTATTAAAGCCGCTAAATGAGAGAAAGAAGAATGGACATTGCCGTTGCTGAGAAGTCCCACCAGATGGACCGCTGTTTGGCATTCCCGAGCGTGAGCAAAGGCTTTTTTCAAGGTTTCTTTTTGGAAAAAACTTCCGTCTTCAATCGCCCGGGAAATTTCGGGAAAGTGTTGATGAACAATTCGGCCGGCGCCAATGGTTAAGTGACCAACCTCGCTGTTGCCTTCTTCATTCCAAGCTAGACCAATGCCTAGCCCTGAAGCTTGAAGACTGGCAAAAGGGAAGTGGGTTTTTAAAAAATCAAAAGTTTTAAGATTAGCTTTAAAAAGAGGATTACTTTCGTCGTTTTGACCTATTCCCCAGCCGTCTAAAATAACCAAAACCAAAATCCGTTTCATATCTTTATTTTAAAGACTTTTAAAGAAAAGGCCAAACCAATCTTGTTTAAGGCGACCCTTTACAATATTCCTTAATTGCCTTAAACTAAAATTAGGTTAAACAAAAACGTCGATGAAAAAATTAATTTATCAAAACTTCTTTTACTTTTATGGAGATAAACCTTTATTTGGCGGGAGGACTGGCAATTTTGGGTCTGTTTTTGGGCTACTTTTTGCGGCACTGGCTTGGTTTTCGCAGCCAATATTTTTACGAAGTTAAAGCCAAAAAACAACTTGAAACCGCTAAGTCTCAAGCCGAAAAAATCATATTAGGAGCCGAAGAAAAAGCCGCTTCAGTTTTAGCAAAAGTCCAGCAAGAGGAAAGAGGACGCAAACACGAACTTCGGCGGTTAGAAGAACGTTTGCTGCATAAAGAGGATTGGCTTGACCGCAAACAGAACGAACTGGAATCAATTAAAGAAAATCAAAGAAAGGAATGGGACAAGATAAAACGCAGTCAGGAAGAAATCACTACCCTAAAAGAACAAGGCAGCCAGCAATTGGAAAAGATTGCTCATTTGACTAAAGAAGAAGCCAAGAAAGAGCTTTTAGAAGTTCTTGAGAAAGAAAGTCGGGAAGAGTTAACCGAGGCCTTATTAAAATTAGAAAAAGAAAAACAAACTCAATTAGAAGCCAAGGCTTTAGAAATTATCACCTCGGTTATTCAACGCTATGCCCGCGACCATGTGGCTGACGTTACCACTAGCGTTGTTTCTCTTCCTAATGAAGAAATAAAAGGTAAAATAATTGGCCGGGAAGGAAAGAATATTAGAGCTTTTGAATACTTGACCGGCGTGGAAGTGATTATTGATGAGACGCCGGAAAGTTTGGTGCTTTCTTCTTTTGACCCCTTGCGGAGAGAAATAGCCAGAATTGCTTTGGAAAAATTAATTAAAGATGGTCGGATTCAGCCGGTTAAAATTGAAGAAAAGGTGGAAGAAGCCAAAGCCGAATTAGATGAACAAATTAAAAAAATTGGCGAGGAAGCTGCTTATGAAGTTGGGATTTTAGATTTGCCTAAAGAAATCATTTTTCTTTTGGGACGTCTGAATTATAGGACGAGCTACGGCCAAAATGTTTTGACGCATTCAGTAGAAATGGCTCATCTGGCCGGCATGATGGCCGCGGAATTAAAGTTGAACGTGGAAGTCGCCAAAAAAGCCGCGCTTTTGCATGACATTGGTAAAGCCATTGACCATGAAGTGGGGGGTTCTCATGTTGAGTTAGGCCGGAAGATATTAAAAAAATACGGCCTTCAGGAAGAAATTATTAAAGCTATGGAAGCTCATCATGAAGAATATCCTTTTTCCAGTCCCGAAAGTTACCTTGTTGCTACGGCTGATGCTATTTCCGCGGCCCGGCCCGGCGCCCGACGCGACACCTTGGAAAAATATTTACACCGACTGGAGGAAATTGAGAAAATTGTTAATAGTTTTGAAGGCGTCAGGCAATCTTACGCGGTTTCAGCCGGCCGGGAGGTGAGGGTTTTTGTGGTACCGGAAAAAATTGACGATTTCGGCGCCCTGCGTTTAGCCAGGGAAATAGCGGCTAAAATTCAAACTGATGTTAATTACCCCGGCGAGATTAAGGTTACGGTCATTAGAGAGACGCGGGCGGTTGAATACGCCAAATAGTTTGACTTTGTTTTTTCCTTTTATTTCTTGTATTATTTGTTATAGTATAAATAATTGAGCTTAAAGGTCGAAGTTGATTATTTTTAAAGAGAATAATTTATGAAAAAAGATGGATTGGTGGAAGCGGTGATAAAAGCCGCGGGAACAGAAACCAAAAAGCAAGCCCAGCAGGCAGTAGAAGCGGTTTTTGATACGATTACCAAATCTTTAAGTCGCGGTGAAGAAGTGGCTATTGCTGGTTTCGGCGTTTTCCGAGTCGTTAAAAGTGCTGCTCGAATGGGCGTTAATCCAAAAACCGGTGAGAAAATTCAAATCGCGGCTTCGATTAAACCGAAATTCCGGGCGAGCAAATTATTAAAAGAAGCGGTTAAATAATTTTATCTCCGGAGATAATCAAAACTCCCCTTAAAAGATAAAAGGGGAGTTTTGATTATTAAATAAGCAATTTCCTCACTAAATTGCTTATTTCAATAAAGATTTGATAAGCTTCCTTGATTTTATTCAAGGATTCTTTGGTCAAATCTTTTATTGACGGTGATGGTGGATTTATTTCTTCGGTCATTGTTGTTGAAGAAGAGACGTTGGAAGAAGTGGAATTTAAAAAATTTATTTCCGTTGAACTAACTTCTCCGGAAGAAGTCGGCGAAGTAGAAGAATTTTTTTCAATTAAGGAGGGGGTTAAAAATTGCCAGAACAAATCTTCGCTTTTTTGATTAAGTTCATTTCCTTCCTGAATTATTTTTTTGGTTTTATCCAGAAGTTCAAAGACGCCGTCAAGATTTTTAACGTTATTTTCTTTTAGCTGATTTAAACTGCGGCTGATTTTTTGGAAACGATTTTGAGCCATTTGAACCGCTTCCTTTTCTAGGTTGATTAAGATGAAATTATAAATTTCATCAATTTTAGGCAAGTAATCAGTTTCACGCCATTCTTTAAATTTTTGAGCTAAATTTTTGATATCATTGATAGTGGCGTTTTCATCATTTTCTAACTTTTTTAAATCTTGTTTTTGGGAATTATAAAATTTTAAAATTTTATCAAACCAAGAAATCATTTCTTCTCTTAAAACAAGGCCTTTTTTTGTAAGATTATCCAGACTTAAAAGTCTGAGTTTAATATTTTCCATTTCGGATAGCGACAAATTTAGCACTTCTTTAAAGGTTTCCACTCGGGAATTAAAACTCTCGCGGCTGTTTTCATTTTTAACATTGGTCAATTCGTCAACGCCTTCCTGAACATTTTTTAGAGCATTTTGAAGAAAGGGCGTTTGAGCCCGGCCCAAATTTGTTACTGGCAGCAAACCAATGCCTATTGCCAAAATTAAGAAAGTTTTTAAAAATGGTTGAAGTTTCATTTGACAGGTTTATCTAGAGAATAATTTTGTTCAAAAGTTCTTCAATATGGGAGGGGTTTTGAGGAGGATTAAGCAATTGGTCTAATTTCTCCCCTTCATTTTTTAAGGTTTGAGGGTTGAGGTGATTATTGCTTTGGCTGATTTCAACTAAAGCCGAAGCAATGACTTGATTGATTTTTTGGTAATAGCTTAATTCTTGAAACTGAATATTGATAGCCAGATTATCAAACTCCTTGGTTAAAAATTGGGAATTGAAATTATTAGAAGAAAGAGTAGGTTTGTTATTGAAAATGAGAGTAAAATAAACCGCTCCCAGTAAGAGAAAAATTAATGTCAAAGCCAGAGCTAATTTTGCCGGCCAAAACCATATTTTTGGCTGAGAAACCGGCGAAGTTAAAATCAGACGCCAAGAATTTTGGACGAAAGCAATATCGGGCTGAATGTTTTTCAGCCTTTTCAATTGTTCAATTATTTCTTTATTTGTTTTGTCCATAAAGTAAGTTTTTTAATTTTTTTAAAGCTCGGTGTTGAATGACGCGGATAGCGCCCAAACTTTTACCGATAGCTTGAGCAATTTCTTGGTTGGACAGGTCGTTAACAAATTTCATTATCAAAATGTTTTGTTGTTCCGGTTCAAGCTTTTTGAGAGCCTTTTTAATTAGGGCCAAATCCAGGTCCGTGTCAATTTTTTTCTGCGGCAGCGGGTCAGACTCGGCTAAATTTTCTTCCGAGACGTACTCCAACTCAATGTAAGTCTTTTTTGTTCGGTAATAGTCAACGACCTTGTTAGAGGCAATTCGATAAAGCCAGCTGGAAAAAGGGAACCCTTTTAAGCGGTAAGATTTAATACCTTGCCAAGCTTGAAGGAAAACTTGGTGGGTTAAATCTTCGGCATCCTGCTGGTGATTGACTTTCAAAAAAATAAAGCGGTAAATAGCCGGTAAATGACGGTTATAAAGCAAACCAAAAGCTTCGGCTTGTCCTTTTCTAGCTTTTTTAACGAGCTTTTTTTCGTCTTTCATAAGATAAAACGATTAATAACAAAATTCGTTTCTCTAACAAGTTTATTTAGCTGTAACACCGGTTAAATGTTACAAAAATTTAAGCCTAAAATTTATTCTCATAAGTTTTTGGCTATTTTTATTAAATCACTCTTTAGGCAAGAAATAAAGCCAATAATTTTTTAATTTTTAAGGCTAATAAATTTATGTTATAATTGTGTTATAATAACGAAGTTAAAAATTAACAATGAATAAAATATTTTCTTCCCCCAAAAATCTTATTTTTTGGAGTCTTATTGTTTTGCTGATTATTGGCTGCTTGGTTTTTATTTATTTTATTTGGCAATATGTGTTTTTAACCAGTAGAGCAACCATTCCCTTAGGTTTTTTGAGCTCTTACCAAAAAGTTGCCAAAACCAGTCAGGACATCGTTAATTTTACTAACTCCGCTCGTCAAATTATAAAAGAAGTTAATTTATCCGATTTACATTCCGATTATGACCAAGTTTTGTCTTTAATCAATCAAGCCCGGCAAAAAAATAATCAAGCCCACGATTTGGCTTTTGAACTCTCGCAAAATTTGAAAAATATGGCCGAGTCTTTGAACCAATTAAAAACTTTAGAAAGTCAACGTTTGGGTTATGAAGCCGTGGCTTTGGAGTTTTCTTTGGTTAGCGAGTTCATCGCTTATTCCCAGTCAACGAATAATTTTTTGGATTCTTTAACTCTCGCCATTGCCGTTGATAATTTTCAAAATCGGCATAGAGTCAGCGAAGTTTTAAAAAATGTTAATCAAAAAGTTCTTCTTATTAACAGCTTGAACCGGGAATATTTAAATAAAATTATACTCCTTGGCCGTTCCCTCAATAAATAATTTTTATATAAATTGTCGGAATTGCTGAAATTTTTTGCCCTTACGCCAAAGATTTTTTGGAGTCCGGCCGTTTAGATTTCGCCGTCAATATATTTACCTTTAATTTAATTACAGCCACAATGTAGCAACGCTCTTGAATTTTTTAGTCAGAAAAATCACGGCACGTTCGATTTCTTTTTGAGTTTGTGGCGAGTACATAATTTATTTTTTCATAAAGGCCCCTGATTACAAATTTTTCTTCATTCCAATAATAATTTTTCTTTCATCTCCTTTCTCGCGCATGAATTCTTTGTAGCCAAGTTTTTCGTAGAGTTTAATCGCTTCGATGTTTGTTTCTTCAACGCCCAAAGTAAGTTCTTTGAAGCTCCGCTTGTGCGCTTCGTCTTCCGCGATTTTTACTAATTGCGAACCAATTCCTTTTCCTCTTAGCTTTTCCAAAACTCTTGTGTGATGAAGATGGGCTTTAGTTTTACCATCAGCATAATAGTCCTTCTCCATTTTGAAAGCTAACTGAATCGTTCCTACAATTTCTCTATTTAATTTCGCGCCATAAATAATCCGGTTTCCGTTCTTTACATCTTTAAGTTGATATTTGGGAAAAAGACAACGCCCAGTCGGCGCAATCTTTCGCCCAAAATCTTGATGAAAAGATAAAAGAAGCGGAAACGAAACTTGATAAGCTGGTCAATGCTTTTTTAGACGGAAGTATTGAAAAAGAAACTTATCTTGTGAAAAAAGACGAACTCATCAAAACAAAAATAGACCTCAACAAAAGAAAGTCTGATTTTGGGCGAAAGGCCTGCCCGCCATATGCCTATCGTCGAGGCAAGAGTAAAACCATAGTTAAGCACGATCTTTCAGGAACGGTAACGACCTCCGTGACAGGCTTTGGCAGGCGGGGAAACAATTGGATTGAACCTTTACGGGATTGGATAAATACCGCTCACCACGCCGAAAAACTTGCTTTGTCCAATGATTTTTACGAAATAAAATCATTGACGGAAAAAATTGGAACGAACCGCCATTTGCTTTCCCGAAAAACTGAATTTGAATTTGTCCGCCCCTACGATTTAATTCCGAAATACAGGGCTTTTTGCGAAGCGAGACCCGCCGAAGGCGGGGCGAGCGAGCAGACCCTTTCCTCTGAAAATTTGAAATGTCTTGATTGGTCGGGATGCCGAGATTCGAACTCGGGCTACATACTCCCAAAGCATGCGTGCTACCATTACACCACATCCCGTCTCTTGAGTTTATATATTTTTTTATTATTATGTAAAGTAGTTTCCCCTTGTGGTTCAATAGAACCTGTCCTAAAGTTTATCTCCCCGTAGTTCAATGGATAGAACGGAGGACTTCTAATCCTTCAATCGGGGTTCGATTCCTCGCGGGGGGACACTAAATTGGGTACAGGGAAATTAATTCGTAAATTTTTGTTTCAGCGTTTGCCTGGCAGTAAGTTTTGCTCTATTTCAGGACATTCAAAAATAGGGTTAAGAAATCAAAATTAATAAAAAACCAA
>Ga0210057_1000347_pt1 | contig 77285 bp, 78 predicted proteins | sample CryGeyCG2114_010_2_FD_183968 | JGI IMG/M metagenome (GOLD analysis project Ga0210057, IMG submission 183968) | Groundwater microbial communities from aquifer - Crystal Geyser CG10_big_fil_rev_8/21/14_0.10 (SPAdes) (version 2) | ecosystem: Environmental > Aquatic > Deep subsurface > Groundwater ... | reverse complement strand
CTTTAGGCTACAAGAATGCCTATGAGGTAGCTTTTGAAAATGGTATAATTAAAAAAATTCCTGAAACTTTTCAGGAAGCGATGTGTAATTATTATTAAAATAATTGCATTTCACCTGTGAATTTACCTACCTCCCTAAAGTTTATTATCCCTCTTTAATTTTTTTTTATCAATCAACTAAAAGGATAACTATTTATATTGTTTTTTTAAAAACAAAGGGTTATCCTATTAGAATGATTGGAAACATCAAAGAACTTACCATCGCAATGGGATCATCTAACAAAGAAGATACTGAGTTAATAACTCGAGCTTTTAATTTCGCTCAAAAAGCTCACGCTAATCAATTGCGTTACTCAGGTGAACCTTATTTTATTCACTCCTATGAGACGGGTAAAAACTTGGCTTTGCTTGGTATGGGAGCAACCGTAGTGGCCGCCGGTCTCCTCCACGATGTTATTGAAGATGCTAACATCAGCGAAGAAGAGATCAGAAAAGAATTCGGGGATGAAATTCTCTTTCTTATTGAAGGGGTAACAAAATTAGGCAAGATTCGTTTCCGCGGTTTGAAACGGCATGCAGAAAGTTTAAGAAAATTATTCATAGCTTCTTCACAAGATATCAGAGTAATTATCATCAAATTAGCTGACCGTATTCATAATATGGAAACACTAAATCATGTCCCTAAAGAAAAACAATTGCGTATCGCAACAGAAACCCTCGAAATTTTTGCTCCTCTGGCCTATCGACTTGGAATGGGAATATTAAACCGAAAGTTAGAAGATTTATCTTTCCCTTTTGTTTATCCCAAAGAATATGAAAAAGTATTGGCAATAGTGAAAGAAAAAAACAATGAAGATATAGAATTATTAAAGAAGGTCAACCGAACTATTATAAAAAAATTAGCCAAAGAAGGCATCACCAATATAGAAACCAGTTACAGGAAAAAAGGGACTTACAGCTTGTATAAAAAACTAGAACGAAAAAATTGGGATGTTAATAAAATTTATGATATTTTCGCCCTGAGGATTATTGTCCCAACTGTCAATGATTGTTATAAAGCTCTCGGAATTATTCATAGTTTCAGAAGACCAATGCCGGGAAGAATAAAAGATTATATTGCTTTTTCAAAACCAAATGGTTATCAAAGTATCCATACCACGATTTTTACAAGATTTGGAAATGTCGTAGAAATTCAATTAAGAACAGCCGAAATGCATGAAAGAGCCGAATACGGAATTGCTTCTCACCTGTCTTATAAAACAAAGCTGACTAATAAGGGATTTAGTCCTACCAATAGTGTCTGGATTAAAAAACTTCTCCCTAATATCCATGTACTAAACAAAAACAAAGACACAAAAAAACAAAAGGATCAAAACTCAACCGAAGTGCCTATTTGGATTAAAAAATTAGCAGAAAACCCAGACAACACTCACTCCAAAGAATTTGTAGAAGAATTAAAAAAAGATTTTTTTGAACATCGAATTTTCATCTTCACCCCCAAAGGAGATGTTATTGACTTGCCTGTGGATTCCAGTCCGATTGATTTTGCCTATGCCATTCATTCCGATATTGGTAATCATATGTCAGGGGCCAAGGTCCACGGTAAATTAGTTTCGCTTGATACCAAATTAAAAAACGGCGACATTGTAAATATAATTACTAAAAAAGAAACCACCCCTACCGTCAAATGGTTAAACATCGCAAAAACTGCTGACGCCAAAAGACACATCAAATTTTCTCTCAAAAAGAAAGGAGAAGAGTCCAGAAGTCACTAAAAAACCGCTTCATCTTTCTTAAGCGGTTTTTTAATTTGCTATTTTTTTTATTCCCTTTTCGGTTTCCCTAAAACAATCCTTCTATAGTTTTGGTATGTTTCTTCTTTATCTTTTCTAACTAATTCCAGAACCTTTTCAACTAATCTTTTAGGATCAGAATCAAAAACAATTTTATCGTTTGGTCTGTAGGCTTTTTCAAGGATAGTCTGAATAATTTCATCCGTTGCCCAATCTCCCTCTAAAATACCAATCGGTTTTCCATCTTCAAAAGCAATAGTAAATTCATGAATAGTCCCGATTCTCCCAGCAGAAATAAAAACTGCTTCCACTGATTTAGTCAAAATCAAATCTCTTCCAGGATAACCAAACCCAGTGTAAATAATTAAATCCATATAATCTGTCGGCAATTTATAGGCACTAATATGTTCACTCTCTGTATCAGCCGGAGAAAAACCAATAGAAATTCCACCTTCACTTTTGGCTCCTTTAGCTGCCCAAAGGGGTAAACCAGTAGTAGCTCCCGTCACCAAAATACCACCTTGTCTTATTATTTCTTTACCAAGTTCTTCTGTTTTTACAATCGCATCAGGAGTTAAATGGGTTGTGTCAGCGGCTCCCGAAACACATAATTTTGGTTTCAAAAAAGATTTTTTGTCATCCATAAAATAAGTAGTAAGTATTAAGTATGAAAAAATACTAAATGATACTTTTTTTAAATTTATAATCTATAATTACATTTTAACATTTTCATCTTTTTCCGCAATCATAAATTTTCTCCGATGAAGTTTCAAAAGGAAAAAGTAAGACCCCAACCAACCAACCACATCCATTAACAAATCTAAATAAGTATCTAAAATATAATTGGATTGAACCACAGAAATTTTCGTCAGATACTCAAAAATTTCCCAGAAAATACCAATAAATAATACAAAAAATAAAGAGGTATAAAATAAAGAGAGTCTCTTTGAGATTTTTTTAAAATATTCAGATAAAAAGAAAAGATAATAGGAGGTCAAAGCAAGCCAAAAACCACCCAAAAAATGCATCACCATATCAAACCACCAAAACCGCCAATATAGAAAGTACCGGGAGGCTAACATATCTAAAATAAAAATCAAATAAATAAGAACGACCAGAATGATTGAGAATGTTTTTTTTTGCATAACGGGATTATATCACAGAGATAAAAATTTCAAAAAAGATAGCAAAAAAATATAAAATCAGATAAAATAAATAGCATAACAATTAACCAATGGAAAATTTAAAAATTACAGTTATCAAACCCAAGAAAACTATCAGCTGGGAAGACATTAAAGAAATCTGGAAATTTAAGGAGTTACTCTATTTTTTCACTTGGCGAGATATCAAGGTCCGCTACAAACAAACTGTTATTGGGATCCTCTGGGCACTCTTTCAGCCCTTTATGACCATGATAGTCTTTAGTGTCTTCTTTGGTGGATTAGCTAAAATGCCATCGGATGGTATTCCTTATCCGATTTTTGTTTATACTGGTTTGTTGCTCTGGCAATTTTTTTCCGGTGCATTATCCAGTACCAGTAGTTGTTTGATTGGCAATCAAGGTATTATCACTAAAGTTTACTTCCCCCGTTTGCTTTTACCAATTTCTTCCACTATCACAAAATTCGTTGATTTCGCGATTGCTTCTACTATTTTAGTAGGGATGATGATTTATTATCAATATAAACCCAACTTGATTGGCCTTTTGATTTTACCGCTGTGTCTTTTAATTACCTTTATGGCATCTGTCGGAGGTGGTCTGTTTTTAGCTTCTATCAATGTTAAATACAGAGATGTTCGCTATGCTCTCCCCTTCTTTATCTCCATTATGCTGTATTTAACTCCAGTTATTTACCCTGCTAGTTTAGTTGGTAAATATTCTTGGATTTTAGCCCTCAACCCAATGACAGGAGTAATCAAAGCAGCTAGAGCCGCTCTCTTAGGGAATGCCCCGATCAACTGGACCTTGCTATTTATTTCAGGAGCAACTTGTTTTGCAATCTTAGTTATTGGTTTTATTTTCTTCAAAAAAACCGAAAGATATTTTGCCGATATTGTTTAGACTATTTTGTATACCTCACATATAAAACTGGGATCAAAAACAAAGTTATTATTGTAGCGAAAGATAGCCCAAAAATAATAGCATAAGACAAAGGCGCCCACATGGCAGAAGAAAATACTAAAGGCACCATCCCTACAACCGTCGTTATGGTCGTCAACAAAATAGGTCGCAAACGGATAACCGCTGACTCAATCGCCACTTCTTCTAAAGATTTTTCGGGAGATGTTTTTCTGGCTGTATTCATAGTATCAATCAAAATAATAGCATTATTGACAACGATCCCAGCTAAAGCAATTACTCCAATAAAAGAAGGAAAGGAAAAAGCATTGCCTGTCAAAGTTAAACCTACCAAAACTCCAATCAGAGATAACAACACCCCGGCTACAATGAAGAAAGTCTGACGATAAGAATTAAACTGTAAAATCAAAACCACAATTACCAAAAGAAGTCCTGCTACCAAAGCCAAAGACATTTCGGTGAAAGTTTGTGCAATATCTTCATTTTCTCCTCCAGTCTTTAGTGTTACTCCTTGGGGTAACACCAAACTTCCCTCTTTGATTTTCGCTTGGAATTGTTGATTAATTTGAACAGCATTTCCTCCTTGACTTAAATCACTAGAGACAGTTGCAACCCTTTCGCCCTCTTCATGACTAATTGAAGCACTACTTCTTTCTGCTGAAACTTTAAGTAAAGAACCCAGCAAAATAACACCATTCGAAGTATTGATTCCTATCTGACGGATAGAATCTACCGTAGTCACTGAACTTAAATCAGGATTAAGACTGTCTGTGTTAAGATTTAATTTAACAGACACATCAATATCATCACCCCCAGTTTTGATAGTTGTCGCCACAACACCGTGAACTGCTGTCCTTAAAATTTGAGCAACCATCACAGGAGTCAGTCCAAACTCTGACAATTTAGATCTATCAATATCAAGAACAAATTCTGTATTATTACTACTCATACTATTGGAAACATCCACTGTTCCAGGGATCTCTTTCAAAATATCAACGGCCTGTGTCACTACCCTTTCCAAGTCATCTAAATTATCACCAAAAAATTTAAGAGAAATAACACTCCCAGACGGAGGACCATTACTTGGCTGAGCTATTGTTACTTTAGCTGTTCTGATAACAGCTAATTTCTCTCTCAACAAACTAATAATCTCATCACTGGTTTGACTTCTTTGATCTCTCAAAAGCACAGTAATATTACCTAATTTTTCTCCCCCACTACTTCCAGAAAAACCAAAAGCGTTGGAAGAACCAGTGGTTGAGACAAAAGATTCAATATAAGGTTCGGTATAAAGAATTTCTTCAACCGCTCTCATCGCTAAATCAGTTTCATTCAAAATTGTGCCTTGTTGTTTCTCTACATCCACATAAATAAAATTCATATCTTCACTGGGGAACAAAGTCATCTCCAAAAGTCCAGAAATCGGTAAAACAAAAGACAACACCAAAGCCCCGACCATTGATAATAAAAAGATTTTTTGAATTTTTTTATTAGAAATAATTTTATTTAATTTCCTCCGATACCAAGCTTGCAAAGAAGTAACATATTTTGTTTGTAATTGAAAAAGTTTTCCATTGCTATTACCATTCTTTTTGAGAACAGTCAGCGCTAACAATGGAACAATACCTAAAGCCACAAACAAAGATGCCAACAAAACAAAAATAAGAGTGTAAGGAATACCAGCAATAAACTCTCCAATAATACCAGAAAGAAAAAACAAAGGGAAAAAAGCAGCAATGGTTGTCATTGTCCCTGAACTTAAAGGAATGTGAAATTCTTTGATAACAGCTAAGGCCGATTCTCTGCCAGTTATCCCTCCTTTGATTTTAGTGTGCATCGCTTCAGTCACCACAATAGCCGAATCTACCAAAATACCAACCGCTAAAATCAAAGCGAACAAACTAATAAAATTAATGGTATTGCCTGTAATATAAAGGCCAGCAAAAGCAATTAAAAAAGAAAAAGGAATAGCCAAACCAGCAATCAAAGCTTCTCTCCAACCAATCACTAAAAACAAAATCAACACCACCAAAAAAATAGTCACCAGCCCCGACCGAGAAAGGTTTTTTAGGTCATCTTTTAGATATTGAGATAAATCAATGGAGACCAACACATCAGTTCCTTCCAAAATCCCTCCGTTTTGCAAATCGGATAGTTTTGCTTTAACCGCATCAGCAATTTGAGTGATATCACCCCCTCTCTTCTTAAAAACAGACAGAGAAACGGCTTGCTGTGATGGTTGCCTGTTGATACTTATTCTAGAAAAAGAAGAGTTTTCGCTAACCCCATCCGAAACAAAAGCTACATCCCTGACATACACAGCATTTTTACCAACATTGGAAACAACAATATCTTTTATTTCGGAAGGGTCAACAAGACTCCCCTCAAATTGAAGTGGATAATTAACCCCGTCCACTTCAATATCACCTGCTGGGATAGAACTATTAGACTGAGCAATCGCTGAAACCACTTCAGAAATATTGAGCTTAAATTTAGACAATTTAGTCGGTTCTACTAAGACCCTTACTTCCCTCTCTGGGATTCCGCTTTTAGATATTTTTGAAACACCACTGACTGTTTTCAATTCATCCTCAACTTTTTGAGCTAAATCAATAAATTCCGTCACCGGTAAATTACTCGAAATGGCTAACATTAAAATAGGTTGATCGGCAAAATTTATTTCAGAGACAAAAGGATCTTCTGCTTCCGCTGGGAGACTCATTTTGACCTTATCAACCTCATCCTTAACTTTTTGAAGAGATGAGGGAATATCAGCTTTCGCATTGAATTCAACCACAAGAGAAGACACCCCCTGTCCAGAAGTAGAAGTAATCGTTTTCGCCTCTTCCAAATTGTTTAAAAGTTGACTCTCAATTTTATCGGTAATTAATTTTTCTGTATCAATCGCAGAAGCCCCCGGCAACACGGTCGTCACAATCGCCATGGGAATTTGAATTTCGGGTGATGATTCTTTAGTAATAACCAACAAAGAATACACACCAGCTGACACCAAAGCTCCCATCAATAAAATTGTAAAACTTTTCTTTTTTATAAAAAAAATCCAAAACTTTTTCATAATATTTTTCTTATGAGCGAAGCGAATTAGAAAAATATTACCCTGTTAAATTGAATTTCGCAGAGATTCAAATCATTTAATTTTTTATTAAAAAATTAAATGATATTTAACAGGGGTTATCTCTATTTTCCTCCACTCAAACTTCTCACCACAACCTCCTGTCCTGCTTGCAACCCCCTCGCATCCGTCACAATTTCCATCTCAACAGTTACCCCTTCTGCAAGAACAATCTTCCCTCCTGAAATCGCCCCTAAAACAACCTGATGAGCCACTAATCTATTCTCACTATCAACGGTAAAAACAACAGCTTGGTCAGCCCCGATTTTAATAGCAGAAATTGGCACAGAAAAAATAGCCACCGTTTGATTTTTCAATGGAACCCTTTGCAACAATAACGAAACAGACTGCCCGTTCGTCAAAGACACAGTCGAATCATTCACACTAATCTCAACTTTTATTTTTTTAGTCTGTGGGTCAAGAGCAGGAGCTATTTTTTTAACTACCCCTTGCCATTGAGAACCAATAGAAACTTGGGAGCCGATCGTCAAATCTTTGCGGTTTTCTTCTGTAATATAAGTAATGATTTCTAACGATTTATTATTAGCGATGTTTACTACTGGGGTAAAAGCTGAAACAAAATCACCTCTTTCTAAATCAAGACTATTAATCGTTCCACTAAGAGAAGCTCTGATAATCGTTTTTTCCAAATTAGCATTAGCCAATTGCAAGCCAGCTTCAGCTTGTTTCAATTGAGCTTTGGCAGCAGTAATATCTTCTATTCTTCCCCCTGACAAAGCTTGATCGTAATTTAACTGAGCAACCTCTACACCAGAAGTAGCCCCACTCAAACTACTTTTAGCCGTAGCTAAAGAAGTAATAGTTCCATTCACCACAGTACGAGTAGCACTTAAAGAAACTTTCCAAGCGCTGATGGTAGTTTCTGATAAATTAGAATTAGGACTTAAAGTATTTACTGCCAAAGCCATCTTATCAAGAAAAACTCTCACAAAATCAAGATCTATTTTCCTCCTATCTAACTCTGCAAGCAAATCATCGTTAACAGACAAAACATTTAAACTACTCTCCCATTTATCCAACATATCTTCAATAACATACCTCTTCCATTCTATATCAATTTCCAATTGAGAATCAGCGACAGGAAACAACACTTGGGGATTATCTCTCTGAGGGTTACTAAACATACTATCCACTTTATTTCTAATAGCATCATCAGTTTTAGCAAAAGCATCATTCAAAGTATTAACAACGGAAATCTTTGATGCACTCAAAGTAGTTTGAGCACTGTCCAAAGCTGTTTTCAAAAGAGATGTTTGTGTATCCGTTCCCCCTTTTTCTATCTTATCTAAACTGGCTTGAGCCAATTCAACCCCCGCCTCTGCCTGAGCCACAGCCGATTTTTGTGACCAATTATTTATTTCCGCGATAACTTGGTTGGCATAAACATAATCACCAACTTTTTTATAAACTCCCACCACCTCTCCAGAAACTTGAGAATAAACAGTCGCGGAAGATTGAGATTGAACTTCTCCTAACAAAGGCAAAGGATCAAGATTTAAAGACAAATTATGCACAGAAGCCACCCTCACCTGTCGAATATCAGAAGAATTATTCTTTCCACTGACAAGCCCTTGAGATGAGATTTGTCGGTAAAAGATAATAGCTCCGACAGCCAGAACCGCCAAAATTAAGATAATCAAACTGCGTCCCAAACCCTGAGACAAACTGATTTTTTTGTTTTTATCGTTTAAATTTAACATTTTTTCCTTTAGGCGAGCATTCTTTAGAATATTTTAGCCTTTACTTTTATACAAATCACTGGGGCATTATAGCAAAAATAACCAAAAAAGATAGAAATTTAGCATTGCAAGCCTATCTCTTCGTATTTGCGAGCATTAGTGAAGCAATCCAGTTTGTCTTTGCGAGCGTTTAGCGAAGTAATCTAGAAATAATAGACTCTCTACCAAAAAATGTTAAAATAGTAATATGAAAGATTTTGACAATTGGAATATAAATAAAAAAATATTAGACAAAAAAGTTGAAAACATTTTACCTAAGAAAAAAGAAATCTGGTGGATTTTTGTTGGTTTAAATATAGGTGTTGAAGAGGATGGTAAAAATGAAAATTTTGAAAGGCCTGTTTTAGTAATCAAAGTTTTCAACCGACAATGTTTTTTAGGAATACCTACGACCAGCACCGATAAAACAGGAAAAAAATATTACTTCCCTATTAAATACAAACAAAACAAATACTTTCTTGTCCTTTCTCAAATTCGTTTATTTAGTACTAAAAGATTATCTCGAAAAATATTTAACATCGGAAGTAAGGATTTTTTAAATATAAAAAAAGAATTAGGAAAGATAATTAATATCTAAAAAACGAAAACCCTGCAAGCAGGGTTTTCTCGGCCGTTTGATTAAATCAAACATTTATACATATATAATAACAAAACCCAAAAAAAAGTCAAGATAAAATAAATATACTAATACACGAATAATACAAATGCAACGAATAACAACGAATACCAAAATAAGATTTGTTTTCATTACAATGTAGTGTAGACTATAACTTTATAGACATTATGACTAGTATAATCACAGTTAAGAATATCTCTAAAAAATACAATATCACCCATCAACAGGGGGGTTATGTAGCATTGCGTGATGTTATAGCAAATATTGCTAAAAAACCCTTTTCTTTTATAAAAAGAAGGGCTAAAGCTATGACAGGTAGAACAACTAAAGAAGAATTCTGGGCATTAAAAGATATTAATTTTGAAATTTTCAAAGGAGAAGCTGTTGGTATCATCGGAGCCAATGGGGCTGGTAAATCTACCTTGCTTAAAATTCTAACAGGGATTACCCCACCCACCACTGGCGAAATTAAAATGCACGGCAAAATCGCTTCCCTTTTAGAGGTAGGGACTGGTTTTCATTCTGAGCTAACAGGGCGAGAAAATATTTTTCTTAATGGAGCCATCCTCGGGATGACAAAAGAAGAAATCGCTGACAAATTTGATGCTATCGTAGAATTTTCCGGAGTGCAAAAATTTATTGATACACCAGTTAAAAGATACTCTTCAGGGATGTTAGTCCGCCTCGGCTTTTCAGTTGCCGCTCACATGGAACCAGATATTTTGTTAGTTGATGAAGTCCTCGCTGTCGGAGATGCCGACTTCCAAAAAAAATGTCTCGGCAAAATGGACGAAGTCACCCACGCCGGCGGGAGAACTATTCTTTTCGTCAGCCATAATATGTCCGCCATCCAAAACCTCTGCTCCCGTTGTATCCTCCTTGAAGAAGGTAAAACCAAAATGATAGGAGAAACAAAAGAAGTAATAAATGAATATTTAAAATCAAAAATAGGGCCATCCGCTTCAAAAAAATGGACCGATATAAACAATGCGCCAGGCGATAATATTGTCCGCTTATGTTCGGTAGAAGTTAAACAAGAAAAACAGACAACAGACACTGTAAACATTCAATTACCAGTAGAAATTGAAATGGAATATAAAGTTATTAAATCAGGGTCTGTGCTTATCCCTAATTATCATTTCTTTAACGAAAGTGGCATATGTATCTTTGTATCAAGTGACCAAAATCAAAAATGGCAAAAAAAAATCCGGCCAACAGGAACGTATAGAAGTTCCTTATTGATTCCTGGGAACTTCCTTTCAGACGGAATATTAACTATAGGAGTAGCTATGAGTACCTTTACCCCTGTTATTGTTCATTTTTATAAACAAGATGCCGTTACTTTTAGAGTAATAGACAATTTTAAAAATAGTCCGACTCGAGGAGAATATACGGGGCCTATTCCTGGTGTCTTGAGACCCCTCTTAAACTGGGAAACTCAATTCAAAGAAAAATAATATTTAAAATTAAAAACAAAATAAAAAAGATATGCAAGTAGTTATATTATGTGGAGGACTAGGAACTCGCCTAAAAGAAGAAACTGCTATTCGACCAAAACCGATGGTATGTATTGGTGGTAAACCAATCTTATGGCATATAATGAAAATATATGCTCATTACGGTTTTAAAGATTTTGTATTAACTCTAGGGTACAAAGGAGATATAATCAAAGAATACTTCCAAAATTATAAATTGATGAATAGTGATGTAACAATAGAATTGGGGAAGCCCGAAAGTCTTATTAATCATCAAATCCTTGAAGAAGACGACTGGAAAGTCACATTAGTTGATACAGGGCAACAAACACTTAAAGGTTCACGATTAAAACAAATAGAAAAATATATTACAGAAAAAGAGTTTATGGTAACTTATGGAGATGGAGTGGGAAATATTAACATCCCAGCACTTTTAAAGTTTCATCGCAGTCATGGTAAAATAGCTACTTTAACAGGAACAGTCCCTATATCACTGTTTGGTAAATTATCAATTCAAAAAAACAATACGGCAAGTTTTAACGAAAAACCCAGATCTAATTCTCTTATAAACGGTGGCTTTTTTGTCTTTAATAAAGAAATATTCAATTACCTCTCCAACGACAGTAATTGTGATCTAGAATATGGAACATTAGAAAAACTCTCAAAAGAAAAACAAGTCAAGGTTTACAAACATACTGGATTTTGGAGATGCATGGACACCTTCAGAGACATGGAATATTTGAATAAATTATGGGATAAAGATATGGCCGAATGGAAAATTTGGTAAACATTTAATAAACATTTAATAATAAATAATTAAGTTCTTATGAAAAATCTCCAAAAAATATTTAAAGACAAAAAAATTTTAATCACTGGACATACTGGTTTTAAAGGTTCTTGGCTTTCCAAGATATTGCTGAGTTGGGGATCTGATGTTACAGGTATCGCTTTAAAACCAAACACCAAACCCAACTTATTTGACTCACTAAAAATAAAAAATAAAATAAATAATTATTTTATTGATATTAGAAAATTTAAAGAAATCAAAGAGGTACTGCAAAAAGAAAAACCTGAGATTGTCTTCCATTTAGCAGCACAAACTTTAGTTAGAGATAGTTATGATGACCCATTGTATACGTTTGAAACAAACACCCTAGGAACTGCAAATATCCTTCAAGCAATTAAAGAAACAAACACTGTAAAAGCTGTTGTAGTAATCACCACCGATAAAGTTTATAAAAACGAAGAATCTAACCACTCTTTTAAGGAAAACGATAAACTTGGTGGACACGACCCCTACAGTGCCAGTAAAGCAGGTGCCGAAATGATAGTAGATTCGTATATTAAATCCTTTTTCAACCCAAAAAATTATGGGAAGTTGCACAGAACTTTAATAGCATCGGCAAGAGCTGGTAATGTCATTGGGGGGGGAGATTGGAGTAAAGATCGTTTAGTACCAGATCTCATAAAGGCGACTTTCAAAAACAAAAAAGTTATCATAAGAAGTCCTGAAGCCATCAGACCATGGCAATACGTGCTCGAACCACTTTATGGTTATTTATTATTAGCCGAAAAACTTTACAAAGGTAAAAAGGAATTTTCGGGAGCTTGGAATTTTGGTCCTAACAATCAAACTTTTTTGACAGTAGAAGAATTTATAAAATTAGCTTTTAAGACATTGGACAAAGGAAGTTATACCATTAAAAAAGATAATACCCAGAAACATGAAGCTACGTTATTAAAATTAAATAGTAGCAAAGCAAAAAAAAATTTAAACTGGCAACAAGTATTAGATATTGATGAAACACTGAAATTGACATTTGAATGGTATAAAAATTTCTATAGTAAAAAAAATATTATTGATGTTACTGATCAGCAAATAAAATTATTTTTTAATAAATAAAATATGAAATGCCGAGCTTGTAATTCAACAACAATAAAATTTCTTTCTCTAGGTCAAATGCCTTTAGTTAATTCTTTTTTAAAAAGAGAAGATGTTTCCAACGAGAAAAAATTTGATTTAAGTATTAGTTTTTGCCCTGTATGTTATTTAGTCCAATTAGTTAATACAGTGCCTCCCAATAAATTATTTAGAAAATATATCTATTTCTCTTCAACCTCAAAATTTTTTTTAAAACATTGCCAAGACACCGCCACACAATTAACAAAAAAATTAAACTTAAATTCTGAAAGTTTAGTCTTAGAAATTGCCAGTAACGATGGTGCCCAGTTACAATTTTTTAAAAAACTGGGTATAAAAGTATTAGGGATTGACCCTGCTAGAAATATTGCTAAGGTAGCAAATAAAAAAAATATTCCAACTATCTGTGAATTTTTTAACTGTAAATTTGCCAAAAAATTAAAAGAAGATAAAAACATTCAAGCTGATTTAATTTTTGGAGCTAATGTTCTTGCCCATGTACCAAAAATAGTAGATTTCGTAAAAGGCATAAAAATAATTTTAAAACAAAAAGGCACTGCAGTGTTTGAATTCCCTTACATAAAAGGATTGATGGAAAAAAAATTTGATACTATTTATCATGAACATGTTTTTTATTATTCACTAATAACTCTGAAAAAACTCTTTTCCCAAGTTGATTTAGAAATTTACGATGTAGAAATGACACCTGCACAAGGAGGATCATTAAAAATTTTTATCTCTCACCCAGGCGTCTACAAAATAAGCGCCAACATAAAAAACCTTACCGCTCAAGAAATTAAAGCGGGATTTAACAAAATTGAAACTTACCAAAAAATAGGTAACAAAATTCAAAGTCTAAAGAAAGAACTTACTTTGTTACTCAATAAACTAAAAAATGAAAATAAAAAAATCGTTGCCTATAGTGCTCCAGCTAAAGGAAACATACTTTTAAATTATTTTGAAATTAACGAGAATTATCTTGATTTTATTGTAGACAAATCAGAAGCAAAACAAGGACTGTACACACCGGGCACTCACCTATTAGTCCATTCACCAGAAAAAATAAACACGGATAAACCAGACTACTTATTAATTTTATGTTGGAACATTGCTGATGAAATTATAAAACAACTAAAAGTTTATCACAATGCAGGTGGTAAATTTATTATACCAATACCCAATATAAAAATATTATGAAATTTATAAAAACAAAATTAAAAGGTTTATACATTATTGAACCTGAACCAATAATTGATAATCGTGGTCATTTTATGCGAACATTTTGTGAAAAAGAACTCAAAATTAATCATTTAGAATTTAAGATTCTACAAACTAATCAAACTTTAACAAAGAATAAAGGAACCATCCGTGGTATGCATTTTCAAAAACCGCCCAAAGCTGAGGATAAAATAATTCAATGTCTACATGGCGCTATCTATGATGTAGCTATTGATTTACGTCCTAACTCCCCCACTTACAGAAAGTGGGTTGCTGAAGAATTAAATGAAAATAATAAAAAAATGTTTTTAATACCGAAAGGATTTGCTCATGGTTTTCAAACCCTAACCAAAAATTGTGAAATTCAATATTTCATGTCAGAGTATTATGAACCAAAGTATGCGTCTGGTGTGAACTGGGATGACCCTGTATTTGAGATAAAATGGCCAATAAAAAATCCGGTTTTATCTGAAAGAGATAAAAATTGGTATTTAATTAAAAAATAATTATGAAAAAACCTTTGAAAATGATCCCTGCCACAGGCCCTTCTATCACAAAAAAAGAGATAGACTATATCACACAAGCAGCCAAAGAAGGCTGGGGTATAAATTACATAAAATATGTTACTTTATTTGAACAAAAATTTGCTACGTATGTGGGAAGAAAATATGCTTTAGCAACCTCATCTTGTACAGGAGCCTTACATTTAAGTTATCTTTCTTTAGGCATTGAAAAAGATGACGAAGTGATTGTACCAAACATAACTTGGGTAGCAACTATTGAACCGCTCTATTATATAGGAGCAAAACCGATATTCGTTGATATTGACTCAAAAACTTGGTGTATAGATACCACAAAAATAGAAGAATTAATCACCAAAAAAACTAAAGCAATAGTGGTGGTTGATTTGTATGGGCATATAGCAGAGATGAAAAAAATAATAGCAATTGCTAAAAAATATAAATTAAAAATTATTGAGGATGCCGCCGAAGCAGTCGGCTCAGAGTATTATAGTAAAAAAGCTGGTAGTTTTGGTGATATATCTTGTTTTAGTTTTCATGGTTCCAAAACCTTGGTAACAGGAGAAGGCGGGATGCTCTTAACCAACTCTAAAAAAATAATCGATAAAGCTAGATATTATAATGACCACTGTAAAGATCCTAATAAAATATTTTGGAATCTGGAAATAGGGTATAAATACAAAATGTCTAATATGCAGGCAGCTTGCGGGCTTGCCCAATTGGAAAGAGTTAATGAATTAATTGGAAAGAAGCGTCAAATATTTTCATGGTATAAAGAAAAACTTTCAAAAATTGACGGAATCAGACTCAACACCGAGCCAACCCACACAAAAAACACTTATTGGATGGTTACAGCTGTATTTGATAAAAAATATAAAATTAATAAAGAAAAATTAATGAAACAATTTTTTGAATACAACATTCAAGTTAGACCATTTTTTTATCCCCTCTCTTCACTACCATTTATCAAAACAAAATCTAACGCACCTGTATCCACTGACATTTCTTCTCGAGCAATAAATTTACCTTGTGGAATGAGCACTTCAAAAAAAGACGTTAATTATATATGTGAATCTCTAATAAAAATTCTTAATAAGAATAATTAATTCAATTATGAATTGTGAAAACATAAAAAAAACAAACAGAATTGGAATTTGTGCTGATGGTAATGTAGGAGAGAAAACACTTAAATTTTTATTAGAAAATTTTCGCAATGACATAATATGGGTTGTTTGCGAAAATAAAGAATCAGAAATATTACAAATACTTAAAAAGTATAATTTTGATTCTAATAATATTTTTTTAAACTCCGATCTGAAAAACAAAACTACATTAAATAAATTAAACAAATCAAATGTTGATTATATCATTTTGGCATGGTGGCCTCACATTATTAAAAATCCTATATTATCGATACCAAATATTGGAATTTTAAACTTCCATCCTAGTTTACTACCCTACAATAGGGGAAAACATTATAATTTTTGGACAATAGTTGAAAACACTTCATTTGGTGTTACTATACATTTCATAGACGAAAAAACCGATAGTGGAGATATAATATTTCAAAAAAAAATAAAGAAAGAATGGACTGACACAGGTAAATCCTTGTATGATAAAGCACAAAAAACAATGATAAATTTATTTATAAAAAAATACCCCGAGATAAGAGCAGGTAACTATACTAGAATTAAGCAGAAACTTAATGAAGGTTCATTCCATTTTGCAAAAGAATTAGACGAAGCTTCTAAGATTGATCTTGATAAAAAATACAAAGCAAGAGATTTATTAAATATTATTCGTGCCCGTACTTTTTTACCTCATCCAGCAGCATGGTTTGAAGAAAAAGAAAACATCTATGAAGTTAGAGTCGATATTAAAAAACGTCGTTTAAAAGATAAATAATTATTTAACCATTAAATACATGAACCCAATAGACCAATTTAATAAAGAAAAGGTTGATAACATTAACAGGCTCGGTAATAATCCTGAATTAAAACAAATAGGCAAAGATTTTTTTATAAAAACTGCACCAAACCGATACTCTTATAATTTTTCTTGGATGGGTCGTCCCATTATTGCTTTACCACAAGACATGATAGCTATGCAAGAATTAATTTGGGAAATGAAACCTGATTTGATAATTGAAACTGGGATAGCTCATGGGGGTTCAATTGTCTATTATGCCTCACTTTTAGAGTTAATAGGAAAAGATGGATTAGTTGTTGGTATTGACATAGATATTCGTAAACACAACAGAAATTTAATAGAAAAACATCCTATGATAAAAAGAATCCAAATGATAGAAGGTTCTTCTATTGATTCTGAAATTATTAAACAAGTATCTAAGATTGTGGCTACAAAAAAAACAGTTATGGTTTGTCTTGATAGCAACCATACACATAATCACGTTTTGGAAGAATTGAGAGTTTATTCTCCTTTTGTAACAATAGGTAGTTATTGTGTAGTGTTTGATACTATTATTGAAGATATGCCAAAGGGAGCATTCCCTAATCGTCCATGGGGGAAAGGAGATAATCCCAAAACGGCTGTCTTGGAGTATTTAAAAACTCACCCAGAGTTTAAAATTGATAAGTCAATACAAAACAAGTTGTTAATTACCGTAGCTCCCGATGGTTATTTAAAAAGAATAAAATAAAATTATGGAAAATAACAATGAACAACCGTTAGTTAGTATTGGAATTCCTACTTACAATCGTCCTGAAGGGTTACGCCAGACATTAGAATGTATAACTAGACAAACTTATAAAAATCTTGAAATCATTGTTTCCGACAATTGCTCACTAGGGAAAGAAACAAAAAGTATTATTAAAGAATTTATGTTTAAAGATTCTCGCATACAATATTTTTATCAAGAAAAGAATAACGGTCCATTATTTAATTTCAATTTTGTTCTTCAAAAAGCAACTGGGGAATATTTCATGTGGGCCGCAGATGATGATAAATGGGAATTATTTTTTATTGAAAATTGTGTTAAGGAATTTTCTATTTCAAAAAAAGAATATGTTGCAGTAATGCTTGAAGCTCAGTATTTTTCAAAAGAAGGTAAATTTGAATTTTTTTCAGAAGGAAAACCTTTTTACGATTTTTATTCCGAAAAAACAAAAGATAGGCTTATTTTTATGTTAAAAAATAATTATGGAAATCTATATTATAGTTTGTTTAAACGTTCAGTGTTAATCAATAAAAATGAAAATATAATTGATATCAATTCAAAATCAATGAATGAAATACCTCTATTTTTATCTGTAATAAGCAAAGGTAATTGGAAAGTAATGCCTCAAATTGGTCTTTACAAAAAAAACAAATACCAGAACATACAAACAAGCACGGTGGGAAAAAGAAGGAGGATGGTTACCAAATCGTTTCAATTTATCGTATATCCTATCATTACCAAATAATTTAAACTATCATTTATTAACCTTAAAAGAAATTAAAACAAGAATAAATTTAATAGGAGTTGACACTAAATACTTAAAAAAGTTAGCGTTTATATCTATGATAAAACATTTTTCTTATTTTATAACACATTACAAACCAGTTCGCTTTAAAAACAATAATATAGAATGATTAACCAAAACAAATTAGTTAGTATCGGTATGCCTGTTTTTAATGGAGAAAATTTTATTCGACAAGCATTAAATTCTCTATTGAAACAAAAGTATAAAAATTTTGAGATAATTATTTCCGACAATTCATCAAAAGATAAAACCGAACAAATATGTAATGAATATGTAGCAAAAGACAAACGTATTCATTATTACAGAAACAATCAAAATATAGGTGTGCAAAATTTTAAACGTGTTTTAGATCTGGCAAAAGGAGGTTATTTTATGTGGGCAGCCCATGATGATGTCTGGCATCCAGACTTTATTTCTTCTTGTATAAAAATACTTGAACAGAATAAAAAAATAGGAATGGCGTTCTCTAACATCGTTAATATCAACTCTTTTGGAAAGATAATTCGAAGATATCCTTCCTTTGAAAAATTCTCTGGAGAAAACAATAAAGAAATAATATCGAATTATGTTAAAGACCCAGAAATAATGGGGAAAGCTAATCTTATTTACGGAATATATAGGTTAAAATCATGTAAAGAATCTTGGGATTTTTCCCCCTTAAACGAATCATGGGGATCTGATATGTGTTTTGTTCTAGCTACAATAAGTAGATCTGGCATAAAGATTGATAAAAGAATTCTTTTTCAAAAAAGAATAGCTAAAAAATCAGATAGAAAAAACAATATTTCAGAAAAAATAATTAAATACCCAAAAAGACACATATTCCCACTGAATAAGTCTTTTGAATACATTAAAAATAACCTAAAAGCAGTAAAAAATACTAGATATTATTTTATTGTTTTGAATATAATGATTAGTAAATTACCTAGAATATTATGGAACTTCTTTTTAAATAAAATAAATAGGATAATGTATATCATCAGAAAAATAATCGATAAATTTAAAAGATAGTTATTTTCATGATTATAATAAAACTACAAGGAGGTTTAGGAAATCAAATGTTCCAATATGCCATTGGAAGATTTTTAGCCGAAAAAAATAAAACGGAATTAAAACTTGATCTATCTTTTTATAATGAACAACAAATTGAACCACAAAGAAAATATTCACTAGAATATTTTAATATTATAGAAAACATTACTGGTGGAAAAGATCTAAAAAAAATAAAAAAAGGTATAAAAAAATTAGTATATCTTATTTATAAGGTATTCCTCGCAGAAACATTCGTTTATACAAAAGAAAACTTTTTCCATTTTGATAGTAATATATTAAAAATAAAAGGCGATGTTTATTTAGATGGTTATTGGCAAAGTGAAAAATACTTCCAAAGTATTGAAGAAATAATCCACAAAGAATTTACTTTAAAAAATAAATTACAAAAAGAAGATTTAATAAATAAAATAAACAATTCAAATTCAGTGTCTATCCATATCAGAAGAGATGATTATACAAACAAAAAGAACTATTATGTCCTTACTATTGAATACTATAAAGAAGCAATAAAAATTATTAAAGAGAAAAATCAAAATATTCATCTTTTTGTGTTCTCTGATGATATTAACTGGGTTAAAAATAACCTAAAAACTGAATTCCCTATCACCTTTATTGACGGGAATAAAGATTATGAAGATTTAATACTTATGAGTATGTGTAAACATAATATCATCGCTAATAGTTCTTTCAGCTGGTGGGGTGCATGGCTCAATCAAAATCCCCATAAAATAGTCATTGCACCAAAAAAATGGTTTAATAAACCCGAAATAAATACTAAGGATTTGATTCCAGAATCATGGCTAAAAATATAAAAAATATATTAATATTGGGTGGATCTGGGTTTATAGGTTCCAACTTAACTCAATCCTTTGTTGAAAATAATAAAAAAGTTATTGTTTTTGATAGGAAAGAAGCCAATTGGAAAAACCTGAAAAATCTCAAAAATAAAATAAAAATTGTCGAAGGTGATTTTAATAATCCTAAAACTTTAGAAAAAATATTTGACGAAAACCAAATAGATATAGTAATACACCTAATCTCTTCGGCTATGCCAGCCACACCATTTGAAGACATCATAAAAAGCAATGAGCTAACTTCTACTATGGAATTAATTGATATCATGGTAAAGAAAAAAGTAAATAAGATGATTTATCTTTCTTCTGGTGGAACTACCTACGGTATGAACGGTAAAGCAGTAAATAAAGAAAACTCCCCTACCCAACCAATAAATTTCTACGGATGGCTAAAAGTAACAATAGAAAATTATATCCAAATGTGCGGTCGTTTATACGGACTTAACTATTTGATCATAAGAGCGTCAAACCTATACGGAAAAAACCAAAATGTTTATGGCAAGCAGGGTTTAATCGCAGTTACACTAGGTAACTTAATTCAGGACAAACCAATAGAAGTATGGGGTGATGGAGAAATAACAAGAGACTATATTTACATCAACGATTTATGCCAGGCAGTATTACTCCTAATAAAAAATAGCAGGTGGAATAATATCTACAATGTTGGAAGTGGAAAAGGAACAAGTGTAAACAAAATATTAAAAATTATTAAAAAAGTAACTAAAATAAATTTCGACATTAATTATAAAGATGGTCGAAAAGTTGATATACCAGTTAATATTTTAGATGTTTCAAAAATAGAAAATGACACCGAATGGAAAAACTCAACTGAGTTAGAAAAAGGAATTTCAACTATGTGGAAAGAAATTAATAAAAAATAAATTAAATGAACCTAAACATAAAAAACCCAAAAGTTACCGTTCTAATGCCAGTTTACAATGGTGAGAAATATTTAAGAGAGGCTATTGATAGTATTCTCAACCAAACTTTTGCTGATTTTGAGTTTTTAATTATCAATGATGGCTCTACAGATGACAGTGAAAAAATAATAAAATCTTATCAAGACCCAAGAATTAAGTTGGTGGATAATGAAATTAATCTAGGACTCATCAAATCATTAAATAAAGGCATTGATTTAGCAAAAGGTAAATATATCGCGAGAATGGATCAAGATGATATCAGTTTTTCTAATAGACTCAAAACCCAAATTAACTTCATGAACAAACATCCTAAAATGGGGATATCAGGGACATGGGCAAAAATCATTGGCAAAAAAAATAAAAAATATATTAAAACTTATTCTAACTTAGAAAAGATTAAAGCAACCATCCTGTTTAAGAGTGTTATAATCCACCCCTCTGTAATCATACGTAAAGCAATGCTAGATAAATATGTCCTAAAATATGATGAAAATTTTAAACAATCTGAAGATTACGAGTTATGGTCTAGGGCTATAAAATACTTCCCTATTTCTAATATAAAAAAATATTTAATTCATTACAGAATACACAAAGAAAATACAAGCCATCAATATACAAAAATACAAACTACTAATTCAAACACCGTAAGAATCAAACAATTAGAAAATTTAAAAATTATTTTAACTAAAGAAGAAAAACTACTACATTGTAATATTTATAAATTGCCACAATATACAATAATCAATTTTTTAAAAAAACAAACAGTATGGTTAAATAAATTAGTAGAACAAAATAAAACAGTGAAATATTACAAAGAACCACAATTTTCTATGGTGGTAGCAAATCGCTGGTTAAACATATGTAATAACAATGCAAACTATAATTTTGAAATATTTAAGATATTTTGGAACTCAAATTTGAGAAAAAAATTAGATTGGTTAGAAATAGAAAATTATAAAATTTTAACTCGTTTTTTCTTTAAATGTTTGTTAAAAAAATCTAAATAAATTAACTCTTATTTTTCGGATAAGGCATTCTTTTTAAAATTCTAAATAATTTATATCCAAATCCGCTAAAATACATACTTAAATAATGAATGAAGGTCTTAAATTGAGAATTAAATTCATAAGATTTTTTAAAAGTATCTCCTGCCTCCTTATATTGCCCATTATTACGGTAGGCTTGAGCTAAAATAAAAAGATGATTAGCAAATATATTCGGTCTTTTTTTATATTCTTCCTCATATCTCTTAAATACTATTTTTCGACTGTCAATTTTTATTTGGTAACTTCTCCCCATTTGTTGATGACTACTAAGTGACATCACTTTTACTAACGGTTTATTTATTCCAACTCCTTTATATTTTTTACTTATACGAATCATTAGTTCAGCCTCATCACAACTAGGTAAAGTTTCATCAATTAAGCCAATATCATCAAGCACTTCCTTTTTAATCATTAATGTAACAGCAAGAAAAAGGTTAAACTTTTGCAAAGCTTTCTCGTAATAATTTCCAATCCCTTCAGGAACTTTTGAATCCCTTGCACCGTGATCAAAAACCTGAGTGACAGCAGTAAAACAAAAACCTGCTTCTGGGTTTTTTTCAAAAGCTTTAATTTGTAATTCTAATTTATCAGGAAACCAAACATCGTCATCATCCAAAAAAGCCACGAACTCTCCACTCATATTTCTCATTCCTACATTTTTACCACCAGCACAACCAGTATTTTTATTGTTTTGTATATACCTGATTCTTGAATCGCTGAAACTTTCCACTATTTCTTTAGCTGGAATTTCCACTCCATTATCAACAATAATAAGTTCAAAATCTTTAAAAGATTGATTAAGGACACTTTGAATAGCGTCCCCGACAAAATTAGGTCTGTTATATGTCACTATTACAGCACTTACCTTAGGTTTGTTATCGTTCATCCCGTTAGAGATAATTTGTTAAAAACAAACAATCTTCTGGTTAAATTATAATGCCTTATTCCCGCCAAATCTCTAACGGGATTCATATTTTCTAATTTTATGTTGTGTATGCAAAAAATACTTATTTCTTCTTGAATCCCCTTTCATATAAACAAAGTCCAAATTATTTTTCCAAGCCACATAATTGAAACTGAGTTGATCTCTACGACTACCTTCCTGAATTTCTCTCCACCAATCTTCCATTGTTTTAATAATGCTCTGTTCATTATGTTTCCTCAAGATAACCATACTTACCACTAAACCATTATGTTCTGGATAACCCTCTTCATGGTATTTTTCTATTTGATTTTTTATCAAAGTGAAATCATCTTTATACTTACCTTCAGAATTCATTTTTAACAAAAATCTAGCCTCTTCATAAACACAATCACGACAATCTTCTCCATTTTTAATCCAAAAAAGTTTCTTCCATCTCTTTGTATGTTGGCTATGACTAAACACAGCTAAATTATTATTTTTTAAATAATCATTAATTAATTTATTTACATCTCCCCTAACCAAAAGATTTCCATCAACCCAAATACTTATTTCATATTCTGATAAATATTTATGGGGAAGAACCTTATACATTCTGGCATTTCTCACAGGGTCTTTAGACTCGGGTTCTATTTTTCTAACTTCCCAAACATCAGATTTAAAATCTTGATCGGTAAAACAGACAAAATCACACCCCTGCGGAATAAATTCTGGTTCAATTAGGTTATCTTTTCCACCAAAAATGGCTGTATAAATTACGATTTTATTCATAATAAATTTAACCTCTACACTCTCCCCAAACTACCTCTCTATATTTTGATATTTTTTCAATTTTTAAATCAAAATTTTCTAATTTAATACCTTCCCCTAGATCATAATGAATCTCTCCAATTATATACTTAGTGTTTTTAGGATTTTTAAAAACCTCATGTTCCGAACCCTCAATGTCAAATTTAATTAAGTCAAAATTTTCCTCCGGTAATTTTATAGATTCAACTTGTACAGCTGATTTATTCTCACTAAACCTATCTATGAGAGAAGACGAAGCCGAACTATTACCGAGATACATTTTTTCAACACCCTCTTTCCCACTAATCGCTTTATTATAAACAAAAATATTTTTTAAACCACCAACATTTTTCATCAATTTTTTAAAAGTTTCTGGGTTCGCTTCATAACCGTAAATCATAGCATCTGGATATTTTGCTTTAAAAAATAATATTGAGAAACCCACATTAGAACCTAAATCAAGAATTCTTTTTGGATTTCCTAGTTCCTTATCATACTCCCATTTTAAAAATATCTCTCTGAATGTCTGAGCATCTGACCTATCAGTAACATGAGTTTTAATTTTTACACCATAAACTTTTACAGTAATATCCTTTAATAACCACAAAAATAATTTTTCTAATTTTCTGTAAAAATGGAAATTTATGATAAATACTCCTTAAAATACTCATTGAAAAATAATATAAAGAGACAAAAGGCCCCCAAATAAATCCCATAATTTTATTATATATCTTCCGGAAAGAATTTACTGGTTCATTTTTCCCCCTCCACAAAAACGGCCCAACAAACAATGAATTTGGATAATTTTTTAAAACACAATGATAATATTTTCTTTGAGCATCATGCAGATAAACAACCCCGTTTATACTCAGTAAATCTTTTGCTTCAACCAAACACCTTCTTCTTTTTCTTCCATCCACTAATATAAAATCAAATCTTTTATTTAAAGTTTTAGGATAATCTACATATTCATTCATTTCAATGTTTCTTTGTCTTAAATTATCATTGCCGACATCAAAAAGCACCACTTGAGTATTTTTGCATTCTTTTATTAAATCAAATACTTTTCCATACCAATTCCTATTATATTCAATACTTGTCCAAGTATATTCTATATTATTATCCTCAAGAAATTTAGAAAAATAAACAGTACTTCCGCCACTCCCCCATTCTAAAATATCAATTTTTCCATTTTGCTTTCCCAACAAAAATAATTGTTTTTCAATTATTTTTATCTCTTTTTTTTGCATTAAAGGTTTCATTTCTTTTTTCATATTAATTTTTTATATCCTACTATCTTTTTTAAATAAAAAAGATATTAATTTAGGAATATTTTCTTGATAAGAATATAGTTTTTCAACAGTGTTCCTTCCTCTCAAACCAATCTCAAGTCTTTTCCTCTCTTCTTTGGCAAGATATAAAATTGTGCCAACCCATTGAGATTTATTATCTGCTATAAAACCATTAATTCCATTTTTTATTAAAAACTTATTTTCCCCGATATTACTTATTATAGCAGGAATTCCGCATGCCATATACTCTACAGCCTTAAATGCACATTTGCCTTTATTCCATTCTGAATCCTCCAGTGGCATTAGCCCGATATCAAAATTTTGGATCAATTCAATAACATTTTTAGGATTACTCCAATCAAGCTGGTCTACATAAGAAATATTTAATCCCTCTATAGAATTAAAAAGATTATAAACTTCTTGATTTTTTGTAGCACCAATCAAAACAAACTCAAAATCAAAATTTCTTTTTATTAATTCTTCAAAAACAGGTTCAAGTATTCTTAAGTTTTCATAATGGGCCTTGGCAGTCCCCACCCACCCTAAAACAATTCTTTTGTTTTTCTTTTTTTTAACTGAGTATTCCAAAATATCAACAGAAGTTGGTATTAAAATAGTATTTTGATTAAATTTAATAGCAAAATCATACAAATAACGACTTCCAACAACAACGCCTTTAGCATACTTACAAAGTATGCTGGTTTTTAAAGCTATTTTACGAGAATTTAAAAAAATAGCATCATCAAAATCAAAAAAATAAGTCCTTCCAAAAAATAAACGGAAGAATAGAATTAAAAGAATAAAATCTAACTGAGCTATAGTTTTTTGCAAAAAAATAATATCTGTCTCTTTACGAATAGACAGTAATATTTTAAAATTTTCACAAAAATCTCTAAACCTACCAGATGAAAAATTCCACCAAGGTCTTGTAATGACCCTCTTAACAGAACTTTCTATTCCATAATCTCCAAGCATATCACTAATCGTGTAAGCACGAATTCGTGAACTTCCTAAATTTCTACTTCCTGAAACAAAAAAATAGATTTTTTTTATATCTTCCATTTTTATTTTAGATTATTTCTTTATATTTCTCTAATATTTTCATAATTCCGAATTCTCCACTATACCCTTTAATTTTTTCAGAGTATTCCTTTCTTAATTCTTCGTCTTCAAACAACAAAATAATGGCCTTTGCTATCATTTCCTTATCTTGTTTCGCTACTAAAATACCGTTATCGGCATACTCTATTCTACCTTTTTCTAACTGTTTATTAAAGTTTGAATGAGGGGCCAATAATTCTCGTGATCCAGAACCACAATCTGTTGCAAGAATAGGCAATCCCAAAATACCAGCTTCAATTAACACATTTGAAAAGCCTTCCCACAAAGAAGTAGAAACCAATATATCAGCATTGGCCATATAAAAATATGGATTATCAGTAAAGCCTTTCAAAAAAACATCCTTCAAATCTAAAGCTAAAATCATTTCTTCCAATTCTTTTCTCTGTCCTCCTTCTCCTAAAATAATAAGTTGCGCATCTATTTTTCTTTTAACCAAAGCAAAAGCTCTAATCAAAATTTTAAAATCTTTTTGTTTTTCCAATCTCCCAACAGCAAGAATAGTAAACTTATCAGGAAAATCCCAATTACTTTGTTTTCTAGACTGCCTCGTGCCTCGCAGAGACGATTGAGGAGTATTTGTCACGGACGAAACGGAGTCTAGTCCGTCTTTGCGAGCGTTAGCGAAGCGATCCAGAGACTTCTCTTTTATTTCTTCAACAAATTTAGGATTGTAAATAATCTGAATTTTATTTTTAGGAAGTTTGGAAACCTTTTCTAAATCGTGCGCTACATTTTGAGAGTTGGCAATTATTTTATCAGCATAAGGATAAAGTAGCTTGATTAACAAAGGAATTAATCTATCTCTTTTTTTCTTATAATTTTTAAATAAATCAAAAAAAGTCATTCCCACCCGTACCAAAACTTTTGTTTTAGTGCGAGAAAATAATTTTGCCAAAATCAAAACAAGGTTGGCATGTTCTGATGTCCCCATCACAAACAAAGGCTTCTCATTTTTTAGATATTTTATTATTGGGAAAACAGAAAATAAAATCCTTTTAGACCCCAAATCAATAATATTTATTCTTGAATCAATTCTACTTAATAAATTTCCTTTTCTGCTAAACAACAACAGATCAACCTTATATCCTTGTAAAGAAAAACCTTTCGCTAAGTCTAAAATAACCTTCTGACCTCCCCCTCCAAAAAGAGATAATAAATAAAATGCGACTTTTTTGTTATTTTTATTTATATTTTTATTCATTTATCAATTCTAAAAAACCTAAGGCTGTTTTTCTCCAAGAAAATCTACCAGCATTTATAATGGACCCTTTGCTTAACTTCTGATATAAATTTTCATCTTGAGTAATCTCTAAAAACTTAGCCCTCATGTCATCAACATCTAATTCGTTAAAAAATAATCCTCCCCTAATAAAAATTTCTTTAAAAACATTTATGTTTGAAATCAAAACTGGCAAACCAAAACTTTGTGCTTCTAAAATCGTCATACCAAAACCTTCTATCAAACTAGGGTAAACAAAAATATAAGCCTTTTTATATAAATAGACTATTTTTTCGTCTGTTAAATAACCCTTAAATAAAACTTCGTCTGTAATATTCTCTCTCGAGATAAAATCTGAGATTTCTTTATAATAATCCCCCCCGTAACTCCCTACAATAATCAATTTAAAACCTTTTTTATCTTGCTTTTTAAATTCATTGAAAGATTTCACCAAATTTAAAACATTTTTCCTTGGTTTGACTACTCCTACATATAAGAAAAAATTATTAGGAGTTTCAACAAAATCTTCTTTCAATAAATTCAAATTATTATTTCCAAGATAAATCACTTTTATTTTTTCAAAAGATATATTAAAGTATTTTAATATATCTTTCTTCGTAGCGTTAGATATAGACACTACTTTATCGACACTCTTAAGAGAAAACCTATGAACCATAAAAATTATGACCTTTTTTATTTTTTCTTTTAATTTTTTTGGTTTAGCATGTAAATAACTCAAATCAGGAACAACCAAAATACTCTTTTTAAACTTAACAAAAAATGGCATAACCGGTGTCAAAAACAAACAAACATCTAATTTTTCTTTCCACAAACCTCTATCCAGCCACAAAATTTTTTTATTTATAATTTTTATTTCCCAATTATCACTCTCAAATCGTAAATCTTTATTGGGAATATTTTTTAGAAAAATAATATACTTATTATTTTTATCATTATTTATAATTTCTTTTGTTAATTCTAAGGCATAACGGCCAAGACCGCTTTGGTTAGATTCGTTATACGGATGTAATACTACACCAACCCTCTTAATTTTATTATTCATTAATAATTTTAATTAATTCTTTTGCTAAAATATCCGGAATAGCTTTTTGTATAAGTTTATTATAAGCATTTTCCGCCAATTTTTCTCCCAATCTCTTATCTTCTTTTAATTTTAAGATAGCCCTTACCAATTCTTGCGGATTAGCTTCGGAAATTAGATACAAATCATTTTCATTAAATAATTCCCTAATAGCGGGAGTATCTGCAGTAATCATCGGTTTCTTGCAAGCTATACATTCATAAATCCTGTTAGGAATTACTCTTTGAGTCTTTTGTCTATCTCCAAATATACCTAAACAAATATCCCCTTCGCTAATATACTCAACAAGGTTTTCAACAGGAACATTTTCTTTAAAATCTACATTAGTGATATTTTTATCGTAAAATTTTTCTTTAATGTTACTACCAATTAAATTGAACCGAACTTCTTTGTTATTCCTCATTAAATTAATTGCCTCCATAATATAATCAACCCCCTGCAAGGGAATGTAATTTCCATGAAATTGTACAACAAAAATATTATTTTTACCTAACTTATCTTTTGGACAAAAGAAATCAGGAGAAGTACCTACAAAAATTCTTTTGAATTTTTCTCCGTCAACTGACGGATTAAGACCAAATTCTTTAACAAAATATTTAATATGTTCATCGGTGTCCAAAAGAACCTTATCTGCTAATCTAGCGGAAAATTTATCCAGCCACCAATAATATTTAGCTTTTAAACTCCCCTGTTTAGTATTTCCCCTATCTAAAACCTCCGATTCGTAAAGAGGAGCAAAACAATCAAAAATTATCTTTTTACGAGTAAGAAATTTCGCCAAAATCATTGTCTGAAATCCCGGAAAGGCCACGAACAACACATTATAAGATTTGCGAATTTTCCAATGTTTTTTCATAAGGTCAAAATATTTTAAAAGACCTTTTTTATCAGATCGACATTCAATCACTTCTACTCCATTTTCCATCAAACCACTCATAAGTACTCTATTTCTAGAGTATTCAGGATTATAAATTCCAAAAAAACAGACCTTCAATTTTTTGTTTTCCATTATATTTTTTATCTTTGTCCCTATATAATACAACATTTTTCCTTGTTTTTCTATAATTTTAATGCTAATTTTAAGATAACAATTAGGTATAAAAACTGACTTTTTTAATTTTCAAAAGATACAATTAAATATGAATAAAGTAGCATTAATTATTATTTACAACCATCAATATAATAAAAATATTGATATATTAGAAAGAATTTATAAAAATAGATTTAGTAACATCTATCATTTAGTACCATTTTACAATGGTGAAAAACAAAATGTAATCCCGGTTTACGAATCTTCACATTATTTTCAAGGATATATATCTCAAGGTTTTAAAAGCTATTTCAAAAGAGATTATACCCATTATCTTTTTGTGGCTGACGATTTACTCTTAAACCCAATAATAAACGAAACTAATTACACTGAACATCTTAAATTGGATGCAGACACTTGTTTTATACCTAACTTCATCACTTTACACGATAGAAACGACGGGTGGAGAAGGATTAATGAAGCACTTAATTGGAATATCAAACTCCGAGGTATCGAAGTAGAAGATCAACTTCCTGATTACAAAGAAGCTCTACAAAAATTTCAAAAATTTAACTTAACAATAAAGCCTCTTCTTTTTAACCAAATTTGGAAAACACCGCGTTCACTAAGAGACTGGATTCGACCTTTTATAAGTCGTCGGATTTTTAGACACAGCATTTTTGTTTTTCGATATTTTAAAGATAAATTAATAAAGAAAACTTATTCCCCGTCATATCCAATTGTTGGCAGTTATTCAGATATTTTCGTTGTAAGCTCTGAGTCAATTAAACTATTTTGTCATTACTGTGGTGTGTTTGCGGCAACAAAATTATTTGTAGAACTTGCCTTGCCGACTTCTTTAGTATTATCAGCAAAAGAAATGGTAACAGAAAAAAATTTAAAATTACAAGGCAAAGCACTTTGGACAAAAGAACATTACCAAGAATTAAATAAATATAAAAATTCACTAAAACAATTATTAATAAAATTTCCAAACAATTATCTTTATTTACATCCAATTAAACTATCAAAGTGGAACACCGAATTATGAAAAAAGTAATCGTAATAACATCAATTTTTAATCCAACGGAGGCAATTCTTGCTTTTGCAAAAATGGATGATTATCAATTAATTGTTGTTGGTGATAAAAAAACGCCTGAAGACTGGCAATGCAATAATGTTGATTACATCTCTGTAAACCAACAAGAAACCTCTGATTTTGAATTAACCAAAATTCTACCTTATAATCACTATTGCAGAAAAATGCTAGGGTATCTAAAAGCGTTTAAAGATAAAGCTGATTATATCATTGACACAGATGATGACAACATTCCCAAAGAGAAATGGGGGTTCCCTGAGTTTGAACAAAAATATGATTGTATTTCCCAAAATAAAGGATTTATCAACATTTACCAACTCTATACTAATCAAAAAATTTGGACACGAGGCCTCCCCCTGCGTTTTATTAATGAACAATTTAAACTAGAAAAAGATTTAATAGAAAAAAATTGCAGAGTTGGTATTTGGCAAGGACTTGCGGATAAAGACCCCGATGTAGATGCAATATATAGGCTAACAAATAATGCTCCATGTTATTTTAAAGAACGCAAACCAGTTGTTTTAGGGGAAGGAACTATAAGCCCTTTCAATTCACAAAACACCATAATTAGAAAAGAATTATTCCCGTTGATGTATCTCCCAGCCTATGTTAATTTTAGGTTTACTGATATTTTAAGAGGGTTAATTGCTCAACCAATAATGTGGCTATACGGTTATCAACTTGGTTTTATTAATGCAACTGTAACACAAAAAAGAAACCCTCATGATTATATGGAAGACTTCGTGTCAGAAATTCCAATGTACCAATATAGTGAAAAAATAATTAAATTAGTTTTAAACTCCATTTCAAAATCTGAGAACATCGAAACAAACCTTTATAATGCCTATAAAGCATTATTAAATGAAAATATAGTTTGCGAAAAAGAGATGATTTTACTAAAGTCATGGTTAAAAGATTTGAAAAAATAATTAAAAATACAGTTACGAGAATACAAATTATCATATCGTCCAAAAAAACAAATTGTTAGATTTTTATCTTTCATTATATTTTTTGATAAATAGAAATAATTTTCTTTACAAGCTTTTCTAAATTATGATTGTTTTCAACTTCTCTTCTTAAAATTAAGCCAATTCTTTCTCTTTCATTTTCAGACAACTTAATAACCTCTGATATTTTTTGTGATAAATCTAAACTATCTTTTGATTTAAAATACAATTTATCTTGGTACTCACCAAAAATATTTTTTGAGGAATCATTGCTTGAGAGAACCACCAAACCACAAGCCATCGCTTCTAAGATAGCTTTGTCTAAACTACCTGTTTGACTGGTATTTACAAACAAATCAGACTTGTGTAAAAAGCTAACAACTTCCCTATTAGGAAGAGGTCCAATAAATTTTATAATTTCAACTAAACCATTATCTTTAACCTTTTGTTTTAGATTTTCTAAATATTTTTTTTGATCTAGTTTACCTATCCCCCCGACGATATCTAAGTTAATCTTTAAATTATTTTTTTGTAAAATTTTTATAGCATCAATTAACGTCTCATAGTCTTTAATAGGGGAAATCCTACCAATCGTAATAATTCTAAAAGGATCATTCACGATAGAATTGTCTTTACTCACAAATTGTCTTACATCTATTCCATGCCCTGTAATATTTAATTTTTTAGTTTTTAAACGAAAAGATTCTGGTGTGGCGGAAAAAATAACATGAGTTAATTTTTCAGCTAACCTTAATTTTAAATTAACACTTTTGTGCATATACCAGAACCCGATTTTCTTACCCAACAATCGCCAAATTAACCCTCCTAAAACAACATATTCAGGATTCATATGAACGAAAACATTATCGTAATTTTTTCTTTCTCGCCAGATATATTTATAAAAATTAAAAATGTAAATTAATTTTTTGAAAATTTTAAAATTGAAAATTGATTGAAAATTGTGAATTGAAAATTGAAAATTATTTTGTCTCTTTCCTAAGGAAAAAACTTCAACGTTCTGGGGCAAATCATATTCCCCCACTCCCAAAGCCACCACCGTTACCTTTTCACAGTGCTTAGCAAACTCAGCCACCCACCCGTGGAAAAAACCAAGGACATCATCATTTTTATCCACCTTTTGAGTTAATATCAATATTTTCATCCCGTTAGAGACAGGAAAAGTTTTAGGCGTTGTTTAACATACCGCTTTCCCATGCCAGTTTTTAGATACTTTTCTCTCACAAAAGCATCTCCTTCGCTAATACAAGCTTCATAATATATTAACACAAAAGGTCCTTTATTCTTTGTAGAAAAGACCTTATTACTATTATGAAGCCTAAAACGTTTCCGTAGATCATTGGTAGCTCCTGTATACCATTTACCATCTTTTTCACTTTGTAATATGTAAGTATATATCATAAGGTCTCTAACGGGATAAATCTTTAATTTTCATTAATGGTTTCAAACCAAGCTTGCTTAAGTTTTTCCAAAACTTCTCCTTCTGTCTGAGGCATTTTTTTTAGATAATCAACATAAGCTTTTTGCTGAAATTCTCTAAGTAATTCCGGATGTTGCTGAGCATTGATAAGACTCTGGAAAAAACACTCTTCATCACCAACTTCACACAAAAATGAATTATTGCTGCTCAAAACTTCGCCCACAATTCCGACCTTAGTGGTTAAAATCGGACAGTGCGACAAAATCGCCTCCGCCAAAGAGAGACCGTAGCCTTCATAATCGGAAGCAGAGATAAATAAATCCGCTGTTTTATAGTAACTAATAGGATCATCAGTCCATTTTTTGAAAATAATATTTTCTTCCAACCCAAGTCTTCTAGCTTGTCTTCTTAATGGTTTCTGTAAAGAACCGTCTCCGACAATAATCAAACCTGTTTTAGGAAATGTCTCAGCGACTCTTTCCATCGCTTTTATAACTAAAGAAATGTTCTTTTCTTTTTCCAGCCGGCTCATCATCACCATAATAAATTTAAATTGGGGATATTTTTCTTTCAGATCAAAACTTGGTTCAAAAACTTGAATAAAAGTCGGACTAGTAAAAATAGGTAAAATTGTTGTTTTCTCACGCAGTCTCTCAGAGAGAGATAATTTAATTCTCTTAGAAACAACCCGAAGATGATCAGCTTTCGCTAATAAAAATTTAGCTACCAAAGATCTAACTCGGTTGACTAAGGAATGCTTTATAAAATGAGTGCTAAAAATATCTGTATGAATTTGAAACTCTAATTTTATTTTTAATTTTTTAGCTATTCTCCAAGCAATTAGACCAGTTTCATAGGGATCCTGAGCAGTTACTAGATCAAGACCTTTTAGTTGCTGGGCCATTCTTTTTGCATCAAAAAAATAATGGAATTTACTAAAAGAATTAGTTGGATAAATAAAGACTTTTCCACTTATCCTGAACGGTTTTTTGGCCTCTGAACCCTTATTTTTCCTGTTTAAGACAATAATATTGAGTCTGTCCGTCACAGTGCCATAATCAAACATTCTCTGTCTAACAGGGCTGTTTTCGTCAAATATCTTCTTATCTGTACTAATGGATAATATTTTCATTTCTTTAATATATATCGTGTTTACCAACCGAATAAAACCTTATATTTTTATCTTGATCAAAATCAAAGATAACTCTATATTCAAAATCTATCCAAAAAGCATAATAATTTTAAAATCTCCCGTGCAATTTATGTGTCTTAAGTTGTGGGTCAAAAAAATCTTTTTTAAAAATTTTTTCTCTTTCAAATACTTTTTGCTGAATAGAAATAGGTAACTTTTTAAATTTTTTAAGAAAACTCTTTTGATAAAAAACTTTATTTTTCATATTTATCAAGGGCTTCCTTCAAAGAATTAGCCACAATAAATCCTTCTCCTTTTTCAAACTCTCTCTTACTTTCCATTAATTCTGCATAAAGAATATCTTCTTTCCATTTTCTTACCAAATCACGAAAAAACTCACTAGATGATACATAAGACCCCTTTTTGACTTCTTTTTTTATATCTTTTGCCATATCTTTTGGCAAAGAAATAGTCATTGTTGTTCGCATATTGTTTGTTTAAATTAAATATTAATATATGTAAGACATTGTCATACATCTATATATTATAATTTCACTTACTATTTGTCAATAATTTTTCCAAATTATCTATAGTATTTTGAATTGAAAACTGTCTTGATTTTTGATAAGCGTTTTGAATAATTTTTTGCCTAAAATCATCATCCCGCAAAACTTTGATAACTGCATTTTTAATCGCTTCTTTATTATTAGGTTCAACTAAAATACCTTCGCTGTTATTTTCAATTAATTCAGATAATGGACCAACATTGGTAGTTACCACTGGTAAACCCATAGCCATCGCTTCCACAGTGTCAAAAGAAAAACTTTCCCAATTAGTATTAAACACAAAAATATCAGATAGTTGTTTTTGTTTTAATAATTCATCTCGACTTAATTGTCCAGCTAAAACAACCTTGTTTCCTAAATTCAGTTTTTTAATTGTTTGTTCCAATTCTTCTTTTTGCAGACCACTTCCCACAATGACTAATTTTACCTCTGGAATTTCTTGCAAAATATCTGGCATCATTTCAATCAAAACCTTAAAACCTTTCCAAGGCACCAACCTCCCCACCGACAACATCACTCTACTTTCGACTTTATGGACTTTATGGACTTCTGACTCATTTATTTCAATCCCGTTATAAATAACCTTTATTTTTTCTGACTGAATCCCCCAATTGACGATAATAGTTTTGAAATAATGGCTGGGAACAATAATCTGATTAGCTCTTTTAGCCACACAAAATTGAATCTTCTTAAAGAATTTAACAAACAAACCATAATTATTTTTTAAAGAAAAAGTATCCAAGTCATCTTTTACCCCAAACCTCTGTACTCCCTGTTCCCAAGCATAGTCCCCCGCGATTCTTATAAAAAATCTTTTTCTCAAAAAAATATTGGCTAACATAGTCGGCAAACCAACACTCACGGGGTCTTGAGCATAAATAACATCAACACTTTTTGCTCTTTTTAAAACTTTAAAAAAATACACCAAGTGACGAATAATTTTTGGTAAATGACGAACTTCCCCAAAAGATAACACCTCAACTTCAATTCCTCTTTTAGGTAATTCATCAAACAACAACTTTGAGTAAGTGGCTGGTCCCCCTATGTCAGGCGGGTATATTCCAGTTGTAATTAATATTTTCATATTTTCTTAACGAACGAAGTGAGTTTAGAAAAATATGACCCCGTAAAATTCAAATTTCGTAGAAATTTGAATCATTTAATTTTTTAATAAAAAATTAAATGATATTTCACTGGGGTTGTTCAACTAACTCACAACCTCCATACCTCTTATTTACAAATCAAATCAAAAACTTTATTAAAAAACTTTTCTTGCATATCTTTAGCAATGTTATTCCAATCGTAATTATCAATAACCATCTGATAAGCTTGTTGAACAATTTTATCTTTAAAGTCAGGATTATTTGCCAAAAATTTAACTTTTTCTGCAATAGATTCTGAATCTTGGACTTTACAAAACAAACCAGTTTCTTTATCTACCAAAAAATCAGGGATCCCCCCTACTGGCGTAGCAATTACAGGGATTTTAGCTACCATGGCCTCTAAAAATGAATTTCCTAAACCCTCTGAGAATGAAGGTCTAATAAATATGTCTGAAACATTTAAATATTTTGGTATTTCTTTATGATCAACAAAGCCCAAAAATTTTACCCTTTCAGCTAAGTTCCTCTCAATAATTACTTTCTTAAGATTACCTTCATCTTCACCTCTACCGATCAACAATAATTTAATATTACCTGGTAAGTAAGTAAGAGACTTTATCAAATCCTCTAAACCGTTCTTATGAGTCAACCGTCCTGTATGAATTAAAAAACTATCATCGGGTAATTTCCCTAATTCATCTTCCAATTTTTTTAAATCGCTTTTGGAAGACTTCTGAGTGAAATTTTCTAAATCAACCCCGTTGGGGATAATATCAATCGAGCATTTAGCTCCAGATTCTTTCGCCCATTTAGCCAGATAAGAACTAATACATTGGATATGATCGGCTCTCTTAAAAATATTACTAAATTGTTTCTTTATAAACTTAGTTCTTTTTTGTATATGCTCTTGGCTGTCCCCCTCCTGCAGAGTCAGGATAAACGGAATATTTGGATTGACTCGTTTAAATTTTGAAGCAGCTAACCCAGCATAACTGGCCATAACAGACCAAATTAAATCATAGTTATTTTGCTTATGTAATTTTTTAGCAATCCAATAGCCCAAAAAAGCCAAAAATAATTTATCAACCATTGGATGACCTATCCCTGCCCTGAAAACAGTCACATTGCCGATTTTCTCCTGTTGAGGCAGTTTCTTATCCATCTTAGCAGTAAGTAGATGAAATTCTATATCAGGAGTTCTGTCAGTAATCTCTTTGACAGCCACTTCCGCCCCTCCAACGAAAGGGTAATAAGCGGTTGAAAATATAAGAATTTTTTTCGCCATAGTAGTATTGTAGCAGAAAATTTAAGGTTTTACAGACTAATTAGCCATCTAATTTGGAAGTAAATAGTAGACCAGCTACGGCCAGAGAAACAACACCTGCCAAAGAAATATTCCACTTATTAAGCAAACCCTTCTTCTCTTCCTGAGATGGTGGATTTTCAGGTTGTGAAGATGTCGCTACCTCCAATAAATTTTCATCTCCAATAAGAACCTGTGGAGGTTCAACCTCCACAGGTTCTTCAACTACTCTAACTGGTTCAATCGCTTTCTGAATTGAAGCCACTTGATTAGAAATTGGAACAATTACTTTTTTTTCTACTATAGGAACAACTTCCTTTTCATATCTAAAAGCCACGCTCCCGTTAGGATATAACAAACTAACCTCGTTATTTTCATTCAAAACAAATCCAGTCGTCATTGAGGAAAATTTTAAAGACTTCTTCGGTAAAATAATAGTATTTTTGGGTAAAGTGAAATGATCTTTCCCGTTCCTCAAGATCCACCAAGAAAGATTTAATTCATAAGTCGATGGATTATGAATTTCAATAAACTGGTTACCGATGTTAAAACCTACATCAGAAATTACAAGATCAGAAGGAAGAACCTTCACCTCCGCACGATCAGTTCCTGTATATTTACCAGACACCACCTGCAAAATTACAACGTAATCCCCTGGGTACTGATAAGTATAGAAAACCTTTTGTCCTTCCTCTCTCCCTCCATCACCAAAAGTCCATTGATAAATAGCATTTTGTAGTGGTTCATTCAACAAACCCCTTGAATCACCTTCAAAAACAAAACTGGCTCCAGCAATTGGCTTATTCAAAGTCGGGAGAATGTAGGCAAACACTTGTGGTTCTATTTTATAGGTAGTCGCTGGAGCAGATGATAGAGTAGCTGTGGTTGTGGAAGGTGGAGTTTCGTCTTGTGATTCATTTGATGCCTCTTCTGGATCACCTCCAACAATAGGTTGAGAATCTACAGGATTAGCCTCCCCAGGAGTTGGAGTAGAAGCAACCCAAACCCCGCCCACCTTCTGCAGGGAATTTCCATCACCGTTAGCTCCTTGGTCTGATGAATATTCCACCCAACTGATATTAAGAATATTTGTGTCTTTTTCATCAACAGCAAAAACACCGGCAGTATTATTAAACGAACCAAAATTAGAATTAAGTACCGTGCCAGAAAAATTTGGATAATCTGTTAAAAATGTGCTGTTGTCATCTTCGTCATCAACATCAGCTATGATTAAATATTCTCCAGATTCTATTGTGAAGATACCTTGAATTACAGAAGAAAGAGGATGTCCGCCACCATCTTTATTATCAAATAATTTCCAACCATCCAAGTTAACACTGTCTGAACCTAAATTATGAATTTCAATCCATTCTCTTCCGCCATCGGCTTTCGAACCAAAAGTGTCCTCACCTGGATCATACATAATCTCAGTTATTTCAATTTGGGCAAAAAGTGTTAAAGGAAGAAAAAAATAAAGACAAAGAAAATAAAGAACGACTGCCGAAGGCAGTCGTTCTTTATTTTCTTGTTTATTTTTCATCAGGACTCTTAACATATAACATTTTTTCTAAAACATCTTTAGGAATTTCTTGTATTTTATTGTATTGCTGATTTTCATCTTTGGATTGTTCAGACCTTTGTTGCACCTCTAACTTTGCTTTTTTCTCAAAAGATTTTTTAATTTCTTCTGACCCTTGCCCCTGCACATTTTGAATAGCATTAGACAAAGCTTTCCTCAATTCTCCTCTATTATCAACACCAGTGATGGAATTATTTTCTCTTTTTAAAGTCACATTACTAATCATCTGATGATCTCTCCTCCGATGTAAGTCATTCAAACTAATGGAAGTCTTTTCTTTTGGTTGATTTCTTTGAAAGGACTGCTGAGTATTTCTTTCAATCTTTCCGGCCTTATCAGAAAATTTAACAAGAGGAGGTTTTGTAGATGATACCTTTGTCGGTTTATACCATTCATTTATCTCTTTTTCTACCTCACTTTTAGGTCGCGCAAATTGTCTCTGAGAAGCTTCGATTATCTCTGGTTTAAAAGAAAAAGACGGTTTAGCGATAGGAGGCAAAGTTTTGGCTGAAAAAGGTCTCGAACCAATCCCGTCAATCATTAATTTCAAATAAATCTGAGCAAAATCCAAATTAACAATATCATCGGCCGTTAGATCAGGTGAAAATTCTTTTTCAAAAATCTCGGCATCATAAGAACCTATACGAAAAATTACCATCGTCCCTACATTCCCAAACACCGCTGCCCTTACTTCATCATCCATCTGTTCTATATATTGATGAGCGATAGTAAGATTCAATTTATATTTTCTCGCCTCTGACAAAATATTAGCGAAAGACTCGTTGGCAAAAGATTGAAACTCATCCACAAAAAAATAAAAATTAGGCAATTTCGCCAAATCTTCTTGGCTCACATCTGCTCGAGACATAGCGGCTAAATAAATTTTGGTAATTAGCATACTCCCCAATAGATTAGCCGCATCTTCACCTACCTGTCCTTTAGAGAGATTGATAATCAAAATCTTTTTTTCATCCATTATTTTTCTGATGTCAAAAGATGATTTGGTCTGTCCAATGATATTTCTCACAATCGGGTTAGAAACAAATTGCCCAATTTTATTTTGAATAGCGGCTCCTGCTTCCTGCATATATCTCTCTCCGTATTTAGCAAATTCGTCTGTCCAAAAAGCTTTCACAGAAGGGTCTGTTACATTGTCTACCACCTTTTTACGATAGTCTTTATCAGATAACATTCGGTTAACTCCTAATAAAGTAGAATCTGGGAACTCCAATAAGGCCAACAAAATATTATTCAAGATATACTTCATTCTGGCTGACCAAGCATCCAACCAAATTTTCTTAAAAGCACTCATTAAACCACTCGCCACAAGATGCCTTTTGTCTTCACCTACATCTTCCATTACATTAAAGGAAATAGGATTATCTAAATCAAAAGGAGCAAAATAAACAACCTCTTCAATTCTATTCTCTGACACATAATCCAAAAGCAAATCAGCTGTTTTCCCGTGAGGATCCATAAAAGCTATGCCATTCCCATTCTGGATATCCTGCACTGCCATATTCTCCAGCATAGTAGATTTCCCCATACCGGTCTTACCAATCGTGTAAACATGTCTTGTCCGGTCAGAAGCTTTTATCCCAAAACGAATCCTCTTATTTCGTCGATCAGTTTCGGCAAAATATGTAATTGGATTATTTTCTTCCATCACTATAATTATAAATTAAAAAATTAAAAGTTGAAAGAGCTTTTTAATTTGCCAAAAGTGCTCCCACTGTATATTTGTTGCTAGCCGACCACAGTAACCAACTATCCAAGCCAGCATCATAAGTTGCTTTTATTTGAGCACGAACTTCCGCTGAATTATAATCAGCCCCCAGGTCAAAATCCTGCAACCAAGGTCTTAACTTTTTAGGATCAATTCCTGCATTTTTAGCTTTTATAACGGCCTTATCCATTGAATATTTTACCACCTCGTAGGGGTAAGCAGCCGGGTTGGCCAAACCAATAAAATTAGTCGGATAATGAGATGGATAAACCATCGGAGAAACAAAATCAAAGAAGGGTAAAGCATATTCCAAAATTTGACCAATATTTAAGTCATCATCATTAGTAGTGGTCATTCCAAATAAATCAGCTGATAAGACTAGGTCAATGTCACTTAATTTTGCATCTAAATAAATAAAAAACTCACGCAAAATCTTTGCCTTTCCGGTATCTACATCGGCGGCAACCCTGTCCTCACTGAAAGGATAATAGATTTGAGACATATTTCCATCAGAAGGAAAACGAATATAATCAAAATTAATTTCATCAAAACCAAGATTATATGAATATCTCGCCAAATCAATTACATATTTCCAAACATCAATCGCCCCAGCATCCAGCCAACTAATCCCTTTGTAGTCTTTCCAGACAGCCCCGTCTTTTTCTTTTTTCACAGCCAAGTCTGGACGCTGGGCTACAAGGCAAGGATCTTGAAAAACAGAAATTCTTCCTATAACATAAATATTTTTACTATGTAAATATTCTAAAAAATCTTTGATATCTGGAATCCGATTGGAAGAGGAACCATACTTTGCTAAATTTTCATCTTCAATTTTAAAAGCCACCTCACCTGTATAATCCTTAATATCTATTACGATAGAATTAAGTTCCGTATTATCAACCAACTTAACAAGATTGTCTCGGATACTTTTTGTTCCAGCTACCCAACTAGTCAGATAAATAGCTTTTACTTGCTGGGGTAATTGGACATGAGGGACTGCTTTAACCACTACTTTTTCTTTAATCACAGTCTCCAACACAGCAGCTTCACTCAAGAAATTAACAACCGAAACAGAACTATAGATTATTGGAAATAAAAAAATAAAAGAACAAAGGAAAATAACACCCGATAACTTTTTAAAAATTTCTATTTTATTACTCTCCTTTGGTTGAACAGTCATCATTTTCTATATAGACATTATCTTTTAAATTCTTTTCCTGTTTATCTGCAATTAAACTCATCTTTCGAGAAAAATAAAGTGACTGCACTAAAATGATAAACCCTAAAAGAGGATAAATAATCCTATCCCAGCTATTAGGAAAACCCGAAAATGGTGCAATTATTACTAATAAACCTAAAATTGATAACTTTTTCATCCCGTTAGAGATAGTTTGCCCTAAAACAAACAATCTTAGATTAACTAATAATTTCTCAATTTCCCGTCTATTTATAAGAATAATTCCAAATTTTTATCACTTAATCTCTAACGGGATTCATTAAAAATATTATACTTTATTTCCCTTGAATTACAAAGACGAATTCACCCTTTACCTTTATAGGATTAACAATAAAATGATTTATCACTTCAGAAATATCGCCAGAAACAATTTCCTCATAAATTTTGGTAAGTTCTCTCGCAATCACTATTTTTCTATTCTTTTGACCAGATACCTCCAATTGTTTTTTCAATAATTCCAAAGTTTTTAGAACACGATGAGGTGATTCATAAAAAACAACCGTTCTTTCAGAAACCATGGCTTCTTTCAAGAGGGTTTGTCTTCCTTTTTTATGAGGAAGAAATCCTAAAAATAAAAACTGGTCCGCTGGTAACCCACTAACCGAAAGAGCTGTAATTACAGCGGAAGGTCCAGGAATTGGAATAATTTTCACTTCATTTCCTAACTCTTGTTTCACTCCGATTACTAATTGAAACCCCGGATCAGAAATGGTTGGGGTCCCAGCATCAGAAACCAAAGCTAAGTTTTTCCCGTCTTTTAGTAACTCTAAAATCTTATCTGTTTTATATTTCCCGCTAAAAGAATGATAAGAAACTGTCGGGGTCTTAATTTTATACTTATCTAAAAGTTTTCTTGTCATCCTCGTATCCTCACACAAGACAAAATCCACTTCCTTAAGAATTCTTAAAGCCCTCAAAGTAATATCTTCTAAATTACCGATGGGAGTAGCTACTATGTATAAATTAGACATGAGCCACCTGTCAGAATCGAACTGACGACCTATGGTTTACGATACCATTGCTCTACCAACTGAGCTAAGGTGGCTTTTAAAAAATGAAGGACATTGCTTTTCCACTTATTTTTTACTTGTGAATATCCTGAACTGCCAGCCCGAGGCTGGTCGGCCTTGGGCCGAAGCTATCTCGGCTTTTAAAAAAACACTTTAAATTGAGCCCGAGGACGGGATTGAACCGTCGACCTCTTGCTTACCATGCAAGTGCTCTACCAACTGAGCTACCCGGGCTTATAAACTATATCTTATTAAATTTTGGAGTTTTTTGCAAAACAAAACCAAGGCTAACGCCTTGGTTTTGTTATTGTGCGGACCCGACCGGAATTGAACCGGCGATCTATCGCGTGACAGGCGATTGTGTTAACCGCTACACCACGGGTCCATTTTTTAATTTTTTGTTTTTAAAAAATTCTTCAAATCGTTTTTTCTTTCTTTCTAAAAACAAATTCGTTTTAAGATTAACATACATTAAATGATATAACAATAATGAGTCATTAACACTAAACTTCAAACAATATGCATTGGAATTTTTCCTTTTGTAAATTCCACCCCCTTTTATTCCCCTTTTCTGCAAACTTTTATATAAATCTTTAAGAAATCCATTTGATGCAGATGTAAAGACTGTTTGTATCGTATGGGTATTTTTAAATTGTTTTCTCTGTATGAACCCAATCCACACATTTCCGTCTCCATCAAAATAACCTCGAACAAACTCCCCAAAATATTTTTTGGGAATATTGGTAGGAAGTTTTAATCGATAAGTTTTTCTTTCTTTAATCCCTAATTTTGCCAAGTCCTCACACATTTCGTTACTTCCTATCTGTAACCGATAAAATATACTTTTATCTTTAATATGAATTCTTTTGGTTATCTTGTGCTCTGAGCCAAGTACGAAACGAATATTAATCAACAAATCTTTATCTTTTATCTGAATAGCAAAATAACTAGCTCCTCTTTTCCCTGTAAATACATACCCATCAGCCATGAAAAATCCTAACACATAAGCCATTTCATTTGACCATTTTTTAAAAAAATTTTTATTTACTTTTTTATAAATAGGCACATTTTTTAGCTTATAGGTTTTAGAAAATTAGGTTGTTAGAAGAAAAATTGCAAAACAATTTTTCCCTACAAACTACAAACTACAAACTACAAACTACAAACTACAAACTAATTATATCAGGTGACAGGACATCTACCCAACCACCATTGTGCATAAAACTTTTGTGTCGACGGAAGGAGTTGAACCTTCGACCTCAGCTTTATGAGTGCTGTGCTCTAACCAACTGAGCTACGCCGACATTGCCAATAATATAACATAAACTAAATAATTTTTAAATAAAACACAAACACCACCAGCAGTTTAGCTGGCGGTGTTTTTACTTGTTGCGGGAGTCTGATTCGAACAGACAACTGGAGGTTATGAGCCTCCTGAGTTACCATTACTCCATCCCGCGATTTATACCTCAATTTTAAAAAACTTTTGATTGTAATTCATAACCTCCAAGGTTATAAGTCTATAGTCCTCTTTCGTGAGCTATTATGACTCCATCCCGCGATATCTATATTAAATTTTAAAAAAACTTCGATTTTGTCTATAACCTCCAAGGTTATAAGTCTATAGTCCTCTTTCGTGAGCTATTATGACTCCATCCCGCGATATCTATATTAAATTTTAAAAAAACTTCGATTTTGTCTATAACCTCCAAGGTTATAAGTCTATAGTCCTCTTTCGTGAGCTATTATGACTCCATCCCGCGATATCTATATTAAATTTTAAAAAAACTTCGATTTTGTCTATAACCTCCAAGGTTATAAGTCTATAGTCCTCTTTCGTGAGCTATTATGACTCCATCCCGCGATAAATTTATTAAATTTACCTAAACATAATACACAAAAAACAACTAAAAAACAAGCCCCCACTTATCTAAAACCGCAAACAAGTTCCTCCAAACAGACTTTCGGAGCCCGAGCGAAGATAGAGCCAAGCACCTTGTATTACTTTTAAGTAATACAAGGTGCTCGGCATTGAGCAAGGGCGAGAAGGAACGAAAATTTTTCAGACCCAGCACCACTTTTCTTTTCTAAAAAGTGATGCTGGGAGAAAAATTTATCGTGTTCTGTTTGGGGGAAGCTTGTTGAAGATTTTTCGCAACTTAAATATATTCAAATTCTTCGAAAACCTGCCTGTATAAATCAATAGCTTTTTTGGCCATTCTTTTTGTTAAAATCACATCAGACCCACTATGAGCAACACTATTCCTGATTTTATGGGCCTCCCAAGCACAGTTCAAAGTATTAAAATCGCTTATCTCAACAGACTTTAATTTCTCCCCAATACTCTCCCCATGATAACCCGATTTAGTTAACATTTGGTCCAAGATAATATCAGCATCTAAAATAGCTAACCTCCACTCTGTCTGGGACTCTGATTCCATATAATTTAAAATTCTTTCCCACCGTTCATTTTTAAAACTACTCTCTTCTGTCCCAATAAAAGGAGAAATAATCGTATCAAAAACTTCCTTATCCTTTTCTCTGACCTCTTTTATTTTCGGGTAAAGATACCAAAAACAAACTACACAGGACAAAGAAATTATAAGAGCGACAAACATAAACTCAGCCCAATATTTATAATATAATTCATAAAGCGCGATTGGATTTAGATGAGTAAATAACCATCCAATTAATTGATAGATCCAATAATAAAATTGCCGGATATTTAAAAAATCAATATTCTCCATGGGTTATATTATATAAATAATATAAAAAATTTGCGACTAAGATATTTAATAAAACTATTTATCTTCTCCTAAAAATTTCCTACCAATTTGAAATAAGATATCTTCTCTCATCTCAGGAGCCATTATTTGCAAGCCTAAAGGTAATTTTTCCCCTTCCCTTTCAACAAAACCAGACGGAATTGAAATAGCCGGAATACCAACCACATTGGCTGAAACAGTAAAAATATCAGCTAAATACATTTGTAGGGGGTTATTTGATTTTTCCCCAATCCTAAAAGCCGGTGTAGGAGAAGTGGGAGTAATTATTGCGTCTACTGTTGCAAACGCTTGTTTGAAGTCCTTTTTTATAACTTCTCTCAAAGCCACTGCTTTATTATAATAAGCATCATAATAACCCGCCGATAAAACATAAGTGCCTAACATAATTCGCCTACGAACTTCTTTCCCAAGATATTGGCCACGAGTTTTCATATAATCCTCTAAAAGAGTCTCTCCCTCTTTTAATGCTCCAAATCTCACCCCATCAAAACGAGCCAGATTGGTAGAAACTTCAGCTGGCATAATAATATAGTAAGCCGAGAGAGCATATTTGATGTTAGGTAATTCAATCTCTTTCACTTTATACCCCAATTTTTCAAATTTCTTTAAGGAATCTTTAAAATTTTGCATAACATCTTCATCTACTCCCTTTCTCATAAAATGCATTGGTACCCCAATAGTCCTTTTCCCCTTAATTTCTATTTCTCCTCTACATTTATCTGGTATTGTTGTACTGTCTTTTTTATCTTCTCCTTTAATACAGTCAAAAACTATTTGGACATCTTCTACTGTCTTCCCTAAAGAGCCAATTTGATCCAAAGACGACCCCATCGCCACAGCCCCATAACGAGAAACAGCCCCGTAGGTTGATTTCATCCCCACTATTCCACAGAAACTGGCTGGCTGGCGAATTGACCCTCCCGTATCAGTCCCTAAAGCGACTAAAGAAGCACCAGTAGCCACGGCCACGGCCGAACCACCAGAAGACCCTCCCGGCACTCTGGTCTCATCAAATGGATTTTTTGTCACTCCATAAGCAGAATTTTCAGTGGAACTTCCCATGGCAAATTCATCCATATTTGTTCCTCCGATAAAGACCACTCCCTCTTTCTTTAATTTTTCAATAACGGTGGCATCATAGGTAGCGTAATAATTTTCTAAAATCTTAGAACCAGCCGTTGTTCTTTTCCCTTTAATCAAAATATTATTTTTAATGGCAAGAGGAATTCCTGTCAAGAGAGTGATCTTCCCTTCTCTAATTCTCTTATCAGCAATTTTGGCTTGCTCTAAAACATCGTTAAAAACTTCAATAAACGCATTTAAATTAGTATCAATATTATCTAAACAAACTTGAGCTAAATCACAAGCAGTGAAATCACCAGCCAACATATGTTGGTGTGCTTTTCGAATGGTTAGTTGCTGTAAATCAATTTTAGTCACTTTAATTTTGTTATATTTAATTTTTAATTTCAATTATTCACCCTAACGGGTGATCCCCCGTTAGGGGGACAATTTTTCACAAAATTTTTTTAACTTTAAAATAGCCCCCCTCCTCTCTGGGAGCTTCAGAGAGGATTGGCTCAGTAAACTGACCACTTTCATGAGGTTTCTCATCTTCTCTAAAGACATTCCTTAATTTCCCAACTTCTTTTTGCTTGTCACCTATCTTTACTGCCTGAATTTGATTGACAAAATCCAGAATTGCATCCATTTCCTTCAACAACTCCACCTTTTCATCACCAGATAGTTCAATCCGACATAATTTCGCTAAATTATCTATTTCCTTTATTTCCATTGCCTTATTTTATCATTAATCCAACATTTTTAAAAATTCATCTTCACTCAAAACTTTTATTTTTAATTCATTAGCTTTTTTTAATTTAGAACCACTTTTTTCCCCAGCTACCACGAAATTAGTTTTAGGGGAAACCGAACTTGAAATTGTCCCGCCTAACTCACGAATTTTAATTTTAGCTTCATCTCGACTCAGAGTTTCCAAACTGCCAGTTAAAACAAAAATCTGCCCTTTTAACTTTTTCAAGATTCGTTTCGGATTGATAATTTTAACTTCTTTTAACAAGCGATCTAACATTCTCAAATGTTCTTCATTTTTAAACCAATTAACAATCGATTGAGCTACTACTTCACCAACCCCTTCAATGCCATCCAATTCTTCAAGATAAGCTTTTTTAAATTTTTCAAATGAACCAAAGAAATTAGCCAAATCAATAGCGGTTTCCTCCCCGACCTGATCAATTCCTAAAGCCGTCAAAAACCTTGCTAATTCTATATTTCTTGCTTTATTTATTGACTCTAATAAATTATCAACCGACTTTTCAGCAAACCTCGGCAACACCAATAAATCACCTTTCTCCAAAGAGAAAAGATCATCAAAAGTTAATATTAGATTTTCTTCCAATAAAACATCAATAATCTTTGGCCCAAGACCCTCAATGTCAAACGCCTTTTTAGAAACAAAATAATGGAATTTTCTTTTCAGTTGAGCAAAAGAATTTTTATTAACACATCGGTAAGCCACCTGTCCGGGAATTTTTTCAATACGGCCATCCCCTCCACAAACCAAAACTTTTTTAGGAAAATTATATTTCTTTTCACTACCAAGTCTTAACTCCTTAAGCACAGAAACTACTTTAGGAATTACATCTCCCGCTTTTTCTAAAATAACAGTATCTCCAACCCTAATATCCAACCTCTTAATTTCGTCTTCATTATGCAAAGTCGCTCGAGAAACCACAGACCCGAGAAGAAACACTGGTTTTAAATGTGCAACAGGAGTGACCACCCCCGTTCTCCCCACTTGTAAAACAATGTCTTCCACTACCGTAGTAACCTGTTCAGTGGGAAATTTGAAAGCAATTGCAAATCGTGGTGCTTTGCCAGTATAGCCCAACTTTTTTTGTAAAACTCTTTCATTAACTTTAACAACGATACCATCAATCCAATAATTTTCTTTGTCTGATCGCTTTTGCCACTTTTTCCAAAAAGAAATAACTGCTCCAACCCCCTGACACAACTCAAAATAATTACACACTTTTAAACCCCATTTTTTTAATTGTTCTAATTCTTCAATTTGAGTTTTGGAAATTATCTCTTCAGGAAATGAAATATCATAAATAAAAGAATTTAGTTTTCTTCCCGCTACTATCTTGGAATCTAATTGTCGCATAGTGCCGGCTGTTAAATTCCGTGGGTTAGCATAAAGTTCTTCCTTGTTTTTCTTTCTTTGTTCGTTTATCTCTTTGAAAACATCTTTCCCCATCCAAATTTCACCTTCAATAATAACACTCACTGGTTCTCTCAAACTCAAAGGAATTGACTCAATAGTTTTTACATTGACCAAAACATTTTCACCAACTTTTCCATCACCTCTGGTTGAAGCCATTACCAACTTCCCCTCAAGATATTCAAGCACAATATGCATCCCATCAATCTTCAATTCACAAACATAATTTAATTTATCTGATTTATTTAATTTGAGAGCCCTCTTAACTTTTGTGTCAAAATCTAAAATATCATCTTCGGTAAAAGCATCATTAAAAGACCATTGAGCAATTTTATGTTTAACTTTTTCAAATTTCTCTAAAGGCACACCGGCAACCCTTTGGCTGGGAGAATCCGGGGTTATTAATTGAGGATATTGCTTTTCCATTTTTACCAACTCATTCTTCAATGAATCAAGAATTTCTTCTGAAATCTCCTGTTTATCCAAAACATGGTAAGAATAACGATGTTTTTCAACAACTTTCTTTAATTTTTCATATTTCTCTATTATCTCCTTTGATATTTTTTCTTTCATTTCTAAAGTATACCAAAACACAAACTTCGCAACAAACAACCAAGGACGATTGCTTCGCAATCGCCCCCTAAAACCTAACTATCTAATATGTCACCCTCCAAGCTCTTTCCACACGACGAGAGTCAGATAAATTACAATTATTTCTTCCTCTTGAAATAATCACTGTTTTCATATCTGATCTTTTATAAACAGAAACAATAACACAAGGGTCGCTATCATCAGAACCAAAACTAAATTCAAAAGAACTTGTCCCTTCTAAACCGTTAGGAGTATAAGTAATTGCTATATCATCATGCCCAGCGCAATTGATAACACCAGAGGGAGAGGTTGAAGTAGCAAAAACATCTTGTTGAATATCCCAATACAGGGCACACTCCATTCCACCATCAGCCGCATAAAAAGCAATGTTAGATTCCCTCCCTCCAAAAGACAAACTTAATTCTTTGAGAGAAATTGCAAAAACTGACATCCCGATCATTAAAAAAACATTAGCCAAAAGTAAAGCAATCAAGGAAACAAAACCTCTCTGCTTTTTCTCAACAAGAATTGATTTTATTTTTTTATCTGTTTTATAATCCATTGTTTAGGTTACTATGTTTTTAGGATTTTAGGTTTTTAGAAAAAATTGGCTTCGCAAATTTTTTCCCTATATACCTAATGACCTAATCTCTCAATTTCTAATCTATTGCCAATTTAATAAATGTTCTATTACGCTAAAAGATGCCTTTCTGGGCCCTTCCTGCCACTCCACAGTAACAGTAATTATTACTTCTACATTCGGAGTTATTTCCTCAATTTGAACCGTTCTAACAAAAACCGAGTCGTCACCATTATCATACCCGTAGATTTTTGAAGTCGAATTGAATCTCAATACTGGGCAAACACCCGTAACACATACTTTAACATCTCGCGGATTAGGAGTGTTCACTATGCAGATATCATTAACACAATCACAAGTGGAATCCATTATATATTTAACAGTGCCATCTAGGTTATACCCATCCATTTTTATACCATTCAAATCAGTCAACCAATTATTCCCAACCAAGATATTCTCATCTCTGATATTTCTCACATATTCTATGGCATCTTGGGCTAAATACATAGCGACTATTTGCCCTTTGGTTGATTTAGAAATGTCTAACCCTTTCATCACCAAAGTAAAAGGTCCTACAATTGAAATCGTCAAAACCGTAATTGCCACAAATGTTTCTATTAAAGTAAATCCCGCACTACTTTTGATTTTTAAAAAACCAAAAGTAGTGCTGGGAAGACCCCTTTCAATTTTTTTTTCTGTTGTTCTTTTAAAAAAACTCATACATTTATTCAAAATCAACTAACCTTTGCGAAGCCGTCGTTTGCAAATCAAAATAAGACTTACCCCTTTCCCCAACGGAACCCAAATCAACATAACCACTAACGGTAATTAGAACCCTTGGTTGTATATCATCCCCAGAACCAGCTCCAGTAACATAAAACATCAGATTTTCTATAACCACAACTGGAGCAGTTAAAAATAAAAAGGTTCCCGAGTCCCCACCCTCATCCGACCTCTCTATACGGCTATCATTTAATTTATAAACAATTTGCTTTCCCTCAAAAGATAAAAATGAAATATAATCAGAGCCAGCTAAACAATTTTGGGGGTCAGTAATCTCCCCCACCGAACCACAATGATAACGACTACCAACTCTCATCTCCCGAGATAATGTTTCTAAAGACAAACTTAAATTATTGACAGCTGTCTGGATAGCTTGATTTTGTTTATTAGCATTAATAACAGCTAATAAAGCCCCTAGTGCCATAACCATCACAATACTAAATATTGCCACAGCCACTATCATCTCCACTAAGGTAAACCCTTTATTATCTTTTAGCTTGTAGCTTGTAGCTTGTAGGAAAAATTTGCTTTGCAAATTTTTCCTAATTCTAATAAAAAAATCCATACTGTTGTTTAACAGGGCAAGCCCTTCTTTCAGAAAATTTTTATTTTTTTCTTTAAACCAAATCATTTAAAATTTATTCTTCTTCTCCGATCGAGATTTGACCAAGTTTATTAACTACAATTTTTTTTACTTCACCTTTGGCTGAAGTAATATATACTTCACCGATATTATTTTCCCCTCCATTAATATAAGCTGTTGGATTAGGTCTAATAAAACTGATGTCCAATTCTGTTATTTCACAAGAACTATCAGTACACAACCTAGTGACCGTATTCCCAGTTGCCATTTTAAGAGTTTCTATCAGCGTGTCATCCCCGGCCGTATACCTTTTATCAACAGTTCCATCGTCAGCATAAAGGATAACTTTATTATTATTCGGAGAAGCAGTAGTAAAATAAACACCGTAACCAGCTTCAAAAGTTCCGCCTACTGCTGTCTCTTTTGATTGCAAGCCATAAGATTGAGCTTGTCGAATAGTTAGAGAAATTTCATAAGCTAAATTTTCAATTAAAATACTATTGTTAAAACCTGATTGATTGAAAAAAACTATCCCCGAGACAACCACCAAAACAGCAATTGACACCAATAATTCAATAAGAGAAAAACCTTTATCAGTTTGTAGTTTGTAGTTTGTAGTTTGTAGTTTCATAATTTCAACTCATTTACTATAAAAACAAACTTAGTCCCCAGACATCCCAGCCGAAAAAAAACACCAGTACCATTCCAATTATCAAGAAAGGAGCAAAGGGTAGTTCACTTTTAATTGTAAAATTTTTACCCTTAAAAAACAATTGTTTCCTTTGTATAACTTTTGATAATGCTATTAAAAGTAAACCCACAACTGCACCAATCCAAATTCCTAAAATAATAGCCGACGACCCTTTAACTAAACCCAGCAACCAGCCAATTCCCCAAGCTAATTTAGCATCGCCTAAACCCATCCACCTACCTTTAGAAACAAACCATAAAAAGGCGAAAGGGAAAGCAAGAAGAGGGCCAGCCCAGAGAGCATTTCTCGAAGAAAAACTCCACCAACCAGACGACAAAGTATCAAAACCACCGATAACTGAAACGAAAGAAAGACCAATAAAAATAAAAACCAATAAATCTGGAATAATTTTATGATAAAGATCATAAACAAAGATAACAATTAAAATGGAAAAAATTACCCAAAGATAAAAAAAGTTAAAGAATTGTCCCCCCAAGGCGAATCCGCCTTGGGCGGAAAGATTGAAAATTAGTAAAAATATCAACCCTGTTGATATTTCTACTATGGGATACTGCCAAGAAATTTTTTTGTGACACTTCCTACATTTTCCTCTTAAAAATAAAAAGCTAAAAATCGGTATTAACTCAAACCACTGCAATGTCCCCCCGCAAACAGGGCAACCTGAACGGCCGTTCAAAGATTTTTTTCCGTACCTTAAAATTACCACATTCAAAAAACTCCCAATAATAGTTCCAAATACAAAGACTCCTACTTGCAATAAACACTCCATTGTCTAAATTATAACATATATAATTTAGAAATTTTCAATTTTCAATTTTCAATTTCTAAACAATTTCTAATGACTCAATTCCTAAATTTCTAAACACGGCGACGAAAATTTGCTCTACAAATTTTCGTAAAATTTAAAACATAAAAGAATTGACTCATTGTTTGAAAATCAAAAATTAGAAATTGAAAATTATGTCAATGATAAACACCAAAACAGACGAGTTTGACTCGTCTGTTTTGATCTAAAAGATTTAATTTTTTATCTATTAAGGTGTTATATCATAACATCTTTCTTCACCAGTTCCCCCAGCACAATCATCACTGGCTCCATCAAAACCAGTCGTGGCGTCATCATCGTCATTCAAAAGTGTATTAAACTCTTGCAATTTAGCACCTAAATGATAATCTTGTTCTTCACCATAATAGAAATAACCTTCTCCAGTCGTCGGGTCTTTTGAAATTTTCAAAAAATCATCTAATGGTTTCGCTCCAGCCACGGGGACATACAAAACACCTTCCAAAACCGGAGCCACCTCTCCTACAGGATAACTTTTATGAACATCGTAGTACAATTCCAAAGCCATTTGAATCTGTTTAATATCTGAGATTCTTCTGCTGTCATTAGCCCGAGCTCTTGCTCCACTCATAGAAGTTAAAACAACTCCAGACAAAATTCCAATGATAGCAATAACGACTAATAACTCAACCAAAGTAAAACCTCCTAAATATTTATTTTTGTTCACTTTAAGACTTTTCATTTACTGTCGATTAATAAGGTGTTTTTACACAACCTGTTTCAGTACAGGTAATCGTCCAAGCATCTCCTTCAGTAGTGTCAGCCGAATAAGAATTAACTGTGTTAGCATTATAAGTCCAAGTACTTGGTAATGCTGGAAAAGTGGCTAATCCACCACAAAAAGAAGTGCCCCCCGTAGGAACTTCAACAGTTAAGGAACTGCCATCATTAATACACATTACCAAATAAGGGTGCAACGATGAAAATGAACTCTGGACTTGAGCTAATCTCGCTCTCTCTCTAGCTCCTCCTAAAGAAGTCAGAATTACTGCCGATAAAATACCTATAATTGCTATTACCACAAGTAACTCAACTAAAGAAAAACCTTGTGTTTTTTGAAATGAACGCACCAAAAAACATTTCCTATTTTTTTGTTTTCTCTGATTTAACATAAATCAACAATTAATGACACTCGTCAATTAATCGTCCAACAGGGCCTATAGCACTATTCAATCCTGCCTCTAAACCACCAGCACCTTGTTCTAACCAAAAACAAATTTGATAATCTTCAGTGCCTGCAGCTGCACTTCCATCCAATTGGCTTATAGAATAACCACAAGGACCTGTTACTCCAAGAGCACAAATTGTAGCCGAACCTGAAGGATCCGTGTAGTTAGCAAAACTACTTACTTCTCCTGGTCCTGTACAAGTAGAAGTTAATGCATCTGCCCCTATACAACCAGTTAGAGCAACATTACCTGTGTCTGACTCTATTGCCAATAACTTAGTCATATCTTTTACTTCTGTCATTCTTCTTGCATCTCGAGCTTTTTCACGAGCTGTACCTAAAGAACTCAAAACAACCGCTGATAAAATACCTATAATCGCTATTACAATAAGCAATTCAATAAGAGAAAAACCTTTTTTTGTATCCTTAAACATAAAATTTAATTAAATAAATTATAATATTAATAAAAAATAATAATAACAATAAACTTCGACAATTTATCTTAGGCTCTATTATAATCCCAAAATATTAGAATTCCAAATTTATCAAGAGATAAATGTGGATAAATATTTAGAGATTAGGGATTAGGATATTAGGTAATTAGGAAAAAAGAAAAAATTGGCGAAGCCAATTTTTTCCCTAAAAACCTAATGACTAACAACCTAATTATATCGCTGAGGAGAGGTTATAAATAGGCATTAAAATTGCTGCCAACAAACCACCTACCCCAATACCTAAGAGAACAATCATAGCTGGTTCAATCATCCCCACCAGCATATCCACTGCTCCAGTCACTTCTCTCTCATAAAATTTAGATAAAGTCTCTAAAATTTCATTCAAACCACCAGTTTCTTCCCCTATTTTTATCATCTGAATCATAATATTAGGAATTTCGCCATCACCTACCATTGCATTAGAGACAGAACTACCCGTTTTTATAGACTGGGCGGCATTATCTAACAATTCTTCATAAACAGCACTATCAACAACGGTTGAGGCTGTTTCCACCGCTTTGACTACCGGAATTCCACTCGCCAACATTGTGTTCATATTTCCACAGATTCTAGCTAAATACATTTTTTTGTATAGATTACCAATATAGGGAACGGTTAACTTAAATCTATCAATAGAAAGTCTTCCCGCTTTAGTCCTTGAGAATCTAAAAAAGAAAAAGCCCCCCACCACGAGGATAATTAAGACAAATATTCCATAAGTTACAAAAAATTCACTTATATTTATCACCATCTTTGTTAAAAACGGTAATTCTTGACCAGAATCAGCTAAAATTGCACTAATTTTTGGGACCACCATTACGAACATCAAAATCATCACCACAATGAAAACAATAATGACAAAAACAGGGTATATCAAAGCATTTTTAGCTTTAGACATCAATTCAAAACTTTTATCTAAATGCTCCGCCAAATATAAAAAGGCCTCATTTAAATTCCCAGATTCCTCTCCAGACTTTACCATATTGACATAAAATTCCGAGAAAACCTTGGGGTGCTTTGATAAAGAAACTGAAATTGAATTACCTCCTTGGATATCATCAGAGACTTGTTTCAAAGTCCTCCCTAAAACACGATTCTCTGTCTCATCGGCTAACAATCTAAAAACTCTCAAAGCTGACACCTGAGCTCCAAATAAAGAAGCAATTTGTTTAGATAAGATAACAATATCCTTATTGGACACTCTCTCAAAAAAAGAAAAGTTAAAACCAAACAATCCGCCTTTTCCAACTTCCTTTATATGCGAGATAACAAACCCCCTATTCTGCAACGAACTAATCGCTATCTCTTCACTGATGGCATCTATCCTGCCCTCTGTTTCTTTCCCTTCTTGATCAACAATCTTATATTTAAATAACATAATTTTTTAAGTGTTCAGATTTGGATTACTTAACTAAGCATCCGATCTAAACGATCCACTTGCAGTGAATACCTTTTAGCATCTTCAAGAGTTATTTCACCTACTCTCACTAACTCTGACAAAGACTTGTCCAAACTTATCATTCCATCTCTTGCTCCTGTCTCTATAACATTTGGTATTTCATAAGTTCTCGCCTCTCGAATTAAATTGGCTACGGCTGTATTTTTTATTAATAATTCATAAGCTGGGATTACACCACCAGAGATTCTCGGAACCAATCTCTGAGAAAAAATACCAAGCAAACTCCCTGCTAATTGTGTTCTTATTTGGGTTTGTTGGTTAGCTGGGAAGACATCAATAATCCTATCAATTGTTTGGGCAGCATCATTGGTATGCAAAGTAGAGAAAACTAAATGACCTGTTTCCGCTGCTGTTACCGCTGTAGAAATCGTTTCCAGGCCTCTCATCTCTCCAATCATCAAAACATCAGCATCTTGTCTAAACACAGACTTTAAAGCAGTCGCAAAATCATTTGTATCTGTTTCAACTTCTCTTTGATCAATAATTGACTTTCCTTTAGGAAAAACATACTCAATCGGGTCCTCAATAGTCACAATGTGACTGGCTTCATTTTGATTGATAATTTCTATCATAGACGCTAAAGTAGTTGTTTTACCATTTCCAACTGGTCCAACCACTAAGAAAAAGCCTTGCTCTTTTTTAGTAAAAGATTCTAATATCGGAGGCAAATTTAATTCTCGCAATGTCTTTATCTTTTTTGAAATAACTCTTAAACTAATTCCAACAGTTCCTTGGCTAAAAAAACAATTACCTCTAAAACGAATTTTTTCTGTTCCATAAGAAAAATCAACCTCTTTATCCCGAAGAAATCTCTCTTTATATTCAACATTTATCAATTCAGTCATAACACCCATAATATCATCTTCGGTTAAAACATTTATTTTTTGTAAAAAAAATAAATTATTGTTAACCCTGATAGCTGGATTATACCCAGCAGACAAATGTAAATCAGAACCACCTTCTTCAATTATTATTTTTATTAAATTATCTAACAATTCTTTATAATTCATTGTTTAGGTTATTAGATTATTAGTTGTTAGGTATTTAGGAGGAAAAATTTGCTTTACGAATTTTTTTCTAAACACCTAATTTCTAATTCTCTGTTTAATTATACAAGATATTTAATATTTAATATAGAATTTATTGGGGAAAAATCGCTTTGCGATTTTTCCACTAAAAACTATCAACTATCAACTATCAACTAATCTTACAACTTATTGGCTTCTTCAAATGGAATGATCCTATTAAAAGCTTTTATCAATCCATCCTCCTTCATTGTTAACATCCCTTGCGACCTCACTAAATTTTGAATATCCGCGTTAACCGGATTTGTTAAAATTATATTTTCCAACTCATGACTCATTTCTATAACCTCAAAAACGCCAGTTCTTCCCTTCATCCCTTGAGGATTCCCCTCAACTGGAGTAGCTTCTAAAACAGTCTTAGGGAAAATGATATCTTTCTTAAATTCTTCTGGTAAATTTTCAAATTCTTTATCAATTATCATTTTGATACTCCCTTCCACTGGGATTTCTTTTCCCGAACCCACCGCTAATTTCCTAACTAACCGTTGTGCTACAGCTACCGACAAAGTAGGAGCAATTAAAAAGGGGTCAACATCCATTTCAATCAATCTCGGAATTACTCCAGCAGCATCATTGGTGTGGATCGTTGAAAAAACCAAGTGCCCAGTTAAAGCCGCTTGAACTGCTAGCCCCGCTGTTTCTTTATCTCGAATCTCCCCCACCATGATAACATCAGGGTCTTGCCTCAAAGTAGTTCTTAAACCGGAAGCAAAAGTATAGCCAATATCGGCTCTAACTTGAGACTGGCTAACCCCATCAATATTTAATTCCACAGGGTCTTCCAAACTTAAAACATTTTTACTTACTCTGTCTATTTCATGCAAAATAGAATACAAAGTGGTCGTCTTTCCAGAACCTGTCGGACCAGAAATCAAAATCATTCCATGAGGTCTTTCAATCGCCTTCATAATTATTGATAAGTTTTTTTCGCTTAAACCACAATCCTTAAGGAGAGTCACCCCTTTTTCTGGTTCTAAAAGTCTCATCACCACCTTTTCACCATAATAAGCCGGAAAAGTAGAGACCCTAAAATCAACTTTACGGTCATCAATTCTTGCTGAAAATCGTCCATCCTGTGGCTTTCTTTTCTCATCTAATCTCATTTTTGAAAGAATTTTAATTCTCGCCACAACAGCACTGTGAACATTAACCGGCAAGATCAATCTGATGTCCAAAACACCATCAACTCTAAACCTAACCTGAACTTTCTCCCCAGTATGTTCAATATGAACATCTGAAGCATCATCTTCAGAGGCATAACGCAAAATAGTCGCAACAATTTTTGTCACTGGAGCATCCTCAACAATAGTAGCTTTATTACTTTTTTTAACTTTAGAAACCGCTTCGCTTATCTTTTCTTCCTCATCATCTAAATCAGTTTCCAATTCTGTCAAAGCTTGAGAAACCTCTCCACTCAAGCCCTTAAATCCATCCAAAGTTGCTTTAAAATCATCTTCGCTGATAATAAAAAGTTTATAGGGTAAATTAATTTTAGAAGAAATAAATTGCAAAGCATCTCTCGCTTCCATATTACCCGGGTCAACAATCCCAACTTCCAAAAAACCGTCAGCTTCTCTAAGTGGAACAACACGATAATGTAAAACAGATTTCTCGGGGATATATTTCAAAACCCCGCTAGAAAAATTATCGGGAGTTAGTTTACGAAAAGGTAAATTAAAAAATTCTTCCTTCGCTTTATTAATCTCCTCTTGATTTACCCCTTGTTCTAATAAAACTTTATCCAAAGTTTTCCCTTCTTTGCTTGCTTTTACATTGAGTTTTTTCTCTTGACCAGCCTCAATAATATTCCTATTAACTAAGATATCTAAATATGTCATATTAATTAACCGCTAAATAACCACCCTTACAAACTACTAATTTTGTTCTGTGGAAGTCGCAACTTTAACGGAAACATAATCCCCATCAGACCCGATAGGAGCAAAAGGGTTATTACGACCAATTGACTGTGGTTGTAATTCCATACTAAAGTCATCCAAATTCTGAAAAGCTTTATCAGCAAAGATATCTTCATCCAAGACTAAAGTCCTTAACTCCGTAAGAAGCTTTAAAGTTTCATCCCCGATTCCACCATCTGCAATTGAAGTTAATTGCGAACCAGACACCGCCGCACTTACCCAATATTGGTAAGCAAAAAAACAGACAACGATGAAAAGAAGACTCGATAATATATTTTTTTTATTTTTAAATCCTTTTAACATAAACTTATTTTAACCAATATGTTTTAACACTTACTTCATGTTTAAAAACATCCCCCGTCGCCGCCTTTATAGCATACTCAACCACATCCACTATTCTTAAACTATTACCTAAATCATCCATAAAATTCACAAAATCATCATATTTTGCATCAACAGAAAAACTCAAACCAATTGACTCATAGCCATCTAAATTAGGCCCTAAATTACCAGACTTATCATCACCACTCGTCACTGAATTTACATCAATACTTCTAATTGAACACCCGTTCTTAACAGCTATCTGATTTATTTCCATAATTAATCTAACATTATCAACAGTATTAGGTAAAAGTTTATCAAGTCTCTTAATATCAGATTCAAGAAAAATATTATATTTAGTCAAAAGCTGTTGCCTAATCTCCCTTAGTTCCTTTGATTTTGTCAAAGCATCATCATACTCCGTCTGCTGTTTTTTCAAATTGCCAGTTTCATTATAAGTTGGATCAATATAGGAAAAAAACAATCCTCCGGATAAAACTATTAAAAATAATGGTGTGATAAATTTAAGCATTTTTTATTCTAAACTATTTCTATAAGAAAAAAGTCTTGGATCAATTAAAGCAGAGACATCAAAAATAACTCCTCCCTCTTTTCCAACCCCTAAACCGGAAAAAACTACATTACTCATATTTTTGTTCCGACCAAAAACATCTGACTGTAAAGCAACCATCGCATAGGAATTTGCTTGCCCGCTCAGAGTTAAAGACCACCAGCCATCTTTCTCTGGACTAAGAGAAAGATCTTCAAAGACTACCTCTTTCAAAGTATTTTGTTCCAACAAATCAAACAACGGCGTTAAAATAATATGTTTGTCTAAAATTTTTTTAGCAGATTCTATCTTTTTACTAACCAAACTTAATTCTTTGATAACTTCTTTTTCTAAACTCCCTTTCTCTCTATCTAAAGTAGTTGCCATCTCTTCTATTTGGACGGTTAAATAACGATTGTAAAGAAAAACCATAGCAGTAGCCAAAATTGTCACAATAAAAATGACGGCACTAACTCCCATAAATAAACCACCGTAATTACGCTTCTTGGTTTTTGTATTCTCATAAGATCTTTTTGGAATAAAAGATGTCTGCATAAATAATATTATACATTAAAAAACAAATCTCTCCATAGAAAAAACAAGAAAAACTGTGGATAGAAAATTATTTTTCTAAACCTCGCAGAGCAAGACCTACTGCCACAGCAAACTCAGGACCTATTTCTTTGAGAATATCATCCAAGAAAGCAGGAGTTTTTATTTTTTCAAAAGGGTCAGCCACCACTGATTCAATTTCCAAATGTTTAAAAGCACACTCCGTCAAACCCTTAATAACAGAACCCCCTCCAGTGAAAACAATTTTATCAATACTTTTGTGATGTTCTTTCTGAAAATCAACTAAAACCTTTTGAGTTTCTTCAAAAATATATTCTAAGTTATCCAAAATTATCTCCGAAACTTCTTTATCTGACCCTTCCCCCAAAAGCCCAATTTCCCTCTTTTTTTCTTCAGCTTTTTGAAGTGGGAGACTCATAACTCGAGAAATAGCATTGCTGATATCTTGAGAACCACGAGTGATAAGATGGGACCTCTTTATAATCCCATATTCAACAATGTATAATTTTGTAACACTGGAACCAATATCTAAAATAGTAGCAATCCCTGTATTATGTCCTAAAACAGACCTAATCGTGCTAAAAATTTCTATCTCTAAGAAATCAAGCCCTAATTTAGCATTCCTTATAATATCATTGTATTTTTCTATTGCATTTTTATGAATCGCCACCACAAAAATTTTAATCTTCTTATTAAGGTGTTTAGATTTTTTTTCTCCAATATCTATAGTAGTCTCATCGTTAAAAGAATTTTCTTCACCAACAGCATCAGATTCATCTTCCAAAACAACCCTCCAATCAAGGAGAACTTCCGTCACAGGAACAGGAATAAACCGCCGAGCTTCAATCGGAACAATTTTTTTTAATTGTTCTTGAGAAACCAGAGGGATCTCCATCTCAAAAATTAAACTATCTTTCAAAGGAATCGAAGCCCCACAAGTCATAACATTTACTGTGGATTCCTTCAGTAAATCCAAAATAGCGCCACTTATTTGTTTATTGGTTAAATGAGTGGCCTTTCCCTCTTCTAAATTAGCATAAGGACCCAAAGACAATTCTCCGTATGTCTCTAAAATAGCTCCTCCTTTGCTCCTTTTGAGTTGCACAACTTTAATTGCAGAAACACCGATATCCAAACCTAAAAAGCTCTCTTCCTTTTTTTTGAAGAGGTTGGAAAGAGAAAAGTTTTCTCCTATCCCCCCTAAAATATTTTCAAACATTACCAAGTTATTATATCATAGAATAAATGAACATTAACAATAAAATGCTAAAAATGTGGAAAATCTTTTTGGACCTGCTTTTCCCTTTTACTTACGACCAAAATTATCTCAATAGTTTAACCGCCGAAAAATTCTTGTCTTTAACTGTCCCCGCGATCCTCCCACCCGTTCCTAATACCTTCTCGGTGCTTAATTATAAAAATAAGTTAGTTAAAAAAACTGTCTGGTCTTTAAAGTTTAAAAATAATCGCCAAGTCGCCAAACTTTTTGCAGAAGTTATCTATGATAATTTAATTGAAGAATTAGCGAACTTAAGATTAACAATTAATTTTAATCAACCAATTTTAATAGTAGTGCCACTTTCTCCCCGCAGGAAACGAGAACGCGGATATAACCAAGTAGATTTAATTGCAAGAGAGATAGAAGAAATTGACCAAAATAATTTTTTAACCTACAAAAGAAATGTACTTAAAAAAGTTAAGGAGACTCCACAACAATCTCATCTCAAAAACAAACAAGCACGCTTGGTAAATTTAAGTGGTTGTTTCAAAGTTGCTAATTTTGAGGTTGTAAGAAATCAAAATATTATTTTACTAGATGATGTCACTACTACTGGGGCCACATTAACCGAAGCCATCAAAACTCTGAAAACAGCCAAGCCCAAAAATATTATTTGTGTTACTTTGGCACATTGAGATATAATTTTCAATTCACAATTTTTAATTTTCAATGAATTTTCAATGATTAAATTTCTAATGAAAATAAACCCCTCAGAACCCCCTCTGATGGGTGTTTTAGCCCTAACTACCCCAAACCCCCCTGGTTTGAGGTAGTTCCCTCACTTAGCCCTTGGAGGGCTAAGTGGATATAAAGTAATTTTGTAGGAAAAAAAGCAAGAATGTGGTATTTTATAAATTGTAAAAATGAAAATGGAGAGGTGGCTGAGTGGTCGAAAGCACCACACTGCTAACGTGGCAAGGGGGAAACCCCTTCATGGGTTCGAATCCCATCCTCTCCGCAAACAAAGACGAGAATGCGAAGCATTTGAGGATATTGCTTTGCGAGAGAGGATGGGATTCGAACGGTGATAGTAAAAAGTCCTGTGGACTTTTTACGAGCCGCGACCAGCAGTACTTAGATTTTTACGAGCGAAGTAAAGTAAAAAACTTAGTAACTGCGGGTCGAACCCCATCCTCTCCACAACATCGTGCTAACACGAGTATCTATGTAGGTAACTTTTGCTATACAAATTTATTGTTTGCGATAAAATAAAATATATTATGACAATAAAAATAAAATCTATAGTTAACAAAGAAGAAACTTTTGATAAATTGGAAATCCGCCTTGGTCGCATTATTTCAATTGAAGATGCAGCCAACGCTCCCAAGCAAGCATATTTGATTAAAGTTGATTTTGGTAAGTTTGGTATCAAACAAACTGTAGGTAGGTTTACAAATCACTCTAAAGAGAATTTGAAAGATAAGATGGTCTTAGGAATACTAAATTTTGAACCAAGAGAAATCGGTTCGAATCTATCCGAGTTTTTACTTCTTGGAGTACAGTATCCAAAAGCAGAGAGTGGAGAAGCAACTATAATTACACCCCTTCTTATAGAAACAAAAATTGGAGGAAAGCTCTTTTAAGTTATTTAAATAGCGCACGAGAATCCTCAAAATGTTAAAATAGCTATATGATAAAAACAGTCAATCTTTTAGAAAAATTTTATTTTTTATTAATTGTAGTTACCTTTATTTTTACGATTGGTATTGTTCACTTAATTCAAAACGATATTAGTATAGGTAATAATATAATTATCCGAGAAGAATACATTGAAAGTTTTTTCATAATAATTCTGTTACTCTTGGCCTACATATTATCAAAATTATACAAAAAAGAGATCTTAAAAAATAAAAATAAATTAGAAGAAGCTTTCAAATACATTGGGCAAATAAATGTTCAATTGCAAGGAATAGAAAAAAATCTTTCTGGGTTTGAAAAATTTCCAGAAAATAAAAAAGAAGTAAAAGATATTTTAAGTTTTCTTGCTAATAACACTTTATCTATTATCAATGCCGACTGGTTTTTGATTAGAATAATAGAGATTGGTAATTTAAAAACTTTACGAGAACATATACAAACTAGAGGCAACTCGGTGTTACTTAAGTGCGAAATTTCCAATAAGATGCTCATTGAAAAAGAAGCTATTGATGGATATAGTGTCTTAACTTCTAAACAAGAGAATTTAGGGTTAAAAGCCTATTTTATTTTTCCTACAAAAGAGATGAGCGAGAAACAAAAAATGTTGATAAAAACTATAATTAATAAATTAGAAATGATATTTATAATTTTCAATTCAAAGTTTTATAAAAAAACAACTAAAATTGACCTTACAGAGTAAAAACCCCCAATCCCATCCCTGAGGTTGCCTAAATCAGTAATTTTAGATATTATCAAGACACTATGAATTTAAAAATCGGATTCCTCGCTTCCCATAATGGAAGCAATGTTAAAGCTATTTTAGAAAATATTAACAGTGGTTATTTAAAGGCTAAAGCAAACATCGTTATCAGCAATAATCCTAATGCTGGAGTTTTAGAAATAGCTAAAGCTAATAATATCCCTGCTGTTTGTTTGAATAGTAAGAATTATCCTGAAAAATATAATTCTTTAGATGAAACTCTTCTCGCTACACTACAAGAACATGAAGTCAATTTAATTGTTTTGGCTGGTTATATGAAAAAAATTAGCCCTATAATCATAAATTCCTACAAAAACAGAATCTTGAATATCCATCCGGCCCTTCTCCCGAAATATGGGGGACAAGATATGTATGGAGAATTTGTTCATCAAGCTGTTTTGAAATCAAACAACACAGAAACAGGTGCCACTATTCACATAGTCACCCCTGATTATGATGAGGGAAGAATTTTAGCCCAATGCAAAGTCCCTCGTTATCAAAATGATACTGTTCAAACTCTCTCTCAAAGAGTATTAAAATTTGAGCATGTTCTTTATTCCCAAGTTTTGAAAGATATAGAATTAGGATTAATTAATCTTGATGATTAACTAAATCTTTAAACAAAAAATATTTCCTTGATCCCCCAAATCATAAGGACAGCCCACAAAAGGGCATATAACCACTGTTCTTTCAAAACGGTTTTAAAATCAATTAGACTTACAATAGTTTTGCCGTAGCTCCCCAGTCCCACTGCAAGGAAAAGAAAAATAAATAAAGAAACTGCAAAAATTTCAACAATAGTTACTCCAGTTCCAATAAGAAAATAGAGAACAACGGCAGCTAAAATTAATGAAATTGTTTGTAATAATTTTGGCCAATTCCAAAGTCTGTTAGCAAAATTTACAAACCAATTTGGAGCAAATAATAAAGCAAATATTTTTACAATTGCGATAACTATCACAATTGTTGCCAAAATCTCTATGGTAGTGAATGACATATTTTTTATTTACCCTGTTAAATAAGATTTAATTTCTATTTAACTAGGGATTTTATTATTAACAATACTTTTTTAAAGTATTATATTTTTATTTATCACTTCCATTAAATCTTAATCTTATTTTTTTCAAAAAATAAACTATTTAACAGGATGAAAATTAATAATAATTAATAATGTCTGCTACTGTCTCTATCATAACAAAAACAGGCCCTAAAAAAACAAGGGCGTTGGGGAAATCCAACGCCCTTGTTTTTTAGTTTATTTTTTATACCTCAAAAGATTGCCTCTGGGTAAATAAATCAAATTCAAAGTTTTATCCGTTAACTCGGCTACTTCATACTCCAAAACTCCATCCGTCACCTTAACAACTAAATATTTTCCGCTCTCTTTCTTCTCACTGACATTAGTCACAGGAAGACTCTCATAAAAACCAAACTCATCACTACTCATTTCTTCCCCAAGATAAAAATCTTTTTTCACCCCGTCTTTAAACTCAATTACAGAATTTTCATCATCAAGAGATGTCCACACCCCTTGAATCAATTGTAAATAATTTTGACCGATCTCTTTTTCAAAGATTTCAATAGTTTCTACAATTTTATCAAAAGTATCAAACCATTCTTGAGCAGTAAAGAAACTTTTACCTGCCACCAAATCTTTATAGAATTGGTCTTGTTTATCAAAATTCCAAACAATTTCATTCCCACAATTTTCTTCGTTCAATTCAAAATATTGAGGTAAATTATCAACAATATTACTTTTAATTTCCTTAAGAGTTATCACAACTTGATAATCATCATGATAGAAAAGCAATTTTCTTTCAAAGGTGACATCACAAACTTCAAAACGAGAGAGCACCATCATTTCCTGACCGTTTAATTTACCAAGTTTTTTAATTTTCTCGGAAAGAGGAAGTCCCCAAGATTGTCCTGAATTTTCAGTCAGTTGCCCCGTCTTTAAGAATTGAATATCCTTAAGAACATTAATTTTATCAAAACCCGGATAGTCTAAATCATCAATTTTAGTAACCTCTACTTTCAAAGACAAATTACCCTCTTCCCCTTCCCAAACGACATTGTGTGGATATTTTAGAGAAAAACCTGCATTTTTATTTTCATAAAATTGCCAGATGTCGGTTTCCCCTTCAGTTACTTTAGCTCGGCCATTGACATCAAACTCAATTCCCGACTGATCCACTGGCGACTTTGGTAAATACCAGCCGATGATTCCTAAACCGACTATAATTAGAACTAATATAAAGATATTCTTCATCTTTTCATCTTATCAAAAACAAAAAATAAAGCAATCTGTGTTAAAATAGCCAGAATGGAACTAACCTTAACAATTGAGAGCCAATTTCGGCTCACCCCCTCTCAAAAACAAGCCCTCAAAAAAATCGGTCTCAAAACCATTGAGGATTTACTGTTTTATTTCCCCACTCGCTATGGGGACACCACCGAATTAAAAAATATTGCGGATTTACAAGCCGGCGACAAACCGATTATTTATGCCAAAGTTAAAAGCATTAAAACCAGCAAAGCGTTTATAAAAAAAATTCCCATGACCGAGGCCGTCTTGGAAGATGCAACTGGCACCATTAAAGCCACTTGGTTTCGCCAACCCTATATTTCCAAAATGCTTCGGGTGGGCTCTTCTGCCAAATTTCAGGGCACTATTAACGAACGCCATAAACAACTCTATATCGCTAATCCAGAATACAAAAACCTTGAGAGCATTCCTTTGGCAACCAGCGACTCTCTCTTTAGTCAAAAAATCACTGATAATTTTATTTACCCCGTTTATCCAGAAAGCCGAGGAATTACTTCCAAATGGTTTTACCACACCATGGCCAAAATTTTCAAAACAGGTCTTTTAGACGAATTAAGAGATCCCCTCCCTGATAAAATTCTTAAAAAATATCACCTACCCTCTTTGAAAACAGCCTTAATCTGGATTCACTCCCCACAAAAAAAATCTGATGCTTTGTCAGCCAGAAAAAGATTTGCTTTTGAGGAAATATTTTTTATCCAATTATCTCGTGCTCGACAAAAAAAAGAATACCAAAGTTTCCCCTCTTTCCAAATTAAAAAAACCAAAACCGAAATGGATAAATTTACCTCCCGTTTTCCTTTTCAATTAACTCAATCACAAAAAAAATCCATTCAGCAAATTTTAGAAGATTTTGGAAAAGATCATGCGATGAGTCGCCTTTTAGAAGGCGATGTCGGTTCTGGCAAAACCGCGGTGGCGGCTTCCGCGGTCTACGCCGTCACAACCACTGCTCCGCACAATCAACCTTCGGCTAAATTGCAAACTGCCTATATGGTTCCCACTGAAATTTTAGCCAAACAACATTTTGAATCCTTTATTCAATATTTTGCCCACCTCAATATCAACATCGGTTTAATTACTTCCAGCGGTTGTCGTAAATTTCCTTCCAAAGTTGACCCCACTGGTTGGACCAATATCTCCCACGCCCAACTTTTGAAGTGGATCGCCAACGGTGAAATACCTATTTTAATAGGGACTCATTCTTTAATTTCCAAAGCCGTCGCTTTTAAAAATTTGGCCTTCGTTATCATTGACGAACAACATCGCTTCGGGCTGATGCAACGACAAAAGTTAGCCCAAAAAACAATTAATTCTCCTGAAACAACTATTTTACCGCATTTGTTGTCAATGACCGCCACTCCCATTCCCAGAACTTTAGCTCTGACAATTTACGGCGACCTTGATTTAACTTTGTTAGACGAAATGCCTCACGGACGCAAACCCATCATCACCAAGATTGTTTTGCCTGATCAAAGAGAAAACACCTACGAACAAATTCGGGCTGAACTGAAACAAGGTCGGCAAGCTTATGTCATTTGTCCTCGCATTAACGAACCTGATCCAGACAAAGCCACGGCTTTGTTAGTCAAATCTGTTAAAGCCGAAGCCATCCGTCTCAAAAGAGATATTTTCCAAGATTATGAAATTGGAATACTTCACAGCAAAATGAAACCCAGTGAAAAAGAACAAGTGATGGGTGATTTTGCCAAAGGCAAAATCACCCTCCTTATCGCCACTTCTGTGGTAGAAGTGGGGGTAAATGTTCCCAATGCCACCATCATAATTTTAGAAGGAGCAGAACGCTTTGGTTTAGCCCAACTGCATCAATTACGAGGAAGAGTTATCCGCAGTAATCACCAAGCTTATTGTTTCGTTTTTAGCGAAACCAAAACAAAAAAAACTTTAGACCGATTGAAAGCCCTGCAAACTGCCAAAAATGGTTTTGAATTAGCTGAATTTGACTTAACTCTTCGTGGAGCCGGAGAATTAACTGGGAGAAAACAATGGGGTATTTCCGACTTAGGAATGGAAGCCATTAAGAATATAAAAATGGTCGAAGCCGCCCGTTTAGAAGCTCAACAACTTATCGCTCAAGATATCAATCTAAAAAATTACCCCACCCTTCAACAAAAAGTGTCTCAAATCAAAACCTCCACCCATTTTGAATAACACAACCAACCTGTTGAGTTATCCGAATTATAATTATATCTAGGAAAAAATAATTCCTGTTCTCTCCAAGAGACTGCAAATATCTGTCCGTCCTCCAGGGCTCGAACCTGGGACAACGGAGGTATATTTGCAATATAATTCCGTCATCCGTATAAATTAAAAATATGTGTGGGCGTACCAGGACTCGAACCTGGGACCACGGAGGTATAAGCTCCGCACTCTACCAACTGAGCTATACGCCCACACATATTTTTAATTATCCCCACTTGAAATTATATTGATAATATAAGCTCCGCGCTCTTCCACCTCCGCTTCGCTACGGATGAATGCTCCCAAAGGTCCCATTCATCCAACTGAGCTACACACGCATTGCTAGTTGAAATAATATCCCAAAACTAACTTTCACTCAACTAAATCTTCTTCTAAAGTTTTAATCCCCAAAGCATATTCTAAAACTTGTTTCCTGATATTTTTATTAAATAAAAAACCACTGTGCGATGACCACAAATCCAAATGATTAGAATCCCCCACATCAGAAAAAGGAAACAACACAATGGGATCGATAAAACCGCCAAAACTATAAGTCGGCACCGTCACTTCTTCAGGGGTATCCAAAAAATCTTTTGATTCACCTATGCCAAAACCATCCATTTGCAGAGGAGATGCCATAGTGATTAACTTGACCACTTGAGAATTTTCCGCTCGAGCAATCATGGTTTCCGCCAAAACCCCTCCGTAACTATGAGCAATCACAACAGTGGCCTTGCCATCATTTAAAAGATTAACCCCTTCTTCAACAATGGCCTCGGTCTTATTATCTTGCCAATAAAAGTAAATACTATCATCTAAAAATATTATTTCTTTCGTGGGGAAATTGACCTGCAAATCTTTTTTCCACCTTGTTAAATAAAACTTCGGTGTACTGATACCGGGAACAAAAAGAATTCTTTCAAATTTCAAATCAGCCACATCAAGATTTAAATTATTTACCCCCGCTCCGGCTAAGTGATTCGCAAGATAAATCAATAACAATAAGAGAAAAACTGAAGCAATTTTTTTGAACACTTTAATTATCATTTGTGTTTGTTTGAATTAAATCTTCTCCCCTTTGCCTTGGCCCAACCCTCCCAATAATTTATTATCAACTTCTTGAGAAAAATATTTTGGTTCTATCCCATTTAAGATTAACAATTTTTCATATTCATCTCTTTCTAAGGTCTCCACTTCCATTAATTTTTTAGAAATCATTTCCAGAGCCTTTTTGTTATTTTCTAAAATATCACTAACTCTGCCAATCATTTCTTTTATTATTTTATCCACTTCTCGATCTATTTCCCTCGCAGTTTCTTCTGAATAAAGAATCTCATTAGAAAAATAATTCGGCAAAAATATTTTACTTGATTTTTCAAAAGCAATTGGACCTAATTTTTCGGACATTCCATACCTCGTTACCATATTTCTAGCTAATTTGGATGCCACCTGCAAGTCATTAGCGGCTCCAGTGGTCACATCACCAAAAATCATTTTTTCTGTTAAATAACCGCCTAAAGACACCCCAATATCATCCAGAAAATATTTTTTAGAATACAAACTTTTTTCTTCATCTGGTAATTTAATGGTATAACCAGCGGCTTGCCCACGAGAAATAATAGACACCTTATGAACCGGGTCGGCGTTTTCTAATAAAGTCGCTGTTAAAGCATGTCCCACTTCATGATAAGCAATAATTTCTTTTTCTTTTTTGGTAATAATGTGACTTTTTCTTTCGGGACCCAACATCACTTTTTCAATGGAACGAATTAAATCATATTGGGAAACTTTTTTTCGTTCCTCCCGAGCAGCTAAAATGGCCCCCTCGTTCATCAACGAATATAAATCGGCACCCGAAAAACCGGGGGTTCTTTCAGCAATAGTTTTCAAAACAACATCATCCGCAAAAGGTTTCTTGATAGAATGAATTTTTAATATTTCTTCCCGATCCACTCTATCAGGTAAATCAATGGTGACTCTTCTATCAAACCTCCCCGGGCGAAGCAAAGCTGGGTCTAAAACATCGGGACGGTTAGTGGCGGCAATTACAATCACCTTTTCATTAGGATCAAAACCATCCATCTCTACCAAAATTTGATTAAGAGTTTGCTCCCTCTCATCATTTCCGCCCCCCACTCCCGTCCCTCGCACTCGCCCGACTGCATCTATTTCATCAATAAAAATTATAGCCGGTGCTGTTTTTTTAGCTGTTTTAAATAAATCCCGCACCCGAGAAGCCCCCACGCCCACAAACATTTCTACGAACTCCGAACCAGAAATAGAAAAAAATGGCACCTTAGCTTCCCCCGCCACTGCCCTCGCTAAAAGGGTCTTGCCTGTGCCCGGAGCTCCCATCAAAATTACTCCCTTGGGAATTTGAGCCCCAATATCCAAGAACTTTTTGGGATTCTTGAGAAAATCAACAATTTCATTTAACTCCTCTTTGGCCTCCTTTACTCCAGCGACATCTTTAAAAGTAATTTTTTCTTTCTTATCAGACGGATCGGTGAATCTGGCTTTAGAACTCCCAAAACTAAAAGCCTGCACATTAGCACCCTTAACTTGGCGAGAAACATACCAAAAGAAAGCTAAAATAAACAGAATGGGAATAAGAAAAGGTAAAGACATCAAAAACCAATATTGAAAACCGCTGGGGTCTTTCATAGAAATATCAATCCCACTTAATTGTTCCGGAGTGATCCCATAATTAGCCAACGATTCCGATAAAGATGATTCGGCCTCTTTTTTCGTTTCTTTAATTGAATTATCATTGAATGTAATCAATAATTTCTCTCCCTCTACAGAGACACTCTTTATTTCTTCTGCCAAAAGACTAGCAACAAACTGCGACATAGAAATTTCCTCTGGTTTTTCCGTTTGATTTACAAAAGCGGAATACAGCATAGAAATTATGAAAAAAGCGATAAGAATATTGATAAAACTGCCTATAAAATTAAACTTTTTACCTTTTTTCCCTAAACCAAAAACAAAGTTATCTTTTTTATTCTTATTTTTTTTCTGTACCATAACAAAATTATTATACATTCCCTCTACAAAATATGCTAATATAAGTTTAGGTAGTTAGGTTTTAGAAATTAGGAGTTAGAGGGAAATTGGCTTTGCCAATTTCCCTCCTAAATAACTAAAACCCAACACCCCTCCCAAGGTGGGCAGACTGAATAACTAAACCATGACAATATTGATTAGGAACAAAAAAGTGGGTCTCAAATATGAGATTCTGGAAAAAATAGAAGCTGGTATCAAACTGCTTGGTTTTGAAGTGAAAGCCCTAAAAAACAAAAAGGGATCTTTAGACGGTTCTCATATTACGATTAGAGGTGGTGAAGCTATTTTGCTTAATGTTAATATCCCCCCCTATCAAGTCAACAACACACCCCCAGATTACAATCCAGAGAGAAACCGCCGACTGCTCTTAAAGAAAAAAGAAATTGATCAATTAGCCCATTTAGAAGCTCAACGAGGTTTGACAATTGTGCCTATTTCGGTGTATAATAAAGGAAGAAAGGTAAAGGTTGAAATTGCTGTTGTGCGAGGTAAGAAAAAATACGACCACCGAGAGACTCTAAAAAAGAAAACTGCTCAACGAGATATCGACCGAGATGTAAAAGATCGTTATAGATAGAACTTTGACAATTGAATTACCCTCCTTTGCTAAAGCTTCGGAGGACAAAATTTCCTTCGGAAATTTTGGGGATGTTTTTGGCTTCGCCAATGATTTCCTTTTATTATGTGCTGTATCGAGTTTTCTATTATGCTCGTAAACTATAGTAGAACTGAATAAGTGCAAACTTATCCAAAACAGCAGGAAGAGTGGCTTCGCCTTACTTCTCTGCTCCAGTTTTAGCTTTCGCTTAAACTGGCATCCGATGAATTGAATTCTGATAGGTTCGTTTGGGTGTAATATCATCAGAATACGGAAGTTTGAATTTTTTCGGCAAACTTCAGAAAACTTAGAAAATCGGTGATAGAGAATTTCGTTTGTTTTTGATCTTTATCATTTAAACACAAAGACAGACTATATACCGTAGAAGCATAATAAATCAATTATTGCATGTGGGTTCGAATCCCACCATCTCCGCCAATTGGGAAAATGCAAATTTGCAGAAGTCAGCTCGCGGCGCGTTTCGCGCCGCTCGCATAGGATTTGAAAGGGATTTTTTGGCGAAAAGGAAAAGGATTTATCAATCAAAATATGGTTCGAGCCGATTTGTTTTAGAAATGTTGTCATTTCCGATTTATCCCCAGATGAAAGCAGTTTATCCGCTTGATTCAAGGATTTTACCCAAGCACGAGCCGGTTCGAGCCAAGACACTCCTTTGTCTTCAATTTCATGGATTTTCTCTTTTAGCTCTACCCTATGGTCGAGCATTTTTTGTTTTTGTGCGGCATATTCTTCAGATGTAATTACCTCGTCGAGATAGGCAGAAAGCAATTTATCTAATCTTGCTTCTACTTCAGTTAATTGACTTTTGAGATTTTGCACGAACACTTTACTATCCTCTCTTGCTTTCTGCTCGTCCTTGTCTAACTCGCGCAAAACTTTTTCAGTGTCTTGGCTCGGCAAAGAAACTTTTTGAAGAAAACTTTTGATTTGTTCTGTTAGCAATTCTTCGCGGACATATTTTTGTGAACACATTTCGCGTTTCTTGGTACAACGATAATAATTATGTCCTTTTTGTGTTTCAGCAGTAATAGCGCATTTACATTCCCCACAAGTGAGCAGTCCGCGAAATGGAAAAGTATTTTCGGCTTTTCTGGTTTTAATATGTCCGCGATCTTTCATAACTTCCTGACATTTATCAAAAAGTTTCTTTGTAATTAACGGCTCGTGCGAACCCTGATACGTCTCGCCATTGAATTCAAAAATTCCATAGTAGAAAGTGCTTTTCAAAATTCTCTGGACACAGGAAACTGCCAGAACATTGCCCTTGTAGCTCCGTAGTCCTAAATCTTTTAACGCTCTTGCGATTTGCTTCAGCGTATATTTACCAGTTGAGTAAAGCTCGAAACCTTTGCGGACTAGTGGAGCTTTTTCTAAATCTACATCAACGTCTCGTGTTTTGTGATTGTTGGTATAGCCAAGTGGGGCAAAGCTAGGCCAAATACCTTTGCGAAGTTTAGCTCTGTGTCCCCGTTTAATATTCTCCGAAAGATTATCCACGTAATACTTGCTTTGCCCAAAGGCAATGTTCAACATGAATTTTCCTTGTGGCGTATTTTCAAACCAGTGAGTAGGGAATTTTAAATCCTTAATCTTCCCCGTGTCCAGCAGGTAGATAATTTGTCCTCCGTCTATGGAATTTCGGGCGAGACGATCCGGATTCCAACTTAAAATTCCGTCTGCTTTCCCTTCTTCTAAAAATGACAACATTTCTGCGAATTTCATTCGCCCAGGTTCTTTGGCAGTTTGGGCCTCGCAAAGCGAGGCAACAATTTCAAGTTTTTCTTTGGCGGCAAATTCTCGCAATTCAGAAACTTGGGACTCAATGCTTCTGACTTGTCGTTCCTCACTTTCCGTTGATTTCCTTGCATAAATTATGTATTTCATAGTTTTGTAGTTAAAAAATTGATGAAAAAATTTCTTTTGCCCTTCATTGATAAATCCTTTTCCTTTTCGCCAAAAAATCCCTTTCAAATCCTATGCGAGCGGCGCGAAACGCGCCGCGAGCTGACTTCTGCAAATTTGCATTTTCCCAACTGGCGGTGTTTTTTGATTGATGTTCGAACTTTTTTTGAGCAAAACCCCCAATAAGGAAGCCAGCCCCGCCGTCGCTCGGAAACTTCGCCACCCCGCAAAAAAGTTTTCTTCACATTTTTTAATTTGTGCGCGCCGATTTTTTTCTTCCCCGCCTGCGCCGAGGCTTCGGCGGGCAGGTAAAAGGAAAAGAAAACTTTTGTGCGGGGTTCTGCTCTGAACGATCAGGACGGCGGGGCTGTCCGCTTTTTGTATTCGCTCGGGCGTGGCGGAATTCCCCCCAAACCCCCCTTCCGCCACGCCCTCGCTGGGACGATTCTTTTTTTCGGCGGAATTTGAGGCTGTATTTTGCAAAGCAAAATGCGCCATCAAAAGAGATGTTGCCCTTGACCCACCCAACCCATTCGCAGGCAACGCTAAGGAACTCCCTTTTTGTTTGCCAAATTTTAATATTTTTGATACCATTGTATTAAGCAAGTTGATATACACTCAATATAAGTAGTGTATTATAATAGTTTATCAAAGTCAAAACATTATGGCAAATACAGTAAGCGAAAATATCCGTAAATTGCGAATCAAAAAAGGAATTTCACAAGATCGCCTCTCAAAAGACGCTGATTTAGCGTTAAATACCGTCGTAAAGATAGAAACAGGCGAAAGCCCAAATCCCACGGTTGATACATTAGAAAAACTAGCCAAAGCCCTCGGTGTGCCGGTGGCGGAATTGTTTAAATAAAAAATATGAAAGGAATTATTTACATAATGACAACAGCCGTTTCTGGTTTAATAAAAATAGGCCAAACTGGCAATGCTAATTTTCAAGAACGAATGCGTTTTCTTGAGGCAAATGGCTACTATAATGTTTCTGGTCTTAAAAGATTTTTTGCGATTGAACTTGAAGATTACAACGACAAAGAAAATTTGTTAAAGGAAATTTTTAATAAACATCGTGTCGGAGATAGTGAACTATTTGCTCTTGATTATGATTTAGTGCGACAACTTTTACTGTCATTCGATGGTAAAGTGATTTATCCCAAAGATGTAAACAAAGAAAAGGAATTTGACGAAGTTTCAAAAGCTAGAGAACAAGGAGCAAGATTTAGTTTTTATAAAAAAGGGATCCAGAACGGAGAAGAAATTGTTTTTATAGCTGACAAAGAAATCACTGCGAAAGTGGTTGGTGAGCGTGAAGTGGAATATGGTGAACAAATTTGGAAACTTGCACCACTAACATACAAAATATATGAGCAAAAAGGAGGATTAAATGAGAGTGGCGCATATCAAGGGGCTGCATATTGGCAATATAAAGACAAACGGCTAAGAGACTTGCCGGATATTAATTAAATAAAATTATGGAAACTGCCGACGAAACAATTGAATTAAAATTTATTTCTGAAATAAAAAAGAAAGCTAACACTATAAAAAGCGATAGTCGTGAGCGTTCAGTTGAAGATTTTTTCGTTTCTTTTTTTGATGGAATCCCTGGTTTTAAAGCCTCGCGTGCCGAGGCGCCTCGTCTTAAATATCATAAAACGCTCTATACGGACGGAATAGTTTCTTTTGGCGATGAGGTTTTTACGGTTTTTGAATTCAAAAAGGGAGGGATTAAATTTACAAGCAATAATGAGCTACTTTTTAACCAAGAAGAAAATGTTGTATATACACAAGCGATTAAATACATTTTATGCTCAAATTCAGAAAAATTTGCGTCTGAACTTAGATTCAGCAAAGTATTGTTATTTAATGGCTCACAAATAGTCAAAGTATCTATTAATAAGGATAACCTGCAAGAAATTTATTCCAAATTAAATTGGGATGACGCATTGAACGGATTCTTGAATGATCAGAGAAATTTATCTTCTTATTTACAAAATATAATTTTGACTAAATTCAATACCATAAAACCATTTATTGAATTTAGCTTTATTTTAGATACTCAAAAAGGAATAAGTGAAAGTGAAATTCTAGAACTATACAAAGAACTTACTGCTGTATCTGATGCAAAAATAAGTATTATCAGAATGAACTTGAAAGAAAAGTTTCTAGAATTTTCCGAAGCCTTTAACGCACAACTGATCCAGAAAGAATCCATTAAATTTCCGTATATTTCAAATTTGGTTTTAAGAACTTTTATAGAAATCTCTGTTCATATCAATGATGGAATAAAATGTATTTTAAGCCGAGATAATAAAATTGCCAATTTTCAAGTGCAGGGTCAATCTTTTAGTATTTACTACACCGAAGAAAATGATCAGGGCGAAATGATTGATCGTCCAGTTACAATTTACGCTGATTATATTAGCGATGTTAGTAGATTGAATGAATTCTTTAAAAATCACATCATAAATAACCTGGATGTACTTTATGAAGATTACGATAACTTAATTTCTGACGAAAGAACTAGAAAATCAATCGGATTATATTTTACAAAATCAGACTTGTCTCATCTTTGTTATGAGTTTTTATCTAAAGTGATACCCGTCGATATCTTAAAAACTTGTCATTTTTATGATCCAGCTGCCGGTTCTGGCAATTTATTAAAAGCCCAAGAAGATTTTATAACTGTGATCGGCTCTGATATTAAAAAAATGAGCCAAGATATAATGAGAAATCGACACATTAATGTGCCAAAAAGAGAAATTGATTTTTTCCAAACCACTCGAGAGGATATGGTTGAGGAGTTAAATTCAATTGTTGAAAAAAATGGTAGAAATTTCATCGACAATCCACTTCTAATAATAATGAATCCTCCATATAGAGGAAAAAATACTTGGGTTGAACAGGGGCAGATTGGAAATAAAATCGGCGTATCACGGGATCAAACATACCTCGGTGAGGAATTTATGAAGATTTTATATTCTAATAAAATAAGGTCTAACGATCTATCTTCATTTTTTATTCTAAAAGCCCTAACCTTTTACTTATTTGACAATTATTATGGATATATCGCTACATTTTCGCCAACAAACTGGCTTAATCCTGGGCGCGGAGAACATGACGAATTTAGAAAATTTATATCCAGCCATGCCAAATTTATTGGCGGATTTATTATCAATGGAAAGGTAAATTCACAGGTGAAATGCAATTATTTTAATAATAATTACACATCGCTTCCTGAAAAGTTTCAGGAATTTTTTTAATTATACCATTTTCAAAAGCTACCTCATAGGCATTCTTGTAGCCTAAAG
>Ga0210057_1000346_pt1 | contig 77487 bp, 69 predicted proteins | sample CryGeyCG2114_010_2_FD_183968 | JGI IMG/M metagenome (GOLD analysis project Ga0210057, IMG submission 183968) | Groundwater microbial communities from aquifer - Crystal Geyser CG10_big_fil_rev_8/21/14_0.10 (SPAdes) (version 2) | ecosystem: Environmental > Aquatic > Deep subsurface > Groundwater ... | reverse complement strand
TTTCTCCCTAGAAAGGAGGTGATCCATCCACAGCTTCCGCTACGGATGCCTTGTTACGACTTAGTCCCTGTCATCGGTTTTACCTTGGACCGACAAATGTCGACCTTCAGGTACCCCCGACTCCCTTGACTTGACGGGCGGTGTGTACAAAACCCGAGAACGTATTCACCGTACCGTGGCTGATATACGGTTACTAGCGATTCCGGCTTCAAGAGGGCGAATTGCAGCCCTCTATCCGAACTGGGACCAGTTTTAGGGGATTTGCTCCACCTTGCGGTTTGGCGTCCCTTTGTACTGGCCATTGTAGCGCGTGTGTAGCCCAAGGCGTAAGAGCCATGCTGATTTGACGTCATCCCCACCTTCCTCCCTGTTATCCAGGGCAGTTTGATATGACACGTAGTAACATACCATAGGGGTTGCGCTCGTTAACGGACTTAACCGAACATCTCACGACACGAGCTGACGACAACCATGCAGCACCTGTCACTGGGTTCCTTGCGGCACTCTCCTGTTTCCAGGAGATTCCCAGGATGTCAAGCCTTGGTGAGGTTCCTCGCTTATCGTCGAATTAAACCACACGCTCCACCGCTTGTGCGGGTTCCCGTCAATTCCTTTGAGTTTTAGCCTTGCGGCCGTACTCCCCAGGCGGGGTACTTAACGCGTTTGCTTTTTTAGAAGCGCCACTGAAAGGGTCGAGCTCCCAATGGCTAGTACCCATCGTTTACGGCGTGGACTACTGGGGTATCTAATCCCATTCGCTCCCCACGCTTTCGTCCATGAGTGTCAGGATAGTTCCAGCACACTGCCTTCGCATTTGGTGTTCTGGCTGATATTAACGCATTTTACTACTACACCAGCCATTCCATGTGCCTCTCCCTACCTCTAGCGAGCCCATCTCTCTAGCAGTTCCGGGGTTAAGCCCCGGGATTTGACCAGAGATGCGGCAAGCCACCTGCGGACGCTTTACGCCTAGTAACACCGGGTAACGCTTGGGACCTTCGTCTTACCGCTGCTGCTGGCACGAAGTTAGCAGTCCCTTATTCCTCAGGTACCGTCAGAAATTCTTCCCTGAGAAAAGCAGTTTACGACCCGAAGGCCTTCATCCTGCACGCGGCGTCGCTCCATCACCCTTTCGGGCATTGTGGAATATTCTTGACTGCAGCCTCCCGTAGGAGTCCGGGCAGTGTTTCAGTCCCGGTGAGGCGGGTCGTACGTTAATACCCGCTACCTGTCATAGCCTTGGTGAGCTTTTACCTCACCAACTAGCTGATAGGCCATAGGCCCCTCCCCAAGTGATAAATCTTTACTGTTACTTCTTATGAAATAACAGACTATGAAGTATTATCCCACCTTTCGGTGGGTTATGCTTCGCTTGGGGGTAGGTTACCAATGTGTTACGCACCCGTTTGCCATGGGTCTAAACCCATTCGACTTGCATGCCTAAGACACGCCGCCAGCGTTCACCCTGAGCCAGGATCAAACTCTTATTATAGAATAGACATTTTGCAACTGTATGAATGCTCTCGTCAGAGTCAGATTTCAGCCTCGTCCGCGCAAGGCGGACTTGTGCTTCCACCTGTCTCTTCCTCTCAAATTTTTGCTTAATCCGCCGAGGCGGACCCAGGCAAAAATTTGTTTAAGCTCAAGTTGTTGTTCGCTTGCTTGCCCGCCGATTCGGCGGGCGTTGGTTGCTTCCGTCTTTGCCGGATAAAGCATTGACGGAATGATTAAGTTGTTAAGAGAACGAAAAAGCCCCCAACACGGAGGCCACACGACAAGATACGCTGTTTGCTTGTTGTATATATCCTATCGTTTAGCCTCGTTTTTACTTACTTTTTAAGCTTTGGTATTGTAGACGATTTTTGTTGGAGTGTCAAGAGAATATGCATGAACCCCGTGCGCCTAACTCAGAGCATGTTTTTCGCGTTTTTTAGGGGTTTTTACGCTGTTTTTCGCGCCAATCGGCAATAGCCCGGTGGTTGCCGGAAAGCAGTACTTCGGGAACTTTTAATACAGTCCCATCGTCAGACGTAAATACCTCAGGACGAGTATACTGCGGATACTCTGTTGTGTCAGAGTCGCTGAAAGATTCTTCAACGCTTGATTCGTCTTTTCCCAGCACCCCCGGGATGAGTCTGCTGACCGCTTCAGCGGCCATGACCGCCGGCAATTCGCCGCCGTTCAGTACAAAGTCACCGATTGAAAGCTCTTCATCAACCAGTTCAACAACGCGATGGTCAACACCTTCATATCGTCCGCACACAAATACAATTTGCTCATACTGGGCGAGTGAGGTTGCTTTTTTTTGGGTAAAACGCTCCCCTCGCGGAGAGAGCAGGATGGTGCGTGTTTTTTTGCGCGGATCAACCGTGGCCGCGAGCGCTTTGCTGATCGGTTCGACCATCATGACCATGCCAACACCGCCGCCATACGGAGTATCGTCAACCGTACGGTGCTTGTCTGAAGTCCATTGCCGGAGATCGTGCATGTTGATTGCAATAAGCTTGTTTTTTTGCGCGCGTCCAAGAATAGATTCTTCGAGGTATGAATCCAGTATGTGCGGGAAAATGGTAATAATGTCGAACTGCAGCATAGGGTAAAATATAAAACCAAAAAGCCGCGCTTAGGATAGCACGGCTTCTTGTTTTATTCAACGGATTGCGTATTAGAGTTGGAGGTCGTCCACTGCGCTTGTGTCGGTGTCTTCTGCTGGCGCGCTACTCTGGCTTTCGTTGCGGTGTTCGCGGCGCGGGCCTCTGTTTGAACCTTCTGGTTCGTAAATTTTGAGGTTTACGCGAGCATTATTCTTTGCTCCCACCACGCGCAAAAGTGTTCTGATTGCACGAGCGGTGTTGCCGCTTCGGCCAATAATCTGACCCATGTCTTCTGGGTTTACCTTCAGGGTGATAAGCACCCCCATTTCATCGACGGAGCGCTCTGTTTGCACGTCATCCGGGTGGTCAACTAACGCCTTTACGACGTATTCGACAAACGCTTGGTCTTGTTCTGCCATACTGATTTACATTAATGGGTTAATGGCTTTGTAAAGCGTGACTTACTGCGACCGTCCTTCGTATCGTACAGGTGACCAAACCTGCCTGCGAAGCGCCTTCAAGTAAACACGTCATATAGTATGGCATAGCGCATTAAAAAGTCAACAGATTTTTTAAACAAAAAAGCCGCCCGTAGAGGCGGCTTGGCATATAAAACGTTTAGGCTTCTGGTTTTTCCGCGGGATCTTCGGCAGGGGACTCAGCTGGCTTCGCCGGTTCCTCGGCTACTGGCTCCGCTTTTGGCGCTGCTGCTTCAGGAGCTGCGTCACCCTCTGTTGCTTCTTTCTTTTTCGGGGTCCATGCGCGCACTTTTTTTGATTCGACGACTTTAGCGCCGACGAGCAGGTTGTGTACGGTTGGGGATGCCTGTGCCCCGACTGAAAGCCAATACTTGATTCTGTCTTCTTTGAGTTCGGTTACTTTTGGCTGTGCAATCGGGTCGTAGTGGCCAACGATTTCCTTGTGGTCACCGTACATGTCCTTGTTCTTTTCAGAAACAACCAACCGGTAGTGTGGCCGGTTCTTTTTTCCAATTCTTTGTAGTCTGATTTTCAGCATAATTCGTTATTCAAAACGTAGGATAGATACTACCGTACTTTGAGTACCCTGTCAAGCGGCCTGTTTGGCGTTTTTGACGGCTCGATCAAGGTCAACGGATAGCAATTTGGAGACTCCGTCGTCGCCCATAGTTACTCCGTAGAGAATGCTTCCTTTTTCCATGGTGGCCCGATTGTGGGTGATAGCTATGAACTGGGTGATTTTTGCGAGTCGCTCAAGTATTTCGGCAAACCGGATGCTGTTTGCTTCGTCAAGCGCTGCATCGACTTCATCAAGCACCACAAACGGAGAGGGGTTTGCTTTAATAATGGCGCAGATGAGCGCGATTGAGGTGAGTGCCCGTTCGCCGCCGGAAAGCATGCTGATTGAGCTGACTTTTTTGTTCGGCGGGGACGCTTTGATGGTAATGCCCATTCGGAATTGCCCGGCAAGCATTTCCCGTTCTTCGTCAGTCAGCGCGGCCGCCGCTTCCTCGGACATGCTTTCGAGTTCGTTTTCGCGATTGAGTTCGAGTTTTGCTTTGCCGCCGCTGAAGAGGATATCAAAGTACTCAGTAAATCCTTTTTCAATAATTGAAAAAGCGCGATCAAATTCTTTATTAATGACGTCGTCCAGTTCTTTGACTGCTTGTTTTGTTTTTTTAAGCGCGATTTCAAGGTCGGTGATTTGGGTCGAAAGAAAATCATGGCGCTCTTTGGTTTCTGAATACTCTTCGTTAATTTCAGGATCAATGCCGCCGATCATTTCGAGTTCGTGCTTGATGTGCGCTATGTCGGGCCACAGGTCTTTTTTCTCCTCGTGTCCGGCATAGTGCTTGATTGCGGCTCTGTGCGTTTCTGACACTTCTTTTTCTATCTGGCTTTCAAGATCTTCGCGATGCGTCTCAATGCGCGCCAATTCTATTTCTATGGTGTTTTTTCTATTTGAGACGTCATTGAGTTTTTGTTGAAGTGTTTGGTAAGATCGTTGAATCTCAAAAAGTCCGCTCGTGGTGCTTGATTGTTTTTTTTCAATACTCTGCAGGACATGCTGCTGCTCAGTAACTGCTCGTTCCGCGTCATGAGCGGCGTGTTCCGCTTTTTTCATTTTTTCACGGAGCGCGTCTATTTCTTTGGTATCCGGGGCTTCTGGTTTTGAGAATATGGATTCCAGAAAATCAAGCAGTGTACGTATTTTCGTTTTAAGCGCGTTCAGTTTTTCGAGCGTATCCACTTTCTCAATATCTTTGAGAATAGTAATTTGCTTTTGAGCGCTCTCGGCAAGTTTTTTATAATCAATACCCGCAGGCGCGGCTGGGCGCGTTTTTGCAACCAGCTCTATTTCGCGCCTGATGGTCTCGAGCTCGACGATTGCTTCATTTTTTCTCTCGAGCGCTATTCTGTACGCTTTTTGCGCCGACTCGGTCGCGCTGCCGTCGCCGTGCTTTTGTTGCTTCTCCAGCGATTCAAGTTTTGCGTTCAGTTCGGAGATTTTTTTCGTAACTTCAAGATGTTCGCGCTCAATTTTCTTTTTCTGATCTGAAAAATGCTCATATTGGATGCTGTTCTGCTTCCACGCGCTTCCGTAATATGTTTTTTGGAGCGCGCGAAGATCTTGTTCCAGCGTGCCGCGCTTTTCAAGCCGTTTCATTTGGCGTTCAAGACTTTTGAGGCGCGGTGTTATCTCTCGCAATAATCCGGTTGCTTGAGAAAGATTTTCCTCAGTGGTTTCTATTTTATGGATTGCCTGCTCTTTTTTAATTTGGTACTGCTTTACGCCGGTTGCTTCGTCAAAGAAGTTTTTTCGTTCCTGCGGGGTAGAAGAGAGAACCGCATCAACCATGCCCTGACCGATAACGCTATAGGTCCGCTGTCCGAAATTTGCCTGCGCGAGCAGGAGTTGCACGTCGGTCAGCCGGACTTTTGATCCATTGATATAGTATTCACTGTTTCCGTCTCGGTAAACCCTTCGTTTGACCTCGATGTGCTTGTAGTCAACTTGTGCCTGCTCATCTTCGTTGTTGAGATGGAGCGCGACTTCAGCAAAACCAAGCCGAGCTTTTTTGTCGGAGCCTGAAAAAATAACGTCTTCGGCCCGTTTGCCTCTGAGCAGCTTGACGCTCTGTTCGCCGAGCACCCAGCGTACTGCGTCCGCAACGTTTGATTTACCGGACCCGTTCGGCCCGACAATCGCCGCGATTCCGGGGGTGCTATGCGAGCCGCGCTTCGGGAAAGAGAGCGAGGTTTTGTTCGCAAACGATTTAAATCCTTGGATGTCTAATTTTTCTAGATACATGCGGCGAAACGAGAAAAGCGAATAAAATCAAAATATACGAATGGTATTGTAGCATAGGCGCGCCTCAAATTCTATTGATGACCTGTGTTGTATTTAAAAAACAGCCCACCATATCGGCGGGCTGTTTTTCTTAGTGCCAGCGTTTTATTTTGAGCGCGTTTTGCGCGGCATCGGTTTCCGCTTCTTGTTTCGAGGTGCCGACGCCCCGGGCCACTTCTTCCGTATCCAGATACACCCCGACGGTGAATTCTTTTTTGTGGTCAGGCCCGGTTTCTTTCAGTACGTGGTAGGTTGGGGTGATGCTGATTTTTTCTTGAGCCGCTTCTTGAAACTTTGTTTTTGGGTCTAGGTATAGCTTTTTCTCGAGAATGGTTGGCAGTTTGGTCAAAATCCACTGCTCTATGAATTGTTTTGCTCCTTCGTACCCTTGGTCAATATAGATGGCGCCAATAACCGCTTCGGTCGCATTTGCCAGAATGTAGTTTCGAGCTTTGGTGCTTGTATCTTTGCTTTCTCCGCGCGAAAGGTAGAGCGATGACTCGAGATCGATCTCGTGCGCGATGGCGGCCAGGTTGACGGCGTTAACGAGCGCGGCGCGCCAGTTGGTAAGCTCACCCTCCGGATTGGGGTAGTTGTTGTAGAGATTTTCCGTTACGACCAATTCTAACACCGCATCACCGAGAAATTCGAGCCGTTCGTTGTGATCAAGTTTGAATGAAGGATTTTCGTTCAGGTATGATCGGTGGACCAGCGCTTGCTGGAGGTGTTCTTCGTTTTTGAATGAAATGCCGATTGTTTTTTGAAGCCGTGATAGGTCTTGCATGTATGTGAAAGACCGAAATTAGCTGGACGAGACGGAGATTCGTAATGGAAATTCGAGATTTGAAATTCTCGGATAGAGGGGGAAAAGAATTTCAACTTTCGAATTTCATTACCGAATGACGAATTTCGAAAAACCAACTTCGATCTTGTATGTGTTAATGAGTTTCTGAATGTTCTTCTTTGTCCTTTTCTTTTTGGTGTTTTTCTTCGGCAAGTACTTTCGGATGTTTTTCCTCGATCATGTCTTTATAAATCGAGCCGAGCACGCCATTGACGAATTTGCCGCTCGACGCGCCGCCGAAAGATTTTGCAAGCTCAATTGCTTCATTGATGGCCACTTTGGGAGGGATTGCTTCATCTATGGTCAGTTCATAGATGCCAACACGTAGTACATTGCGGTCTACGTTGGTAATTTGATCAAGTGGCCACTCGGGCGCGTAGACGGTAATAGTTTTGTCTATGCTTTCGCGGTATTTTGCCACGCCATTAATCAGGCTTAGTACGAAATCCTGGTCAGGCAGGCCGGCCGCGAGGTTCGTAAAATTCCGTTTTGCGATTTCGGCAATATCGCCTTCGCGTGCACCGCGAAAATCCCATTCATATAAGCTTTGGAGGGCAACGGTGCGAGCAAGGTGACGGTTTGACATAACGAGTAAGGTGCTATTTTTTTGCTTTTGACGTTTCTGCGGTTCCGGATTTCTTTTTCGGATATGCGCCACAGGAAGAACATGCTCGATGAGGGAGCACGTCTGAACCACATTCACCACAGCGTGCGACATGTGTCTTTTTGAGTGCAAAGTGAGATGCTCTGCGCTTCTTTTGGGACGAGGTTCTGCGTTTTGCTTGTACAGACATACCGTTCAGTACGTTAGTGTTTAGACGGTCGTAGTATAGTGAATAATCCTCTTTTTGGCAAGTTGCGCGTTTGTTATGCGCACAGTATGCTCAGTGAGCTCATGCGTGATTGTCCCCATCTTACTCACATCTTGTGCAGATGTGGAAATATTTTACTGGGCATACAATTGTGATATAGTAGTAATCGTCTTCAAAATAGAATACGAAAGCGATGTGAGCACGACATCACTCTCGACGCGCGTCTGACACTTTCGTATTAATGTAGCATCGCTTTTATGAACAGCGAACAACTTTGGCAAGCAACGCTCGGCGAGCTTGAACTCAACGTCAGTAAAGTGCACTTTACGACGTGGTTTCGCAATACGTTTATTCTTGAATGGAAAGAAGATAGGGTAATGGTCGCGGTTCCGAATAATTTTACCAAAGCCTGGCTCGAAAATAAGTACCACAAGGAAATTGTAAAAATTCTACAGAAGGTTACCGAGAACAAGGTGCACTACGTCGAGTATCGCGTTGAAGCCAGTAAGAAGGTTGATGCACTCAGTCCCGCCGCAGAGTCTTCTCGACAGTCAGATGTTGTATCTGTTAGTCATGATACCTATGCGCAGCCTGTTGAATCAAACGAATCCGCAACCGCGCATCAGACCGCGCAGCTTCTTTCTACGCAGTCGCACAATGCATTGAATCCTCGCTATATTTTTTCAACTTTTATCGTCGGAAAAAACAATGAGCTCGCGTATGCGGCGTCGGTCCGTGTTGCGAAAGAGCCTGGCCGGAAATATAATCCGCTTTTTTTGTATGGCGGCGTCGGCTTGGGAAAAACACATTTGTTGCAGGCGGTGGGCAACGAACTCGTTGCGGCGCACCCGGGGCTCAAGCTTATGTACGCAACCAGCGAGCAGTTTACTAATGATTACATCACGTCGGTAAAATCAGGGAAAACAGATACTTTTAAGAATAAATACCGCCTTGTTGACTTGCTACTGATTGACGATATTCAATTCATCGGCGGAAAAGAGCAGACTCAGGAAGAGTTTTTTCATACGTTTAACGCGCTCAGAGACGCCGGAAAACAGATTGTGCTGACATCGGATCGTCCGCCAAAAGCCATTCCTGCTCTCGAAGAGCGACTCATCAGCCGTTTTGAGTGGGGCATGATTGTTGATATCGCGACGCCTGATCTTGAGACGCGCATGGCTATTTTGCAGACAAAGAGCCAGGAGCGCGATGTTGAGCTTGATGACGAAGTGTTGCGCTATATTGCGAGTAATATTCAGAGCAATGTACGCGAGCTCGAGGGTGCATTGAATAAGCTGCTCGCGTTTTGCGAACTGAATAATTCGGTTCCTGATTTGGAAAACACAAAAAGCGTGATTGCTTCCATTACGGTTAATCAAAAGAAAGGCGGGGTGACGAGCCGCGAACTGCTTAAAATCGTCTCAGAGTATTTTGATATCTCACAGGAAGATCTCATGGGCCAGTCAAGACGGAAAGAGCTGGTTGGTCCGCGACAGATTGCCATGTTCTTGATGCGAGAAGAGTTGGATTCTTCATACCCGACCATCGGCCAGGAGCTTGGCGGCAGAGACCACACCACCGCGATGCACGCGTACGCGAAGATTCGCCGCGACATGGAAAACGAAGAACGCATCCGGCAAGACATACATCTCATAAAACAGCGTCTCTACAACGGTTGAGGCGCAAGAGCCCTATGGGGCTCTTTTTTGATTGCTGTTGTCCAAGTCGTGTGGGAACGGTATAATAGGAATACTCTTATGAGCCACGATAATCCATCAATTGAAGATTTACTCGGGAAAGCGCCGTCAACGCCGGCTCATGCTTCGCCGGGTGAAAAAAAAGAAAGCGAAGAGACCGTGTCTGAATCGCTTGAGGAAAAAATAGGTGAGATTGGTCAGCATGCCAAAGAGGGCGAAACCGCGGCGCACGCACGTTCGCTCAATATGCCCTATGTTGATTTTCACGATACGCTGATTGACCGGGAAGCGCTTTCGATTTTGAATCGGAAAGAAATTGAGAATCTGCGCGCGGTAGTGTTTCTGAATTTTAACGGGCAATTGCGCATGGCGACCACTGAGCCGACCGACCAAGTTCGCGCCCGGCTTGCCGAGCTTGCAGAAGGCTATCACGCTACGGGCGTGCTCTATTTGATTTCAGAAGAAAGTTTCAAAAAAGCGCTTCAAGAATATGATCGTATTCCAAAAAAGACGGCGGTTACTAAGACAGTATCCATTACTGCTGATGATTTAAAGAAGTATGAAAAAGATGTTGCTGATCTCAAAAACCTTCCCGCAAAAATAAAAGATATTCCACTCACTGACGTGATTACGATTATTTTGGCTGCCGCTATTAAGACCGATGTGTCTGATGTGCATATTGAGGCCGAAGAAGACGGCATTAAGCTGCGATTCCGGATTGACGGCGTGCTACACGACATGGCTGAGCTTGATCACGGTCTCTGGAAGCAGGTAATTTCACGTATTAAGTTGCTTTCTAAATTAAAACTCAATATCGGCAATCGGCCACAGGACGGACGCATTAGCATTGAGTTGCCTGACGATAAATTAGATATTCGTGTTTCAACGCTTCCGACCGCCCATGGCGAGAGCGTGGTTATGCGCTTGCTTCGATCCTCATCCGTCGGTCTTAATTTTGAAGCGCTTGGCATTCGCGGCAAATCATTCATGGACCTCAAACGCGAAGTTGAACGTCCGAACGGCATGATTTTGACGACCGGGCCGACCGGGAGCGGTAAGACGACGTCTCTGTATGCGATTTTAAATAAGCTGAATGACGAAGAGACGAAGATTATTACCCTCGAAGATCCAATTGAATATAAACTCGCCGGCGTTAACCAGAGTCAGATTGATAAATCAGGAGATTATGATTTTGCAAAAGGGTTGCGTTCTATTTTGCGGCAAGATCCTGACGTGGTGATGGTTGGTGAAATTCGCGATCTCGAGACTGCTGATGTTGCCATTAATGCAGCCCTCACGGGTCACTTGGTGCTCTCTACGCTCCATACCAACGATGCGTCAGGCGCGATACCTCGATTTCTCTCAATGGGCGTGAAGCCGTTTCTGTTAGCGCCGGCAATCAACGCGGTTATTGGACAGCGCTTGGTGCGCAAAATCTGCGAGCACTGCAAAGAGGAGATTGAACTCGACAACCAGCAGATTACCCGCGTCATGAATATTCTCAACTCTATTCCTGAAAACTCCGGTTTCGCGGTTGATAAAGACAAAGAAATGAAGTTTTATCGCGGCAAAGGGTGTGACAAATGCGATAATGGCTATAAAGGCAGAACCGGTGTGTACGAAGTCTTTACCATGACGCCGGAAATAGAAAAAATGATACTCGCGGGCCAAGTCTCGGAACATGACATGAAAGAGATTACCCAGAAGGAGGGAATGGTCAGTATGGTGCAGGACGGCATCCTCAAAGCGTTGGATGGTATTACGACCGTGGAGGAGGTGTTCCGCGTTACCGAGGAATAGTGCGGCAACCAGCCAGAGCCCCGCGGGGCTCTTTTTTATTTGACAGATATACCGTTTGGGAGTAACCCTATTACTAAACGGAGGAGGTTCATTTCATCACAAGGAGGACATATGACCGCAACGTTGTTTGATCGCGCGATTGATATGCCGATGATTGGCCCGGTCATCATCATCGGGTGTGTCGTGCTGCTCTGCGTGTGGCTTTGTGTGATGGCAGTGGCGGCGAAATTCTCGCCCTCGGTGCGGCGCGAGATGGAGATTTTGTTTGGGGATCCATATGATTAGGAGGCGTGCCATGAAATTTCTGCGTGCAGTCGGAAGAGCCGCACTCTTCGCTGTTGTGCTCTTGATCGCGCTTGACATCGTCATCATCTACTACGCTTTTTTCTGGGACACCAGAAATCAATTCGCCTGACGCAAGGAGCAGGGTGATATGCAGAATGTTGCGCCGTTCAGTCACCTGACGAGTCGTGATGTGCTTCTGCGCGTTGCGCTGGCTATCGCGGTGCTTGTTACCGGCGTTTTCTGGGGCGCGGTTCCCGCCACCATGCTTTCCGTGTGGGCGCTCAAGCCCGTGCACTTTTTGCTCGGGCTCTCGATGCGCGCCATGGATCCGCTGTGGTTCGGGGTCTATGCGCTGGCCATTGCCTTCTGCGGCATCATGGCACTCGCGCACCACGCCGCAGATCACCGCGTGAGAATGGTGGCATGGGCCATCCCGGCGGCAGTACTGTCGTTCTGCTGCGTCCTTTCATTCGCGCTTCGCTTTGCATAGGAGTCACTATGAAGCATGGATATTTGTCGGTCGACATAATCAGCCGCGTCGGAGATGCGCTTTCTGAATTTCCTTGGTTGCTCGCATTCTGGCTTTTACGGGCGGTCTGTTTCTGTTCGAAGCGGGCGCGCCTTATGGTCGAGCTGGCTGCAGGCGACGAGGAAAGGATCGGGTAGCGACGTGTGCTGTTCATTTTAAAAACCCCCACTCATGACGAGCGGGGGTTTTGCTACATATATTTTTTCAGTTTCGTTTGCGCGTCTTCCAGTTTTTTCTGCTCGGCAGCGACTACGGATGGAGGTGCGTTGTTGGTAAATTGCGTGTTCTGTAGTTTTTTCTCAACGGTCGCAATGTATGTTTCAAGCCGTTTTTTTTCTTTTTGCAGGCGCTCGTCTTGTTGGCGGATCTGTTCCGCGCCTATTTTCAAGTACACGTCAAAGGCTTTGGTATGGGCTCGGATGTATGAATCATGTGCTGCCGGTTTTGAAGGGAGCACTTGAATGCGGATTTTGGTCATCCGTTCAATCACGAGCTCGTGTTCCTGGAGGAGGTCTTTGTGCTTGCGCGTCGAGATGGCCGCGTCGAGCGTTTTTGCATACGGGAGGTTGTGCTGGGCGCGTAAGTCGCGCAGCGTGGCAATGAGTTCTTGAACGATGCTGAACGATGCTTCGGCTTCTTTGCTGCGGAGCTTTTCATCAAACATCGGCCAGCCGGACTGTGCCAGGTATGCGACGTTTGTTTGGATGAGCCCCGCTTGTTTTAATCGTTGGTAAATCTCTTCGGTCACGAAGGGCGTAAAAGGATGGAGGAGCGTGATTGCCTGCTGCAGCACAATCGGCGCGATTGACGTGTGTTGCGTTTTTGAAACTTCAACATACCAGTCGGCAAGTTCGTGCCACATAAAATCATAGATTTTTTCTCCGGCAATTGAATACTCAAATCTATCGTAATGCCCGTTCACCTCGTTAATCAGGTTGTGGAGCCTTGACGCGATCCATTGGTCGGCGAGGGTTGCGTCTTTGCCCGCCGCAATGCCGTCGTACAGCGCGTACAGCCCTCGGGTGTCGCGTTCACCGCCACGCGACGCGGTGTTTGTGAGAATGAACCGGGCAATGTTCCATATTTTGTTTATGAAGTTGCGGTAGCCGGCAATTTTTTCTTCATAGAGCCGCGAGTCGTTTCCCGGAGTGGTGCCAATGACCAAAGAGAGGCGAGTCGCGTCAGCACCGTATTTTTCAATCATATCAAGCGGGTCAATGCCATTGCCGAGACTCTTCGACATTTTGCGGCCGTCCTTGTCGCGCACGAGGCCGTGCAAGTATACTTTTTTGAACGGCACTTCGCCGAGTGTGTAGGTGGTCATCAGAATCATGCGCGCCACCCAGAAGAACAGGATGTCGTATCCGGTTTCCATGACGCTCGTGGGGTGGAACATCGCAAGATCGGTACCTTTTTTCTTGTTTCGCGCAATCCATGAGTCTAGGGTGTCGCTTTTTTTTGGTTCGTCGAGCAACGTTGAGAACGTCCAGAGCGCGCTCGAAAACCATGTGTCCAGCGTGTCCGGATCCTGCTCCCACCCCGCGCCCGGCGATTCGGTTTGTACCTTGAATTGCGTTCGGTCCTCTTTCTGGTACCACACCGGGATGCGGTGCCCGAACCAGATTTGGCGCGAGATGCACCAATCGTGCAGGTTTTCCATCCAATGAAAGTATGTTTTTTTGAACTTTTCAGGAATAATCTCAACCTCGCCCGATCGCACAACTTCCAGCGCGATTTCCTTAAGCGAGCGCTTTTTGCCTTTCCACTCCCGTGCCGGCTTATCCACGTTCACGAACCACTGCTCGGAAACGAGCGGCTCAACCGGCGTGCCGCAGCGGTAGCATACCGAGAGGTTGTTGACCGTAGTGTCGGAATGTTCCAGCAGCCCTTTTTTCTTAAGGTCTTCGGCAATTCGGAGCCGCGCTTCCAAAACCGGCAGACCCGAATAGTCCCCGAACCCTTTTTTGATCCGGCCGGCTTCGTCGATGACTTGAATGGTTGCAAGCGCGTGCTTTTTTCCAATTTCGGCATCTGTCATCGAGTGGGCAGGGGTGACGCCCAGGGCGCCGGTACCGAACTCCGGGTCGATTGACGCATCGGCAATGATTTTCAGTTCCAAAGGCGTGCCCAAAAAATCAGCTTTTATGGTTTTGCCGACATATTTTTTGTACCGTTTGTCGTTCGGATGCACGGCAACCGCAGTATCGCCCAGTTTTGTTTCCGGCCGTACGGTCGCTATGGGAATAGGAAATTCACGGTCGTACGTAAACGTATAGAACGCGGTTGTGTTTTCTTTGTATTCAACCTCGTCGTCAGCAAGCGTCGATTGGCAGCGAGCGCACCAGTTTACGATCCGGTGCCCGCGATAAATCAAGCCGTCCGTGTGCATTTTTACAAACACCTCCTGCACGGCGCGCGAGAGTCCGTGGTCCAGCGTGTAGCGCTCATGATTCCAGTCGCAGGAGGCGCCCATTTTTCGCACCTGATTTTTGATGGTGCTCTGTGATCCCGCAACAAATGATTCGACTTCTGCGAGAAATTTTTTTCGGCCGAGCTCCTGTTTGGTTTTTTTCTGTTCGTCGAGCAGGATTTTTTCAACCTTATTCTCAGTCGCGATTGACGCGTGGTCGGTTCCGGGAACCCAGAGCGCGGGTCGGTCGTTCATGCGGGCGTGGCGCGTCATAATATCTTCGATGGCGAGCATGACCGCATGCCCGAGGTGCAGGGTGCCGGTCGCGTTCGGCGGCGGCATAGACACTGAAAAGGGTTCGCCCGATGCTTTTTTATCCGGCACAAATACGCCCGCATCTTCCCATGCTTTATACATACCGTCTTCCACGCCTTTTGCTTCGTATGTTTTTGGTATTTCAGTTGTTTTCTTTCCGTGTTCCATATGATGTATCTTAGCTGTCCGGAGTGGTGCAGTCAATTGATAAAAAGAGCATTTACCGATAGACTAAAAGCACTATGACCTATACAAAAAAATTCTCTCAGCTTAGCAAAAAGTCCGTTGGTGAAGCTGGCGGCAAAGGGGCGTCTCTGGGCGAAATGACGCACGCCGGGATTCCGGTTCCACCTGGCTTTGTGGTACTCTCGGGCACCTTTGATTCGTTTGTTGATGAATCAAACATCGTACATGATGTCGAGTCAGAGCTTGCAAAAGTGAATTATAAAGATACGAACTCGATTGATCGCGCGTCCAACGTCATCCGCGACATTATTTCTGATACGGTTATGCCTGATGACATTCAGAAAGAAATCATTGCATCGTTTAAAAACCTTGGGTCGAAGTTTGTCGCCGTCCGTTCGAGCGCGACCGCTGAAGATTCGAAAACCGCTTCATGGGCCGGCGAGTTGGAGACCTACTTGTATGTGACCGAAAAGAACATACTCCAGCAGGTGAAGACCTGTTGGTCGTCTTTGTTTACGCCGCGCGCCATTTTTTACCGGCATGAGAAGAAGCTCCTCAAGACCAAGGTGAGCGTCGCGGTGGTTGTGCAGAAGATGATTGATTCGGAAGTATCAGGCATTACGTTTACCGTACATCCGGTGACCAAAGATCCAAACCAGATGATTATTGAAGCCGGATACGGCCTCGGCGAAGCGATTGTGTCAGGTTCGGTAACGCCTGACTCATACGTCATTGATAAACAAGATGAACTGATTCTCGATATTTCTATCGCAAAGCAGGAAAAGCATATGATTATCAAAGGCGCGGCCGGCGGACTCAAATGGGCGCCAGTTCAGAAAGCAAAACAAGAGAAGCAGAAGCTTGGCGGTCCGAAAATCATGGAACTTGCGGAACTCTGTCAGAAGATTGAAAAACACTACAAGCACCCGCAGGACATTGAGTGGGGTATGGAAAAAGAAAAACTCTACATTCTTCAATCGCGACCGATTACAACGCTCTAAAATAAGGTGGTATGCATAAAAAGAAGTTGCAATTATTAGGGATTTGGAACGTACTTCCTATGGAATTGTGGCCGTGGATGTGCACTGCCGCCACTGAGCATTTTCAAAAACTGACAGGCCGAAGAATCAAGGTCTTTAATTATATTAAAGATGAATTGGATTACGAATGTTTTCTGCCTGGTGCGTTGAAGCAGCTGCGTTCCGATTTAGAAAAGAAGTCGCCTTCCCAACAAATGAGATATGTACAGCGCATTGCACGGGACTATTATATACAGGCGCGACCGTTTGAGCGTTACATAAAGAAGTATGAGTCTGCGCGGTTTCGTAGTTACTCAGATAATGAACTTATTGCGGTTGTTCGAGAATGGATGAAGTATTATCCAAGACTGAGTATGCAAGCTTGGTATGCTGTACTCATAGATATTTGGTATCCGTCGCCAAGCGAGCACGTGCAGATTAAGCGTGTTATTGGAAAAGCTCGAGATCATCTTGGTCATATCCATGCGCGCGCAAACAAAGTTGACTGTAGGCTTTATGGAGAAATAGGTCGCCGTATCCATACAAGCGTGCATAGCATGTCGTACTTGTTTCCAGATGAAGTGATTACTGCGCTTGAGAAAAAAGAATGCATGGAGCCTTTAGTCCAGCAGCGCAAAAAACTCTGTATTGCCTCTGATTATTCTGGGGAGTTGAAGCTATATCATGGCCAGGCGGCGCGCCGGCTTGCGGCGAAGTATGATATCCCGCAGGCAGGGAAAAAGAAGCAGCGCATCTTGCGCGGTACGCCGGCGCATCCCGGGAAAGTTCTTGGTAGGGTTCGTAAGATACTACTTGATACAGATTTTCCGAAATTTAAGAAAGGAGAGATATTGGTTGCTTTGCAAACGATGGTGCACTATGTGCCCTTGATGAAAAAGTCAAAAGCTATTTTGACCGAGTTTGGTGGGCTGACGAGCCATGCGGCGATTGTTTCCCGCGAGCTAAAAAAGCCATGCATTGTGAGTGTTCCAAATTTGATTACATCTCTTAAAGACGGCGACCGGGTGGAAGTGGATGCGGAAAAGGGTGTTATTAAGAAACTATGAAGTTAAAATATTTACATGATCAGGATCCGTGGCTTTTGGGAGAGAATATTCCCGATTGCGACATTTTCTTTTTCCAACTGCCGGCATCAACCTTCGTCGATAATCGCAGCTACACGTTTGTCAGCAAGTATAAAAAGTTCCTGGGCGCGTACAAAAAGTTTGAGCTGAATTTTTATGTCGGCGAAAAAGATTCATATGACATCGCTGAAGAAATCGTGCGTGCGCTTCTTGAGCGGCCGGAGTTCGGCACGGATTTGGACGACAACATCATGCGCTGGTCGCAGAAGCTCATTGATTTCACAGACAGCGTCTCGCGCATGCCGCTCGAATCATACAGCAACGCAAAACTGTGGCAGCTCTATAAGCAACACGACGACATCCATACAAAACTGTACACCTACGGATGGCTGCCGGTTGCTGCTGATTTGTACCACGGCAATTTCACCCACCGCCTCAAGGCGTATCTGCGCACCGTATGCCATGGCCCCGAGGAGGTTGAGGACGCATTTGTCGTGCTGACCTCCCCGACAAAGAAAACGATCGTCGCCCAAGACCGGGAGGATTTTTTGCGCATCTACAGCGCTCACAAAAAAGAATTGCGCACGTATAAAAAAGTTCCCTCCCCGCGTTCTGTTTCAGAATCGCTTTGGTCGGCTCTTGAAGGACACGCGGAAAAGTGGGGGCATTTGGGATACATTTATGCCGGCAACCACCCGACGTTCGGACCGAAATATTACTTGAAAGAAATGGTTGAGCTTGCCCAGAGCGGAATTCATGCCGACAAGCTTCTCCGCCAAGACGAGGAGTACCTGAAGAAGACGGCTGCAAAAAAGCGCGTGCTTTTTGCAAAACTCAACATGAAACCGGAGTACAAACGGCTGTTTGACCGCGCGGCCGACTACGCTATTTCAAAGCTGTTCCGCAGGCACGCGCAGCTCTTTGCGCTCGATAGGTTGCATCGCAGCATTCTCGTCGAAATCGCAGATCGGTTTGGAATCAGCAGGTATGAAGTTCAGTTTATGCTGAAGGACGAAGTTCGTGATGTGCTTCTAGGTAAGAAGAAAGTGAACAAACGCCAGGTGCGCGAGCGGACAAAGAAGTGCGTGTATTACGCTGAGGCCGATACAGAAGTTATTTTCACTGGCGCGCGCGCTGAGGCGATCGCCAAAAACATTCTCGTTTCCGTTGATTCCACGGTGACCGAAATAAAGGGGCAGACCGCACAGCCGGGAATCGCGCGAGGGGTGGTGAAAAAGATATTTCGCGCGAAGGACATGAAGAAAATGAACAAGGGCGACATTCTGGTCAGTATTGCGACAGACCCGGACGTGGTGCCGGCCATGAAAAAGGCCGCTGCCATCATCACTGATCAGGGTGGTATTACGGCGCACGCGGCGATCGTTTCCCGCGAGCTCGGCACCCCATGCGTTATCGGCACGCGCATCGCGACGCAGATTTTGAAAGACGGGGACATGGTTGAGGTGAACGCAACCGCGGGTATTATCAAGAAGCTTTCCTAGGTATGTCGTATACAAAGTACCATTGGGCAACACTCGCGCAGGATTACAACTCGCCGTTGTTGCGTAATTATATTTGGGTTGGAAGCACGTATCTCTACCGGCGCATGCACGGGATTCCCAATCCGAAAATAGCAATCGTATCTCAGAATAACAACATTCACTACCTCTACGACAAGGCCGCGTGGGACCGGACGCACGAGGCAGCCGTTGCAAAGGCTGAAGCTGATTTTCGCTGGCTCGGCCGCGTGATGAAAGAAACAATGCAATTCGGAAAAGAAACAATCGCATGGACGCAGAAGCATCTCTGTGATGCAAATCTCCGGAACGCCGCTCCGGCAAAACTTATCGCGCTCCTTGAGGGTTTCGCCGAGCGCCAGCGGACATTGTATGCGTATGGGGTGCTTTTGCCGGTGCTGGATTTTGGCAATTACTCCTTTGTTGAGCGGAACTTGAAGGATATTCTGAGCCGCAAGGTCGCGAAACATGATACCGCGCGCTATTATCACATACTGACCGAGCCGCGTTATTTTTCATTCGCGCAGGAGCAGGAAGTGGCGCTGCTGAAGCTTATGGCGAAATATTACAGCCTGAAGTGGAGGCGCGCTGTTCTGGCGCGCGACTATGGGCGCCTCCATGATGTTGAGCCCGCCTTCTGCGCCGCTTTAAGGAAGCACGCAAAAAAATACGCATGGGTGTATTATGTCTACATGGGGCCCGCTTTCGGACCTGAGCAGTATCTTGATTTCGTGCGGGAACATCTGCGATCAGGCATCCTCCCAGCAAAAATCCTGAACACCGTCGTACAAAAGAAAGAAAAGACCGAACAAGAGAGGAAAAAATACATCGCGGGGATTGACGCATCGCCGTTTGAAAAGGAAATTTTACGATTGGCGGGCATCATGGTGTGGGCGAAGCCGCGCAGAAAAGATTACCAGAGTAGATCATATTATCATGCCGAAACGTTGATGCGGGAAATCGGCAGGAGAACGCATTTGTCGCTGGACCAAGCGCGCTCAACGCCTTTTGCAGAGCTCAGAAAAGCAATGCTCAAGAAGCGGGCGGCTGACGCTGATTTAGCAAACAGTTGCAAGGATTTTCATGTGTGCCTGCCTAATGATAACGGCATTATTACGATTCTTGCAGGGAGGGAGGCCGCGAAATTCAGCCAGAAGTTTATTGTCAGAGAGCGCCTTTCAAGAAAAAAAATATCAGGATCAACCGCGTATCCCGGAAAAGCACAAGGCGCTGTTCGCATCATTAATGCGGCGCAGGATATCCATAAGATGGAATATGGCGATATTCTCGTGTCTGTCGCCACAACCCCAGCCATTATCAGTGCCATGAAAAAAGCCGCTGCGATTGTTTCAGACGAAGGCGGCTTGACGTGCCATGCATCGATTGTTTCCCGTGAACTGGAAATTCCCTGCGTCGTGGGAACCGGCGTTGCGACGCAGGTTTTGAAAGACGGAGACATGGTTGAGGTGAACGCAACCGCGGGCGTTGTTCGAAAGATATGAAGAAGTATGTAAAAATCCACGAGGAGGGCAGCGTGACTCCGCTCACGCTTTCAACGAACCACTACGGCATGGTTGACCCGATTTTGCGCGACGCGCTTGACGGGCGAACTGTCGGCGCGCATCCGTTTTGCGCGTATGCCGGCCGGTTCATGGAATTTTACGTTGATGGCGATAAGTGGAATGAGTGTTCGCGGTACATCGTCGAGCAGGTTGGGAAGAATAAAAAACTTGTCACCGAAATCGACGCAAAAAGCCATACGATCGGAATGGATATCATTGATTTTTTGCACGTTGACGGGCGAGTGCCAATGCCTTCGCTGAGCGCGGAGGCAGTCGCGCGCCAGTCCGTGGATATTTTTAAGAAGTCAGTCCGTCTCTGCGCATACGGTTATGTTGCGGCATTGTCGGACTTTAACACGTTTTATTTTTCTAAAGAAATTAATGCAGCCATTCTAAAACATGAGGGTATTTGTAAGCGGCATGGTTCATCAGTGAGCGGCGTACTCTCCTTGTTGACGAGCCCCGCAGAGCCGCTCCCGTCCGATCGGGCAAAACGTGAACTTTTAAAAAGTGGGCACCAGAAGGGCGCGCAACGAATTCATGGGCTTGAAGCATGGCTTCAGAAGTGGTCATGGATTTCACACGGTCACCTCGGTCCCGGCACGAATCTCGCAGACGCGCGAAGTCTTTTGCGCAGCTTAAACCGCCGAAAGAGCGACCTGCAAAGGACATTCATAAGGAAAGAGCAGGAGCGCTGGTATCAGAGGCTCGGTCTTTCTCCTCGGGATGAGCGTTTGCTCCGTGCCGGAGAGCGGTTTGTGTACCTCAAAGCGTACCGCCAAGAAATCTTGTTCGGCGTGTACGCATACCTTCAGCGCCTCATTACGCATACCGCGCGGCAGTGCGGCATACCGAAGGCGCACGTTGAGCATATGTCCATATGGGAAATTTCAGACGCATTGCGCAACAAGAGTTATCCCGAGCCTTCCGAGCTTGCGCGGCGGAAAGAGTACATGGTATGGATTGCGGGAGCGCCGTGGAAATCGCGCATCATTTCCGGGAGAAAGGCGCATTCGTATGTCGCGGCTCATGGCGCACCAGAGGAAGTTGCCGCCGATGTAAGCGTGCTCCGAGGCCAGGTTGCCTATCCCGGCCGCGCGCGCGGGCCGGTGATGGTGGTGAATGCGCCCGAAGATATGCGCAAGATCGGCGGACCGTTTATTCTGGTTTCGCACCAGACGAATCCGGAACTGCTGCCGGTCATGAAAAAGGCGAAAGCATTTGTGACCGACCATGGCGGCATCACGTCCCATGCGTCTATTGTCGCGCGGGAGCTCAAAACGCCCTGCGTCATCGGCACGCGTATGGCTACCAAACTTTTGAAAGACGGGGACATGGTTGAGGTGGATGCCGAGCGTGGTATAGTTACAAAGCTATGAGGATTCCATATCACAAAAAATGGATTGTGCTGGAGCGTGAAGATTACGCCCACTATTTGTTCGTAACGAGCACTTGGGAAGGGTTTACCGTCATGCCGCACGCCTGGGGCTTCCAAGACGCGCATTGGCTTTCGGCTGAATACAAAGACAGCGCCGTAACGCTCTTTATAACGCGGGACGATTACAAAAAGGCGACAAGCAGCTATTTTGAAATGATTTTCACGGAGCCGAAAAAGTGGGATACGCTCCACCACGAGACGCACCGGTATTCCGACGCCCTGATTTCCGTGTCAAAAGCAATCGCCAAGCTCAACGTTCGGGACTTGCGCGACGCGCAACTGCTTTCCTGGAGGAAAAAATTTGAGCGCTACCACAAAGAAACACACGACCGGCGGGGACCGATGTTTTTTATTGAGACGGTCGACAACGTGCTGACGAATTATCTTATCGCGTACCTTGCCGAACGTATTGAGGATGTAGGCGAAAAAAAGCTAACGCCGTTTTACGCATTCCAGATGCTGACGACTCCAACGAAAAAGAGCGCGCTCGACAAAGAGAAGGAATCAATGATTCGAGTGGCGCGCGTCGCAAGTAAAGAGAAGCGTGAACAAGCGCTTTCTCGACACGCACGGCGGTTCGCGTGGATGGAGTACGGGCTCAAGGGTAAGGTGCTTGATCGTGAGCATTTTAGAAAAGAACTGTCGCTCATGAGGCGGAGAAATCCGGATCGCGTTTCAAAAAAGCTTGCGAAGGAGCACGCGAACCTTAAACAGAACCAAAAAGTGATTATTAAAAAGCTTGGCATACACGATCAGCATAAAAAGATTTTTGACATTGCGCGTGATACAGTGTTCTACAAAGCATACAGCAAAGACGCTCAGTTTTTCGGATACTACTCTATTGAGCGCCTGCTCAAAGAGATAGGACGTAGGAGTGGGCTTTCGCTTGAACAAGTTCGGTATCTAACTATTGGTGATTACGCGGGCGCGCTTAAACAGAAGGGTGATTATAGCGATTTGGCGAATGAGCGCATGAAGTACAGTCTGCATTTTTCCGATAAAGGCAAGACGAAATTTTATCATGGTGATGAAGCGCGCCAAGTGCGTAAAAAATTGCGTTTTATTACCAAGCGTGAACGCATCGAGGAGGGTAAGCACATCAAAGGTCAGCCCGCGGTGGCAGGTATGGCGACTGGTAAAGTAAAGATTATCAACACGCCCGCTGAGATGCTTAAGATGCACCAAGGAGATATTCTGGTTTCGCACCAGACGAATCCGGACATTGTTCCCGCTATGAAGAAGGCCGCGGGAATTGTCACGGATTTGGGCGGCATTACGTGTCATGCGGCAATCGTTTCACGCGAGCTCGGCACGCCGTGCATTATCGGCACCAAGGCCGCGACACAGATTCTGAAAGACGGCGACCGGGTGGAGGTTGACGCTGAAAAAGGCGAAGTGCGGAAAATATAAAAAGGCCACACGATGGTGCTGTGTGGCCTCTGATGCTGCGCGTCATTTTGCTTCCTCGGTGATGATGTCCATGACGCTCGAGAGGAATTCCCAGTCCTTTTCTTTGATCAGGGTTTGGGCCTCGTTGATGCTGACCCAGCGCGCTGCTTCATTGTCCGGATCTTGCGGGTTGAGCGCGGTTTCCTTGGTTGTGAAGAGAAAGAGCGTGATGACCTTCAGTTCGCCACGGTCTTCGGTCCCGTCATTGTTCATCTTGTATCGCCGGTAGGTGCCGAGTTCCCATCGGAGCGCGAGATCCGCGACGCCGGTCTCTTCGCCGATTTCGCGGCGGGCCGCCACGAGCGCGTCCTCGCCAGACTCGATATGCCCCTTGGGAAAACCCCAGACGGACGCGCCCCGCTGGAGCACGATAATCATCTGGCCGTCTGGATTCAACACGACGCCGCCCGCGCTTTCTGATACGACTATGTCAGGCATAACGCCTCCTTGGGTGTTGGTGGTTGGATGGTAAGAACGTGCAGGGCGAATTGGTATGTATACACGAAAATGCGCGCATAATCAACCGTTGCTTTACTCGATTCCGTACGGTGGGTACAATACCGCATATGAGCGCAGATGTACAACTAATACTGTTTGATTCATACGGCGTGGTGCTGCACGGCGGGTATCCTTCGACGTGCAAGGCTCTGGCGCGAAAGTACAACAAGGATTGGAAAGGCCTGTATGAGCTTTTTTACAAAAAACATTTCAACATGGCCGCTGAACGGCGCATCACGCAGCAGGCGGCATGGGAGCGGTCGATCAAAGAAGCGGACCTTCCCATTTCCGTGGGCGAGGTGAAAAAGATACACTATGGCTTTATGAGTCCGAATAAAGACGTTATGCGCCTTACGGCCCGTCTCCAGAAAAAATATACTACCGTGCTTCTGACGAAAAATACCCGCACCCAGCTTCGTGACGCGCGGAATAAAATTCCTGATATAGACCGCGTGTTCGGCGGCCGCATCATCAATACCTGGGAATACGGGTTGCCGAAGGCAAGCGCAAAGACCATTCGATTTGTGTGCGAACGGTACAAAGTAAAGCCGCAGGAGATTATATACATCGACGATCAAAAAGAAAATCTTGTTGAGCCGAAGAAACTCGGTGTGCACATCATTCACTTTCAAGATTTCAAGCAGCTTCAAGATGCGTTGAGCGCTCTGATTGCAATCTAATGACATAAAAAGAAAAAGGAGGAAGCCGCGCTTGTGCGTTGCTTCCCCCTTTGTTGTTACTTCTCGACCGCGATCTTGCCGATCACCTCGACGTCGCCCTCGTCGTCCATCTGGAAGACGATGCCTTCCAGATCCGAGAGCTTCGAGAGCTCGTCCGTGAGGGTGCCGAAGCCGGTCAGGGCCCAGGCCGCCAGCTCGATGATGGGGCTGTGGCCGAAGGCGATGGCCACGTCATCATCGTCACATGCTTCGAGCATGGCGACGACGCCATCGGCCGCGTTAGCAGCGTAGACCTTGGCCACGTCGACGCCGTGAGCCTTGATGACGGCCTCGAAGTTCGAGGCGCCGTCGCTGACCGCCTGGCGGAGCGCGTCGTTGGCCAGCTCGCTGAACAGCGTCTGGCTTCCGATCTCCGGCACCACCTGCATGGGCTTCACACCGGACTCCAGACCGTAGGTGTAGGCCAGGGCGGTCTGGGCGGTCCTCACCAGCTCACCGTGGAACACGTGGTCCGGGAAGATGTCGTTGTCCCCGTCCTTCTGGCCCTCGGCGATGGCGAGCGCGATGCCCTTCTCGCCGATGGTGTCCTTCACCAGACCGTCCTTGATGCTGTGGCGGCGATAGCGCAGGGTCTTCATTCTCCATACCTCCTGAGGTAGTGGTGATACTGCGGTTGTGGAAACAAAATGAACTGTTTAATATATTAATTATAGCATATTTATAGAAAATAGTCAATAGATACATATAAAAATACCCTAATATTAGGGTATTTTGACAACACCACCACTCTAGCCCCTTCCTTGGCAAGGAGAGGGAGCTCGGTTAGAAATCGAGCAATTCCAGGCCTGTTTCCTCATCAGGTGCGCGAGAAATGGACTCTTCTCCTGAAATGAGATGTATTTCGCATGTTGCGCTCACGCGCATACGGTTTACATGGCCCCCGAATGCATTGAATGATTCATCAGAAATAGTCGCATGCAGGTGTACTTTGGTATCGGATACGATGCCGATGAGTACGGTAATTTCATGTTCGCCTGAAAATACTTTTTTCAGATACTCCTTTGTTTCGACACTATATGCGCCGAGTTCTGCCTCGTCGCACGCGCCAATGCCGCGCAATGATCCCGACTGAATACCGTGATCTTTACAGAATGAAGTAATCTGTTCAACAATGTCTTCTCCACGAACAATGCGAAGGATGTGATGCTGTTTTGGCGTGATGGTTGTGTGTTGCATAATTTTGTCAAAAACTGTTCATACGTTATACTACCATAACATATGCCCTTAACTCTCTTCAATTCACTGACTAGAAAAGAACGTAAGGATGCCGTAGCCTCGCTCATCGAGGAGAGCACGCCGCGCCAGTATTTTTTCCTGCTCGTCGGCGTGGCGGTCGGCATGGCGACCATCGGCATCTATTTGAACAGCGCGGCGATTGTGATCGGCAGCATGCTCATCGCGCCGATTCTGTATCCGTTTTTGACGCTCGCGCTCGGTGTGGTGATTTCCGATATGCCGCTCATTTCGCGATCGTTCGTCACGGCGTTCAAGGCTATTTTTCTCGCTGTTGCGGTCGGCGCGTTTGTCGCGGTGTTTCTCCCGTCTTCACGTTCCGTTATTTCCGAGCATTCGTTTGTCGCGACGCCGACATTCGCGTACAGCGTCGTCGGTTTCCTCGCCGGGCTTGCGGCCTCGTTCGCGGCGTCGCGGCCGACGCTGAACGAGTCACTCCCCGGCGTTGCCATTTCCGTCGCTTTAATTCCGCCGCTCGCGGTCGCGGGCATGGGGCTCGCAAGGTTCAACTGGCTCGCGGTTTCAGAAGCCATGACGCTGTTCGCGGTCAACGTCGCGGGAATTGTATTTGCGAGCGTGATTGTTTTTTCCTTGATGCGGTTTTATGACAACCGAATGGTTGCGAGGGAAGTGGTGCATAAAGAAAACCGCAAAGTGAAGCGGGAAGAAAAACGCGCGCAGAAGGCTGCGCGCGAGTAAAAACGTTTTATGTCATGTCGGAGAGCTATTCGATAATGATATCAACAGCTTTTTCAACTTTTCTGATGTAGCCAAGCAACTTCGTGCGGCTTGGCGCGACGAGATAGAGCAGCACGGTCGGCGGTCCGCCATATTTGGCCGGGCTGATTTTGTCGCCAGGCTTCTGGAGCTGTTCGCACTGAACGACAAATCGTTCTTCAGAGATTTTTTTGTACCCAAGCACTGATTTCAGCGTGCCGGTATCGCGCGGCCAGAATTTCAAGAGTATGGCATGCTTTTTTTTGGTCGGCTTAATGCTTGGACTATGGTTCAGCCGGATGAGAATGTCATTCAGGTGGTGGTTGATTCCGTGCGCATAGTTTAAAAGTTCATACCGGAAACCCCCGACGCGGGATCCGATTTCCACAATTTTCCAGCCGGTTTTTGTTTTATACAGTTCAACGTGCGCCGAGCACGCGCGAATGCCGAACGCGTAAATCGCTTTGGCTGCAACTTCCTGCGCGTCCGCAACTTCCTGCGCGTCAAGCGCTGTCGGCGTGATTTGCGAATACATAAAGAAATCGTCAAAACCAATGTCTCGACCGGTCTTGATTTCAATCATGGGCGTGAAGGTTATCTTGCCTCGATGATTCACATAGCCGTCGATTGAGTACATAGCGCCTTCCATCAGTTGTTCAACCAGTATGCGCGGCTCGTGCTCGATTTTTGCAACGCGGTAAAGAGATTTAATTTTCTGGAATGTTTCTTTGAGCGTTTCTTCCAGTTCTTGTCGATAGTAGCAGACCGCAACCAGTTTACTCTGATAGAGTGAGGCTGGTTTGATGACGCACGGGAATCCGATGTCTTCTTCTATGTGCTTGAGTGTTTTTTCTTTAAGATCGTTCACAATGGTAAACGCGGGAATAGCCTCAGGAACATGCTTTTTCAACGTCTTGCGCATCTTAATTTTATCATTTGCGATGCGGATTGAGTTCGGGGTCGGATTCAGGAGGTAGGGGAACATCGGAATGATGCGCGCGTAGAGCGGCATGGCATATTCCATTCGGTTCATGATTGCCGCAATCTGCTTTTGGTACGGCATAAGCAGATTTTCAACTTTATGAAAGCGCTGAAAATTAGTTCGCAAAAGGAGATCGAGTTTTTTCTCAACATCTTTACTGATCTGCGTTTTGGTATCGGTAAGCAAGCCAACGCGATATTTTTGGCCGGTTGCTTTTTTAAGTTTTTTGACTGCCTCAATTTGTTCAGGCAGTATCTCGCCGAGATAGAGAATAATGTCCTGTTCTGGGTCGCCTTCCGGCACGTCGTCTGTGTAATCAACGCGCTTTGAAGGCAGGCGTTTAGACGGAGGTTCGGCCTTTTTTTGTGATGTTTTTGATTTTTGGCGAGAACCAGTGTGTGAAATATTGGACATAAGATGCCAAAATACTATAATTTTCAATTTGTGTCAACACGATTAAATCAGTTGACCAATTCCCAATTTGATAATGCAGTCAGTGTATCATATCTGGCAAACTGTTTTGTGCACACCTGTTGATAGGCGGCTGCCGCAATCATTGCCGCATTATCCTGCGTGTATGGCTGCTCCGGCATCAGTACGGTCGCCCGCGCGCCGATTGTTTGTGTGAGCGTATCGCGCAAGAGCGGGTTTGCCGCAACACCACCTGCTAGAATAAAAGTTTTTGGATTGTATTGCGCAACAGCTCGGTGTGAACGCTCAACAAGGATATCGACAATTGTTTTTTGCACTGATGCGGCAATGTCCGCGATTGCCAATGGACCGCGTGATTGTTTCTGCTCTTCAATGAGCAGTCTGATGGCATTTTTAAGTCCGGAGAAGCTGAATTCAAGCGATTGAGGATCTTTCATTGGGTGCGGCAACGCGAACGCCTCGGCATTTCCCTGTTCGGCTTGTTTTGTTATTGCAGGGCCGCCGGGATACGGCAATTTGAGCATGGTTGCGGCTTTGTCGAATGTTTCGCCTGCGGCGTCGTCGCGTGTTCTGCCGAGGAGCGCGTAGTCGCCATGGTCGCGCATGAGAATCAGTTCAGTGTGTCCGCCGGAAACCACGAGCGCGACCGCGGGAAACACAAGTTCATCAATATGTCTGTTGAGTAAGACTGAATAGAGATGGCCTTCAATATGGTTCACGCCAGCCAGTGGAACATTCCATGCGTACGAGAGCGACTTTGCGGTCTCGACGCCGACTTGGAGCGAGGTCACGAGTCCGGGTCCGGCAGTGACCGCAATAGCGTCAAATGATTCTGGTGCGTGTTCAGCAATGGTTTCTTTCAAGAGTGGAATAATCGTTTCAACGTGTTTTCGCGCCGCGACCTCAGGAACCACGCCGCCGTACTTTGTGTGCAGGGATGCTTGTGAGGCAATGTTGTTTTTTTCAACACGAAACAGACCGTCGCGAATGTCGAGAATCGCGATGCCAGTGTCGTCGCACGATGTTTCAATACCCAGTATTTTCATATCGAAAAGCCTAGCATACTGTTTTTCTTTTGTCATTTGCCGAATGCGATTCGGTCGGGCACGTATTGTTCGCTACCAAGAGTGTTTGCGCGCGTGATGGCACGGACTCCATGCTTGTTGTTGATTTCATCGACTATGTCATCAATATGGTTTGATGCAAGATTCTGCTGTTCGGGTTCAAACAGCGCAAGCTGATTGGTTGCGCGCGAGAGCCGCGAGACGCCGACAGCGAGGACGTGGATGCGCGGAAGCGATTCCCTATGTCGGAAGAGCAAGGTGGTATGGTGATAAATATCACGCGTTGCGCGTACGGGATAGGGAAGGCGTACGTGCTGCATGCTACCAGGATGATCATAGAGCCGCAGTCCCAAAAAAATTGAATGCGCCACCAGTTCGTGTCCGCGCAACCGAGCACCGACTTTTTCACAGAGGCGCATGAGTATGTTGGGAAGATTTTGCGGAGTACACTCTTTTTTTGGAATGGCGTACTGGTGTGAGATTGATTGTGGCGCAGATTCCTCGCTCGTGACCGGCTCAGCATCAAGGCCGTGCAGGTGCGCGTAGAGCGTGTGGCCTGGCTTGCCAAAGAGGCTTATAAGATTCTGGAGCGGGTAGTCGTACAGTTGTCGGATAGTGTGTATGTTCGTGCGCGCAAGGCGTTTTTCCCAGCCGTGCGCGACGCCCCACAGGTCAGTCAGTTCCATTCCGTCGTATATATCCGGAAGGTCGCCCGGAGTGATGACGGTCAAACCATCAGGTTTGCGCATATCTGACCCAATTTTGGCGAGAAATTTTGTAACACTAATGCCGATTGAGCATGACATCCATTCACCAATTTCTGCGCGAATGCGCTGTTTGATTTCTTCAGCTTTTCTGCGCGCTTCTTCCCAAGTATGCACCCATCCAGTGAGATCGAGAAAACTTTCGTCAATACTGTACGGTTCAATGCGGTCAGTATAATCAACAAGAATAGCGCTGACCTGTTCGCTGATTGCTCGGTATTTTGGGGGGTCGTTTTCCAGAATGGTGATGTTCTGGCACCGCGCTCGCGCATCGCGCACGCTGGTGCCTGTTTTAACGCCATGCCGTTTTGCTTCGATTGATGCGGCGAGCAGGATGCTGTTTTCGCCCGCGTACGCGGCAACGCCGACCGGCGCATTGCGCAACAGCGCGTTTGCCTGCTGCTCGCAGGTTGCGAAAAATGAATTCATGTCGATGTGTAGAATGCATCGTTTCATATTTCACTCGTTTCTTCGATCCACCACTCGCACGTTTCTGGATTAAAGAGCAGTTTGAAATAGTTCGCGCAATCATTGAGCGAAACATAGAGCAGTTGTGTTTTTCCCATACGGACTCGGTGTACTAGATTAGTATGGAGATCGGTGTATGTTTTTTTGCCCCACTGAAATGAGGTGATCGCGATGCGTGCGCCGTCAAATGATGCGCACACTGAAATAGGATCATGAAATACATGATACATAGCGCGTGCCGGTTATGTTGTTATTTATTTTTTATGAGTACAGACCAGAAATGTCTCAAAGCTCCGTTCGCGCGACGCCTTTGGTTTGTAGAGCACCGCTTTTTTGAACTGGGCGCGCGCGCTCTTTAAGAGCGAGTTTGTGTCCGAGCTTTGGAACAATTTAACCACAAGAGATCCGTTTTTTTTCAGATGATCTGCGCTGATTGCGAGCGCGTGCTCAACGAGCTCGCTTGAAAGCGCCTGGTCACGCGTTTTAATCCCGCTTGTTTTTGGTGCCGCATCAGAGAGAATGACATCGAACGGTCCGTGCTGTGCGATGAGCGAGTACGTGTCTGGAGACTGCAGGTCTGCTTGGAGTGTAGTAACGTTATCTGCATGAAAAGAAATGGGCTGCAGATCGATGCCGACTGCTTTTCCGCGCGGCCCGATCGTCTCGCTTGCGACTTGGAGCCAGCTTCCGGGCGCGGCGCCAAGATCAAGCACGCTATCTTTCGGCCGCATAATACCAAAGCGCTCAAGAATGCTTTTTAGTTTGTATGCGCTGCGTGCGAGGTAGCCTTCTTGCTGCGCTTTGCGCGCGTATGAGTCGCGCGCAATAAAAGGGGATGGCATAGACTGCTAGTATAGCCGAACAAAAACCGAAAGTCAACAAAAAACAAAAACGGCCGAAAAGCCGCTTTTGTTTTTGGTAAAGACTACATTTCGTCGTCGCCACCCTCTTCGGACCCGTCTTCCTCGTCCATTGAATCTTCGTCCTGGAAGAAAATAATCATAGGATTATCTCCGCGTGTTAATGATAGCCGCGTTCAGTATATCAATGTATATTTCACCGTCAACGAAGGTGTGTTGATGACATGTTGAAAAAAAACTTGACGCTTTGCGCATCCGTTATCAAGATGTTTTTTCCTAAAAAACGAGCTTTGTTTTAACTAAAAAAGAGACGCAACTCTTTTAGTTCTCGTCGAGTGTTTTTTTAAGTGTATACCAAAAATCCCATCATTATGATGAGATCTTTGATGGTAGCCCGTAGGGGAATCGAACCCCTGTTACCAGGATGAAAACCTGGCGTCCTAACCATTAGACGAACGGGCCGCGCGTCGTAATCGCACTATAGGTTGCGTGTGCAAGCAGAGCTTGCCCGCTTCACCCTTCGTACGTTTACTCCTTTCGATTTCTTCCTTAACTTCCCCGCCGATTCGGCAGATCGGCCCAAGTAGAAATCGTATATATTTCTGATTCTTATAAGAAACAATCCGAGTATACCGATTTCCTGCGCATGAGTCAATTTTTGCTCAGGTTGGGGATAGGGGGGTTGTTGCAAACACGTTTTTTTTGTATAATACACATACCAATTTCATATCCGATACGTTACATAAATACTAAAACATAGATGCTATGTCCAGTTTTCTCAACAAATTAGCAGGGCTGAAAGATGATGACGAACAAAGTGTTCCTACGATTGCGCGAAAAGGCGCTTCTGCGGTAGAGAGTGAAGCAAGTCCAGAGGAGGAAAAGAAAGATTGGCTTGATGAAAACTACGAAGGCCAGCTTTCGGTTGACGTGTATGGAACTGATGATGAAGTCGTCATTAAGTCAACAATTGCCGGCGTACGGCCTGAGGATATTGATATTTCAATCAATAACGACATGTTGACGATTCGCGGCGAACGGACTCAGGAAGATGATGATAAGATTGATGACTACTATTACCAGGAATGCTACTGGGGCGGTTTTTCTCGTTCTATTATTTTGCCGATTGAAGTTGAAGGCGACAAAGTCTCAGCAAGTTTAAAGAACGGCGTACTGACGGTGCGTCTTCCGAAGGCGCGCAAGACAAAGAGTATTTCAGTGAAGGTCAAAGAAGAATAGTATATGCTCTTTGGCACGGTCCAAAAGAGCGGGGCGGGGTTTCGTATCCGGTTGCAGAATGGGCAGGATATAGAAGTTGACGAGCGCGATCTTCCGGATTCATGTGCGCGAGACGGTATGTCTGTACAGTTGCGCATCACGCACCACCGCGATCCGAACGGCGAGGAAGACGCGAGATCTTTATTAAATTATCTATTGCATATTCCGCAACACGACACGAGACCGCTGGACGTTTGATCAAGGTTTCGTGTTTTTGAATATATGAGTAAGAAACATTCTGTAAAACGTATTTCTCAGTACGTGTGGGGGAGCTGGTGGGAACGACTCGCGACTATCACGATCGTTTTTGTGTTGCTCTTTGTTGGTTCGGGTATTGCGTTTGCCACGGTGTACCAGGACAAAATATTTCCCGGCGTGGCAGTCGGTTCTTTTCCGCTCGGCGGACTGACTGAAGCGGAGGCGGGCGATACCGTGCTTGCTAGTTTTGATTTTGTGGAAGAGAATGGTTTGCGATTTGTGTTTCGAGATCGTACGGTTACTGTACCGACGGTGGTGACCGCAACTGATGACCCTGACTTGTCGTATGAAGTCATTTCATACAATGCAGAAGATACGGTGCGCGAAGCGTACGCGTACGGCCGTTCCGGCAGCTTTGTAAAACAATGGTCTGAACGGATTGCGTCAATTATCGGCAGTGTCTCGTTTTCACCGCACGTTGAGTGGCGTCAAGAGGCGGTCGTTGATATTTTAAAACGAAATTTTTCCGAGTTTGAAAATCCTGCGCGCGATGCGCAGCTCGTGGTTTCGCAGCGGACGGTCCGTGTCGAACCCGAACGAGATGGTATCGTGTTTGATTATCAGGACGCGCTCGTTGCATCTGAACAGCAGCTCCAGAAACTTATTTTTTCGCCAATTCCTCTAAAATTGAGAAAAAATAAGTCGGTGATGAAAACAGAGGATGTTGAACCGCTCATTCCTGAGGCGCAAGCATTTGTTGCACGAGGACCATTAACCGTTCGATATGAATCTTTTGTCTGGTATCTGACGCGCACTCAACTCAGCGCATTGCTTGAGGCACAGCGTACCGACAGCGGTGGCGTTGTGCTTGGCTTTGGTAAAGAAAAATTTAATGAACTGCTTGCGCCGATTGCGCAGGCGGTAGCGATTGAGCCGCAGGAAGCTCGATTTAAGATTGAAGACGAGCGCGTGGTTGAGTTCAAAGCCAGTGCGGACGGACGAAAACTCGATAGTGAAGAAACTTTGCGTCAGTGGCACGATCGCCTGCTCGACGAAGACGTAAAAGACATTGAACCGATTGTAGTTGTTGTTCAACCGCAGCAAGATCTTGGAAAAGTGAACGATCTCGGTATTGTTGAACTGCTTGGTGTTGGTACGTCCAGTTTCGCTCGGAGTCCGCAGAATCGTCGTCATAATATCCGCGTAGGCGCGGAATCGGTCAACGGCACGCTCGTTCCTCCGGGAGAAGAGTTTTCGCTGCTTGAAACACTGGGCACGATTGATAAGACTACCGGTTATTTGCCGGAATTGGTCATCAAGGGAAACAAGACCATTCCTGAATACGGCGGCGGGTTGTGCCAAATTGGAACAACCACGTTCCGGGGAACGCTCAAGGCCGGGCTTCCGGTGATTGCTCGCAGGAATCATTCTTATTCGGTGCCGTACTATTTTGATGAATATGGATTACCGGGAACTGACGCGACTATTTATGATCCGGCGCCGGATTATCGTTTTAAGAACGATACCGGAAACCACGTGCTTATTGTGACGCGCATTGAAGGGGATAATTTGTTTTTTGAATTCTGGGGAACCAAAGACGGACGAACAATCGAGCAGTCAAAAACACGCGTATGGGATCGCGTACCGCCGCCGCCGACAAAATATGTTGAGACGCTTGACCTTCCGATTGGAGAAACAAAGTGTACTGAAAGTCCGCACGATGGCATTAAGGCCGCGTTTGATTATACGATTACCTATGCTGACGGCACTATTGCCGAAGAAACATTTTCAAGCCAATATCGTCCGTGGCAGGAAGTGTGTTTGATTGGCGTTGAAACACTATCCGAAGAAACTGTAGGGGACATTGAACCTGCGCCTGATGAACTCGCGCCGCCGATCTCGCAATAAAAAACACCCCTTCACTGCAGTCAAGAAGATATTTTCAAGGAAAAGGGTAGCAACCGCCGCCCTTATCCTCCAAAAGTATCCCCATGCTTGTCGTGACTGCAGTGAAGGGGTGTTTTGAGGTAAGAGAGCATACTATCATGGCTACTGTAAAAAGTCAATCACCTAAGTTGGTATTGAGTGAGTATTTGGCTAATATAAAGAAAAAAATAAGGGTATCTTTCGCAGTTATCGTTTATAAAATGGGTGCATACGGCCCAAGCGGAAAAATGACAATACATGCGGGTCGTTGCTCAATAGCACTCTTTTTGATACTGTTTCTGCACGGCTATTTATCATTTAACGAGTAATGAAGCACTATGATGACTATAAAACAGATATACGATCTGGCGGTGAGTGAAGGGATTAAGCAGGATCCTCGGGGCGCGTCACGCGTTCGAGAAACATTAAAGCGTTTGAGCACTAAATATGAAGCCCTGAGCGAGGCGGCGCGCGCTCGATTTGATATTGAGCGCCTGACGAACCCATATTCTGATTCGCGCATATTCCATGGCAACGAAGATCAACCAGTTAAGCGCGTTATGGTCGGCGTTGACATAGATACTGGTGAAGTACTGCTTGCGAACGAGCTCAACAAACGCACTCCTGAAAAGCCGATTGATTTGATTATCGGCCATCATCCGCTTTCTGGCGGGCTTGCGGCGCTGCATGAAGTTATGGATATGCAGATTGAATTTTTGGCGCAGTATGGCGTGCCGATTAATATTGCTGAAAAATTGATGAAGAAGCGTATTGGACAAGTTGAGCGCGGCGTATCGCCGATTAACCACGGACAATCGGTTGATGCGGCAAAACTGCTTGATATTCCTATTATGTGCGTGCACACGCCGACTGATAATCATGTTGCCTCATACCTTTATCGGGAAATAAAGAAGCGAGAAAAAGAATTAATGTATGTTGAGGACGTGATGGCGTTTTTGCGCAGTATTCCTGAATACCAAGAAGCTGAGAAGCAAAAAGCAGGACCAATGATTTTTTCAGGAGGTCCTGATAACTTTGCCGGTAAGATTGCGGTTACTGAATTTACTGGTGGTACGGACGGCGCAAAAGAAATGTATGAGCGGCTCGCGCACGCAGGCGTCGGCACCATCATTTCGATGCACCAGCGCGAAGAGTGGAAAGATGAAGCCGTGAAACATCACATTAATGTGGTGGTCGCCGGACACATGTCTTCCGACTCACTCGGCCTGAACCTGTTTCTCGATACCATCGAGAAGAAGGGCATTGAGATTGTTCCATGCTCGGGATTTATCAGAATTTCTCGAGTTAAGAAAAAAACTACCGCACCGAAGCGCAAAAAATCAGTCAGATCGAAACAGGCTCGATCACGATAACATTTCATTAAAGACAGGCCGCAAGGCCTGTCTTTATTATTCACCATATCCGTGATACTCTTGATGTACTATGGATGAGGAACGCATTATCGGAGGTGAAGGGCAGAGCGCGGAAGACAGCGTACTCGACGTGACGCTCAGGCCAAAAGCACTCAATGAATACATCGGACAAGAGAAGGTCAAGAAGAATCTTGAGATTTTTATGGCGGCCGCGAAAAAGCGCGGAGAGCCGATTGAGCACGTGTTGCTTTATGGGCCGCCGGGTCTCGGAAAGACAACGCTCGCCGGTGTTATCGCGCACGAGATGGGGGTCAACATCCGCGTGACGAGCGGCCCTGCGATTGAGCGCGCCGGAGACCTTGCGGCGATTTTAACCAATCTTGAGGAAGGCGACATCTTGTTCATCGATGAAATTCATCGGCTCAATAAAACAATTGAAGAAGTGCTGTATCCTGCCATGGAGGATTACAGTCTTGATTTAGTAGTTGGGAAAGGACCATCCGCAAAAATGCTGAAACTTGATCTTCCTCGTTTCACATTGATTGGCGCGACCACGCGGATTAGTCTACTCTCCTCACCGTTGCGTGATCGGTTTGGTTCGATTTATCCGCTTGCGTTTTATGAGCACGATGAGATCGCTCAGATTATTGCGCGGAGCGCTTCTATTCTCCAGGTAGCCATCGGAGAAGAGGCGAACACTATTATTGCACAGCGCGCCCGGCGCACGCCCCGTATTGCGAACCGTCTGCTCAAGCGCGTGCGCGATTATGCGGATGTGAAGAGCGACGGATCCATTACCAGAGAGTTGGCGCACGATGCTTTGGATTTGCTTGAGGTTGATGCGCTTGGTCTTGATCACGTTGACCGGAAAATTTTACACACTATCATCGATAAATTTGGTGGCGGCCCAGTCGGACTCAATACGCTTGCTGCGGCAACCAGCGAGGAGATGGCGACTATCGAAGATATCTATGAACCGTACTTGATGCAGATTGGTTTTCTTGACCGCACTCCTCGCGGCCGAGCTGCAACGCGCATAGCATATGAGCATCTTGGATTTGATGTAGCCGATCAACATAATACTTTGATTTAGAGTTGATTTTATTAGGTGTTATATTGACTTTTGCCTTTGAGTGTGCTATACTAATAGATGTTAACACCCTTCTACGACACCGAACCAGTTCGGTGTCTTTTTGTGTCTGAGTCGGTATCCGATACCGAAATAGACACAATATGATACTTACCAGAAGACAATCACAGCGTATTAAGAGAGTGCTATTCGTCATTGGCGGTATTTTTGCTCTTCAGATGGCATTGCCGCATGTTACTTTTGCCGCACATGAGAACTATGTCGCGTTCAGCAATGGAGAGGATCGCAAGTATGCGCCCGGCATTTTTGACGCAAAGCCGCTTATTGTTTCTGAACAGGAAATTTTAGACAGGGGCGAAAATCTACTTCCTGAGCGCGATGCGTCAGCTCCTGAAACTTTTCTTCCGCTTGAGGGAGATCCGCAGGTGGTGAAAGAACACTGGTTGACCGTTACCGCTTATTCTTCAGAACCTCGCCAGACTGACAGCACACCATTTACCACAGCGTGGATTACGCCGGTTCGCGATGGAGTGGTTGCGCTAAACTTTCTTCCAAAAGGAACGGTAGTTCGATTTCCTGATATGTTTGGAGATAAATTATTTGTGGTTGAAGATCGGATGAACGTTCGGTACCCATATCGAGCGGACATATGGATGTATGAACGAGATGATGCGCGGCAGTTCGGTATAAAATATCTTCGGATGGAGGAATTGTCCGTAGTACTGCCTCGGAATTATGTACTTAATCATTTCGAAGCCGCATTTCCCGGTCTTGAATAATGCCGTACTATTATTGTGTTCACCAAAAAAATGAGCCGTTCAACGGCTCATTTTAAATTATTTGGAGGCCACGACCGGAATTGCCCGCCGACTCGGCGGGTTGCAGACTGTCGCATATTATATTACTGGAGGCCACGACCGGAATTGAACCGGTGTAAAGGGTTTTGCAGACCCTTGCCTAACCACTCGGCCACGTGGCCTCGTCGTAGTCGTTCTACGGGTTGCGCATATGAGCCGAGCTCATCTGCTTCACCCTTCGTACGCCTACTCACCTCAATCTATTGTTTAACTCTCCCCGCCGATTCGGCGGATCGAGCCCGCGCAATAGATTGCAGAACGTATACACCTTAGCTTATTTTATACAAAAAATCTAGCCATAACATAACACCCGCCATTACGACGGGTGTTATGCCGAGGGAGTTCCGCTCTGCTGCGACAAACTTTGTTTAAAAGTATGTCGCTGAGGTTGTCTGATATGTATCATGACAATCCCCAAAGCTTTTAGTTCCCCAGAATCAAAAAAATAGAAAGAACGCAACTGTTATTTTATCACCAACAGAAGAGATGTCAATATGGAAAACTACACCGTGTGTGACTGTTCTTGTGCAAGAAGTATGGTATTTTTGAGAAGCATAGCAACGGTCATCGGTCCCACACCGCCGGGAACAGGCGTAATCCACGATGCTTTGTGCGCGCAGGATTCAAAATCAACATCGCCGATAGTTTCCCCGTCAGAGAGCGTATTGGTCCCAACGTCGATGATGATGGCATTTTCTTTAATGTCTCTGTCAGTTATCCATCGCGGTTTACCTGCCGCCACCACCAGCACGTCAGCTTCTCTAGTGGTACGGTGCGCATCCTCGTCTGGCGCCACAATAGAGACTTGAGTTTCGTATGCTTCGAGCACGTGTTTTAGAACAGCAGTGAACGCGGGGCTTTTGCCCACGATAGCTATTTTTTTGCCGGGAAGTTCAATCCCGCATGCGAGTATGAGCTGTAGAATACCGAGTGAAAGACCTGGGGTAAGCCTATTTTTGTTTTCAAGAATACCTTTGACGTTTTCCGGATGAAAGCCGTCAACGTCTTTTTTGGGGTCAATCGCACGAATAATTGTTTCTGTTTTCAGGTGTTCCGGCAACGGCAATTGTACCAGTATTGCATGGACTTCTGAATCTTTATTCAGCCAATCTAATGCTTTAAGCACTTCTTCTTCGGGGGCGTTTTCTTCGAACCGATACAAGTGCACGTCAATACCTGCTTTTCTCGCGGCTTTCTGCTTGAGCGACACGTAGAGTTCGCTTGCCGGATTATTTCCCACCAACAAAACCGCGAGACCCGGTCTCGTGTTGAGGTGCGTGACCTGCTCGCGAACCTCTTCCTGAATTTCCTGCGCTATTTTTTTTCCGTCTATGACTGATGCGCTCATAAAATCGTCCAACCCTCATAGAGTGGATGTGCGTCGGTAAGGTCGCGTACTCTTTGGGTGATTCCGTTCAAAATGTCACGATGATCGTGGTTGTGGATTGCATGGGCAATCAGTTCACCGACCATGCGCATTTCTTCGTTGCTGAAACCGCGCGTGGTTAGTGCGGCGGTACCGATGCGCAACCCTGAGGGGTCCATTGGCTTACGTTTGTCATATGGCACCATGTTCTTATTTGTATAGATGCCGATTGAGTCAAGGATAATTTCAGCCTGTTTTCCGGAAATGGAATGGTCTGATAAGTCAACTAAGAGCAGGTGATTGTCTGTGCCGCCCGAAACCAGATTAATGCCGTTTTCGGCAAGTGACTCACCGAGCACTTGGGCGTTCGAAACAATACTCTTCGCATAAGTTTCAAAAGAAGGATGGAGCGCTTCTTTGAAGGCGACGGCTTTTGCGGCAATGCAGTGGTTCAGCGGGCCGCCCTGCATAAACGGGAATACGGCAAAGTCTACTTTTTGCGCAAGGTTCTTTTTGCCGTCAGGACGCAGGCGGTCTTCTGTTTTTGAAAAGATTGCTGCGCCGCGCGGACCGCGGAGTGTTTTGTGCGTGGTGGTGGTGATAACGTCAGCATAGGGGAATGGATCGGGATGTGCCTTACCAGCGACCAGTCCAGCAATGTGCGCCATATCAACCATGAAGTACGCGCCCACTTCGTCAGCGATCGACTTGAATGCCGCAAAATCGATGGTGCGCGGGTATGCGGTATAGCCGGCGAGTATAATGCGCGGTTTCTCCTCCAGTGCGGTTTTTCTGATTGCGTCCATATCTAAGCGGTGCGTTTCAGGGTGCACACCGTAGGGAACTATCGAGAACAGCTTGCCTGAGAAGTTGACCGGTGAGCCGTGCGTCAGATGTCCGCCCATGGCAAGATCCATTGCCATAATTTTGTCGCCGGGTTCGGCAAGCGCAAAATAAGCAGCCATGTTTGCCTGGCTGCCGGCGTGCGGCTGCATGTTGGCGTGTTCTGCGCCGAAGAGCTGTTTGGCGCGCTCAATGGCCAGTGTCTCACTTTGGTCAATAAATTCATTGCCGCCGTAGTATCGTTTGTGCGGGTAGCCTTCGGAATACTTATTAGTGAGCGGAGTGCCAAGCGCCTCCAAGACACTTCGTGAGACAAAGTTTTCAGACGCAATCATCTCAAGACCTGAGCGCTGGCGATTTACCTCATTTTCAATAGCATTGGCAATTTCTGGGTCGAATTTCGCTATATGTGACATAGTGTTTTTTATAAAAAATACGGATCCCTCCGCATCTGGTATCTTACCCTTTTGGGAGTGTTTGTCAAAAAAAAGACAGGACGCATTCGTTTGAACGCGCCCTGTGTGTTGCCTACTTCTTAGCGGTCAAAGACCGCGCTTGATTCAATTCCTCCTCTCGGCTGCTGATAAACGCAGCCAGACTCTTGAGGTCTGCCACACCGAGCATGTTGCCGCGGTTCTGGAAGACCTGCTTGTTGGTGCCGACTCCGAAGGTGACGAACCGCTGCTTGGGCAGCCGGTTCGGTCCCATGGTCGGCGTAATGAACTCCTGGATGGACGCGGGCTTCCCCAACAGCCGTCCATTGAGCTGTTCATGTGAAATGAACACGAATTCCACCGGGTTGGCGCTGACGACGACCGCGATGCCGCCTTCGACTTCCATCTTGATTGCTGCTTCGCGGTAACCCTCGCCGGTGCCGTTCGTGAAGAGCACGATGCCGCCTTTCGGGAATAGCCGGTACTCGCGAGCCGCGGCAGCGAGTACGTACGAGTAGATTGAAAGCCTGGTGGACAGGTCTTCCTCTATCCTGTAGTTCTCGTACTGCGGCTCCTTCATACGTGCGCTCAGCTCTTCGAAAATAGCAGGAACTGATTTTCCTTCGTGCTGTGCCTCGACGAAGTACTCGGCGACGCTGAGTACGGTGACGTGCATGAGGTGTTCGAGATCAAGCGGCCATACCTGCACATCGAAGCTACTCTGCGTCAGGTCGAGACTGATGAGCCCTGCGTTGTCCACGATGGCTCGTTTGAGCGCACTGCTTTGATTCGGACGGTTAGACGTCCGATAGTCAAAGCGCACGGACTTACGCGACTGGCCGTCGACCATTGCCGTTGTTTCTGCTTCGACGCAGTAGACCCAGTTTGAGGGCCACAGCCTGCCGTGGTCCTCGATCAGTTTCTCAACCGGCGGAAGCTTCGGCATGCGCTGGCGCATGGCGAGGTAGTGGTGCGCGCTCAGAGCGGCATGGTTTGATGCCGGCGAATGGTCCGGCCACAGCGAACTGTTTGCGAAGAGCGCGGCGACCGAGAGATCTGCAACCGTTTCCACCGTATACTCAGGAATCTCTTCCGAGAGCCCGTTATGCGCTACAACTTGGTTTATCTGATAGCAGAACTCCGAAACCGTGAGCGCGATGTCGAGCGCGATGCGCGCCTGTTCCTGGGACGGCGGGCCGATTTCGCGGTACGCGTCCACGATGTTGAACTGGCCGTTGAACCTCTCCCGCACCACCGTACTGAGCACTTCGCGCAAGTAGCCGACGGTTTCTCGGTACTTGATCAGCTTTTGCGCGACCTCGGGATCGATGGTCTGATCCCGAAGCACTTCTTCTTCGAGCGTGGTGTCGGTTCCTTCAATCCGGCGTTCGACCGTGATGTACAGGCGGTAGAGCTGTACCAACTCAGACGCCTTGCGTTGCATGCCGCGTGCCATCTCTGTGGCGGTCTCTTTGACTTCGACCGCGCCTTCAGCGTACAGCCGGATGGCCTCTTCGCGCAGCTCGGTTGCGCTGCCGATGGGGGTGCCTTCCGGATATACAACCACCGGAAAGTGCTGGATACCCCAGGCGCGCGAGCACCGTTTCACCGTTTCCTCGGTGAGTTCTTTGTTTTTGGCGATAGGGACACGGGCGTCTGTATTCCGCGTTTTGAGATCCGCACAGGTGACGACGACGTAGTCATGCGCCAAGTAGGAGAGGATTGCGATGTTGCTCGCGATGCCGAAGAAGGCGGCATGTTTGTTTTCTCGCTGGTCGGTTGCGATGATTCCACGTTCACCTTCCAGCGGTGTTCTCTGCCACTTCTTTTTTTGCTTTGCCATGTCTGGCTCCTTTGTATGGGTATTTTCAGTACTAGTTGTTAAGTTGCGGTATATTTTTTTACCATCTTTTTGATATTTTGTCAATAAAAAACGACGAGCAACATTGTACTCGCCGTTTACCTGTCATTCGTGGCCTGAAATCTGCCTAAATGCGGTTATCGCAAGAGTCAGAATGGGCAGCACGAAGGCGAAAAGACCGAACATATCGAGGCGTTCGAAGCCAAGCATGACACACCTCCCCGGTTGCGTGTTATAAGGTAGCGTATTCCTCGGATAGTGTCTTGTAAAGAGTTGAGTAACGCGTTCTGGGGTGCTACTATAGGTGCATATGAAAAAATACATTCTTGGAGTTTTTGTCTTATTAACTCTATTCATGCCTGGTTTCAGCCGAGCGCAAGAGGAGATTGTTCCGGTTTTAGTTGATGTGTTTAAAATGGCGGGTGAAGTGCAGGTGCCACCTTCGGGCGCGCGTGATTTTATTGCATTAGGAGGGGTGGTTGATACTACGTATCCGGTTAGCCAGGACGTGTTGGCTGCGGGAGGGACTATATTGATTACCGCGCCGGTTGCGGGCGATGTGCGCGCGGTCGGATCTCAGGTGATTATTGATGCGCCGGTTGCGGGCAATGTTGCGGTATGGGGAAGCGAAGTGCATGTCACCGAGCGTGGGAGCATTGCCGGAAGCGCAGTGATTGGCGCGGAGCATGTGACCATCGACGCTCCTATCGAAGGATCGGTTCGTTTGTTTGCTGATGTGCTTGACCTAAACAGTAGTTTTGGCGCAGACGCTGAAATGGTTGTTTCACGCATGCGCACGGGGACTGGTTTTTCTATAGCTGGCGACGTCGAGTATACATCGTCTGACGAGCCGTTGTTTCCTGATGGCACAGTGATGGGTTCTGTTTCGTTTATACCCCGCACTATCCCAAGTGGCACCAACCCCCTGACCACGATCGCGCGGCTCATTTCATTATTCGGCATGTTGGTTATTGGCTTGGTGTGCGCCACGTTCATTCCAAGAACCATGCGCACACTGGTTGAACGAACCATGCGCGCGCCAATCGCCGATTTCGGGTGGGGCGCCGGACTATTGATTCTGACGCCTATTGTGCTCGGTATTCTCGCGCTTACGCTCATTGGCATTCCGCTCGCGCTGATTGGATTGTGCGTGTATTTTATTGCACTTTACTTCTCAAAGATTATTGTCGGTTTTGTTTTAGGCACATATATTATAGGCGCCATTAAAGGACGCACGTATGTGCACGGGGCATCATTAATACTGGTCATGGTCGTCGGTATCAGCGTGTTCTGGCTCGTCTCATCGATTCCGTTTATTGGGTTTGTTATTTCTTTGTTGGGTATGATATGGGGATTGGGAATTATTGTACGATTGAAAATGGCTGTCCTGAAAAAATTAGAAGGTTAATGTATGGATGTTAAAGAAAGCATTTTTAAATCATACGACATTCGCGGAGTGTACCCTCAGGAGGTTAACGAAGAAATTGCTTATCGAGTCGGTCGCGCATTAGTGAGTCACGTCAATGCTCGGGCTGTGATTGTGGGTAGGGATATGCGTTTATCTTCACCGCAACTCCATGACGCTTTGGTGCGCGGTATTACCGAGCAGGGAGCGGATGTATTTGATATTGGTCTTGCAACCACGGATATGTTTTATTATGCGTGCGGCTCAACCGATTTTCCTGGAGTAACCGTCACTGCTTCACATAATCCGAAGGAATATAATGGCTTCAAAATGGTTCGCAAGCTTCCTGATTTGATTGGTGGAGGAAACGGTATGGAGGAAATTCGGGATATGGTGATTGCAAACAAATTTTCAACTCCCGCTGCAAAGGGTACGGTGCAGGACAAAGATATACGTGATGAGTATCGTAAAAAGATACTCTCGCTCGTCACTACTGAACATATTACTCCGCAAAAAATTATTGTTGATGCCGCGAACGGGCTTGGCGGCGTGGTGTTTGACTTGGTGTATCGCGATTTTCCAATTGACGTGGTTCGTATGTACTTTGAACCAGATGGCCGTTTCCCGAACCATGGCGGGGATCCGCTGCAGGCAAAAAACAGAAAAGAGCTTGAAGCGCGCGTTATCACAGAGGGAGCATCACTTGGATTTGCTTTCGATCCTGATGCTGACCGTTTTTTTGTCATTGACGAAAAAGGAGAATTCGTCCCCGGAGATTTTATGACCGCGCTGTTGGGTGAATATTTGGTTAAAAAATACGGCGGCGGAAATGTGGTGTATGACCTGCGCGCAAGCTGGGCTGTCCGTGATTTAATCACAAAAGCTGGTGGGTCTGTTTTTGAGAATCGGGTCGGTCACGCGCACATCAAGCCGCGCATGCAGGAAGAAGACGCTATTTTTGGCGGTGAGGTTACCGGCCACTACTATTTTAGGGATTTTTTCTTTTCTGATTCAGGTGTTTTGCCGTCATTGGTTGTGATTTCAATGCTGTGCGAGTACGGCAAAACCATGAGTGAACTTTTGGCGCCGTTGGTTGCACATTACCACATCAGCGGCGAGATCAATTCAACAGTCGCTGACGCGGATGAGGTGCTTAGAAAGATTAAATGTTACTACGAAAAGGATTTTGCCGTTCATGAGCTTGACGGGGTCAGTATTATCTCTGATGAGTGGCATGCGAACGTACGCAAATCAAATACCGAACCACTTGTCCGCCTCAATGTCGAATCAGTCGGTGATATGGCGCTCATGGAAGAAAAGCGCGACGAACTGCTCAAACTTATCCAATCCTCATAAAAAACACCCGCGTCGCGCGGGTGTTTTTTGTTATCTGTTTACGATCTGACACCAATTGCGTGCCGGACTTCGTCGATAGTTTGCTCGGCCACTTTTTTCGCTCGCCCGGCTCCGTCAATCAGTATTTCCCCGATGCGTTCACTTTGTGATTCGAGTTCTTTGCGCCGTTCCTGTATCGGCGCGAGGTGCGCAATAATGGTATGTGCGGTCACCTCTTTGAGATTTTTGTATTGCAGTGTTCCTTTTTCATGCTCGGCTTTGAACCCTTCAACAAGCGTTTCGTCCAGCGCGCCGAGTATGGCAAAGAGGTTCACAACTCCGGGCGCTTTGGCGCCGCCGTGCGTATCAGTTACCGCTGAACTAATTTTTTTACGTATAGTGCCGGGATCGTCACTGAGCGCGATGTAGTGCTTTTCGCCGAGAGACTTTGACATTTTTTTTGACGGATCAGCAAGCGACATAATGCGCGCATGTTCAGTCAGTAATGGTTTAGGCTCGGGAAAGATTTTTTTAAATGTTTTATTAAACCGTTTTGCGATGTCGCGCGTCAGTTCGACGTGCTGGACCTGATCCTCGCCGACCGGAACCGCATCAGCGCGATAGAGTAGAATGTCCGCTGCTTGTAGAATTGGATACGTGAACAAGCCCGCATTAATATTCTGTTTGTGCTGTTCTGATTTTTCTTTGAACTGCGTCATGCGTTCGAGTTCGCCAAGTGGGGTGAGTGTATTGAATATCCACGCAAGCTCAGTGTGCGCAGATACGTATGATTGTATGAATATGGTCGATTCTTCCGGATCAAGGCCCGTAGCTAGATAATCGAGAGCCAGCGCCGCAATCCGCTTTTCAAGCTCTTTTGCTTTGCAGGTGACGGTCATGGCATGGTAGTCCACGATGCAAAAATAGGCTTCAAATTTTTTTTGAAGATCTACCCACTGTTTCAGTGCGCCAAGATAATTGCCGAGGTGCAGCGCGCCGGTCGGCTGCATTGCCGAAAAAATTGTGTGCTGTTTCATAATAATGACAGCGTATCACATTTGGGAGGGCATATCAAAAAGCCCGCCATAGTGACGGGCTTTTTATTAGACTTTGAGTACAACCGGGAGCACCATTGGCGTCCGCTGTGTTTCTTTGAACAGGAATTCTGAAAGATCGTCCCTGATTTTTGATTTGACCACGCCCCATTCCTCGCTTTTCTTCGGCATGGTTTTTTGGACAATTTTTTCAGTTGTCTTCTTTGTCATTGACCGAATTTCCTCCATTAGTTTTTCAGAAGATTTAATGTGGATGAATCCTCGAGTGATGATGTCGGGGTTGTTGATGACTTTGCGCGTTTTTGAATCAACCTGCACGACCACCACCACCATACCGTCGGTCGCCATGACTTGCCGGTCTTTGAGTACGACGTTGCCAACGTCGCCAATGCCGAGTCCGTCAACAAACACATTACTGGCATCTATTTTCGTATCCGTGGCTCGTCCTTTTTTGCCGTCAAATTCAGCGACTTGCCCGTTGTCTAAGACGATAATGTTGTCTTTAGCGAACCCATTGTCGCGCGCGAGCTTTGCCGCTTCTCTAAGCATGTAGTGGTATGCATAGACCGGCATAAAGTAGTCTGGTTTTGCCGCTTCAAGCACATAGGCAATGTCTTCGCGGTTGCCGTGGCCCGAAACGTGGATATCCATAACCTGTCCGTGGATGACGTTGTCGCATTGGCGGTATAACTCATCTTTCAACCGCTGGATAGTGTTTTCGTTCCCTGGAATGATAGACGATGAGAGGATGACGGTATCGATTTTTTTTAGCCGTATCTGCTTGTGCGATCCGGTGATGATGCGGGATAGGACAGCGTTGCCTTCGCCCTGCGCGCCAGTTGCGATTACGATCACTTTGTCATCAGGGTAGTCGTCAATCTGATTAATCTTAATAAGCGTATGTTTTTTTGCTTTGATGTATCCCAATTTGCTTGCGATTTCGATATTCATTTTCATGCTATATCCATCGAGCGCAACTTTTTTCCCAAGCCGTTCCGCGGCACCGATAATCCATCCGACACGTTCAATCTGTGATGCGAATGTTCCGACAATAATTCTTCCCGGCGCTTCCTTGATAAGCTTTGTTAGGTTTTGCTGCATTGCCTCCTGGGTCGCGCTTTTGCGCACATCGGTCGCGCCGAGGCTTTCAAGCATCAGGATGCTTGGTCGTTTAACCTTTGCAAGGAATGAATAGTCCAGTGTCGGCCTGTTGGTTGCGGGGTCTTTTTCAAGCGTCCAGTCACCGGGATGGATAATCGTTCCTGCGGGTGTTTCGAGTATAACTCCGACCGCGTCCATAATTGAGTGATCGACCTGGAAAAAGCTTAGCTTGAACGCGCCGAAGGTAAAGCGGTCAGTGACTTTTTTTATAGTAATTGCCTTGAGACGGCTGGATGATTTCGGGCGGTAGTCTTCCTGGCGATGTTTTACCATTGCCAAAGTAAGTGGACGTCCGATAATGGTTGGGTAGCCGAGCTTATCAAGCAGAATCGGACCTGCGCCAATATGGTCGAGGTGGCCGTGCGAGAAAATGACGGCGCGGACATTTTTTTCTTTTCCTTTTAGGTACGAGATGTTAGGAATGATGTAATCGATTCCATGCATGCCTTCTTCTGGAAATTGAAGACCCATATCAAGAATAATGATATCGTTTCCATATTCAAAAAGCGTCATATTTTTGCCCACTTCTTCAAGTCCGCCGAGCGGGATGATTTTCAGCTTGTACTGCGATGCTCGTCCACCTGAGCCGGACGTTTTTTTAGTGGAGTAGTTTCTTCGGCGTGAATGCGTAGAGGGCCGTCTTCCTGATCGGTTTCCACCGCGTCGGTTGTTTCTCGACGTTTGTTTTTTGTCTGTTGTCGTTGTTGTCATGAGGTTGTTATTTAATAGTATCGGCCACGACCGCACTCATTGATGCAGGAAGCGCAACGAGGATGATGCGCTTGAACGCAACGACCCAGTCGGTCGTCCAAGGTGCAACTTGAATAAGTGTCAAAAGCGCTGCAACGACTGCGCATGAGAGCGCGTACGTTGCGGCGACTCGAGCAATGAGCGGGGTGCGTGGTGAATGTTTCTTGTTTCGGTAGTAGTTGTAATAAGTAAATAGTGAAATGAAAAAGAGTGAGATAAGCAGGAGTCCAAATGTGTTGAGCATCGGCAGTGTTTGTCCGAGTCGCCATGTCTCTTCGGTGAATCCGACCGGGACGGCGAGAATGCTCGCGCCGACGATCAATTCAAGAACATCTTTAAGTTTGAATTCGTGAAAAAGTGGATCGGTTGCCCAGTGAAACATTTTTCTTGCGTCCTCCGGAATAACCGCAATACCTCCTTTGGAATTTTGTTCGGGCAACGTGTTTACCGCTCCTTTGTTTTTTGTTTGTTTTTTCATATATAGGGAATGCCGCGGGAGAGACTCGAACTCTCACAGACCGAGGTCTACAGCGACCTGAACGCTGCGTGTCTACCAGTTCCACCACCGCGGCACGTCGCAGTCGCGCTGCAGTCTTCGCATCCGCACAAGTGCGGCTGCTGTGACTTTCGCGCGACTGCTCCTTTTGTTTTTACACTAAACCCTTCGGGTCCAAGTGTAAAAATAGATTTATAAACTGAAGTTAATGCGTTTTTTGGTTTTGATGTACCACTTTGATATTTCACTGAACCGGTCGGCTGTTTGTGTGATTCGTTCAGTATTGATGCCCTGAATGTATGTGGGAGTAATGTAGGTATAGTTCAGGCTGTAGAGGAATATCGCAGGAGCTTCTTGGAGCAGCAGTTTTTGAAATGCAACATATTTCGCATGGCGTTCGTCGGTGTCTGAAATTCGTCGCGCATCCTCAAGTAGTTTATCTGCCTCCTTGTTTTTATACTGTGCGAGGTTGAGTCCAGGATCGTTTGACTGTGACGAGTGCCAGAAAGGGTATGGGTCGGGGTCTCGTCCGATTATTTGTCCGAACAGTAACACTTCGTACGCGCGCGATTTGATGACGTCTTTTTGAAATTGTGCAATGTCGACAATGTGTACATTGACTTTGACGCCGATGGCCTGCCAGAGATTGCGAATTGTTTCTGCGACTTGAATGTTTTCACTCCGTTGAATGGTGGTCAGGGTTACTTCCAAAGGAGTTTCTTCTTTTTTGTTGTCTCTTGTGATTGTTTTTTGACGCGTGTATTGCGTACCAGTTGTCTCATTGATGCCAAGATCGGTACTTTCAACACTAGCCGGATCTAACTCTGTTTCTTCGTACACTCGCTCCCATCCAGCAGCATCAAGCAGAGAGGCTGCTTGTGATGGATCAAACAGCGGCTGCTGTATTGATTCATCGTACCCGACAAAGCCGGGCAGAATTGGTCCGTAGACCGGATCAGCAAGATCGCCGAAGGTTGTGCTGATAATAGTATGTCTGCTGGTGGCGAGCGAAAGCGCGAAGCGAACATCTTTTTCGGCTAACGCGGGATTACTGCCTTGGTTGAAAAAGAGCGCTGTATACTGCGGGAGTGAAAAATGGTGAGTGGTAATGCCAGTCTGCTGTGTTTCTGTTTGTATGTTCTGAGGCAAGAAACCAAAACCATCGACATTGCCCGCCTCAAGCGCTGATTGCGCTCCGCCGACGCTTTGGAAAAATTTCATCACTAATGTGTCGATGTACGGTCCGTCCTGATAATAATCTTCGTTTCGTTTGAGTTTATATGAAATAATGTTGCCCTTTTTGTCTTTTGTGTAGGACGCAAATCGGTACGGTCCGGATCCGATTGGTTTGAGGTTGAGTTCAGCTAGGATTGCGTGCGACGGATCTATGGTATTCCAGAGATGTTCAGGCAGAATGCCGAATGTGAATATTGACAGGAACGGTGAAAACGGTTCTGGGAGCGTAAAACTGACGGTGCGGTCGTTGATAAGGCGAACTTGTACATTCCGAAACGTTACATAAAGCGGGCTTTTGAATTCTTGATCTTTAATGCTTTCAACGGTGAACACTACATCTTCAGCAGTGATTGGTTCGCCGTCGTGCCAGTATGCATCATCTCTCAGTGTGAATGTATACACTTTTTGCTCCTCATCTATTTCATATGACTCAGCCAAATCTCCAACCATTCCTCCGTCAGAGGCTGGCCGCATAAGGCTTGAAAAGATGAGTCGTGAAAGATCTTGGTCAACATCGTTCGTTTGTGAGAACAGTGGATTGATAAAGGTCGGTGCGCCAATAACCGCTTCTGCGTATTCGCCACCGGTTGCGGGAGTGGTTTCTATATAGTTGCGGTAGACAATAACGCCAAATGTAGCCGTGGAGATAAGAATGATTAAAAATGCGAGTTTCGTGACTAGTTTTTCCGTTTCAGAATAGAATTTGCCCAAGTACCGTAATTGCGTCCATGTCGGGATGGCTCTTTTTTTTCTGAGTTTGAAGACAAGGTCTTCGTCCCGTTTGATATTTGCATCAAAATGGGAACGTCTTATTTTTTTGAGCCGCGTCTGAATGTACGCATCAAGACGCGACGCGAAAGAGGAGATACGCATTATTGGGTTCGCTGGGGACTATCCTCAGTAGCCTGAGTGCTGATGAGGTTATGGTGCGACAAAAATGTTTGCTGCAAGCAGGCCGACAAAGATAAGCGCAATAACGATGGTTGCGTTATGGAGCACTTTTTCCGCGCCACGCTTAGTATGTTGCACTGATCCTCCGCCGCCAAAAGCGGCGCCAAGACCGGTCCCTTTACGCTGCATTAATATAACTGCAATGAGTAGAATCGCAAATATGACTTGGAGTACGTTGAGGTACATGTGAAATTACTCTTTTCTGATTAAATAAAAAAGCGATATATCGCAATTTTGATGGACTTATAGTAGCAGAAAGTGCCGTTCGCGTCAAATAAAAGCAGGGAATTGATTCATTCCCTGCTTTGCTGGCTTATTCGCTTACTATACGAAAAAAACAGCTGTTTCGACGAAAACCGTCCGGACCCGTGGTGTGACAGACGCTGCCCGTTCGCGGAACTGCGTGATAGATGAGTGCGTCGCTGTCACAGTCGGCCATCACTCGCCGTACGTGCAGTTCGTCGCCAGACTGCTCTCCTTTGCGCCAAAGTTTCTCGCGTGAACGGCTCCAGAACCACGCGTGTTTTGTCTGCAGGGTCAGCTGCACCGCTTCGGGCGATGCGTAGCCGAGCATGAGTACGTCTTTGTGTATCACGTCCTGGACAACGACCGGCACTAGACCAGTACGCGTGTCGAACGCGATGGTTTCAACGGTTGCGAGTACGACTGTCGGTGATTTCATATATGGCTCCTTATGGTTGCACTGCGCGGTACTTCGTCATATACTATGCTCCGCAGGGTTCGGAAGCGTGAATGCTGAATCCCCATTCGATTCACGCAACCGACCCTGCTTTGCATTTACACCACCACCGTTCCGATCTGCAAGCAGTCGGTTGCGCCATGGACGCGCTTGTCTCTGCGCGCGGTGACCGAGATGTCGCTGATGCCGCGTTTGGCATAGAAGACGCCGATGCGCAGGTACCAGTCATCGAACCGTTCCTCGCCTTCGTCCGTGAAGTACGGGAGCTTGATCCGGGCGGTTTCGATTTCCCGTTGCAGGATGTGGAGGTAGTTTGCCTTGCGCGCTTTTGCGAAGCGTTCCAGGAAATCATCATCTTCGTCGAATCCGATTCCTTTCATGCCGCTCGCCAGCACCTCTTTAACGATGAATCCTCCTTTCTGTTCAATGGCTTGAACAATTTCAGGGCTCATTTTAGTGTGCACGAGGTATGTTTCCGGAATAGCCGCCCGCGCGCGATCCAAACTCTCGCTTTTGATCTGTGACCTGAGAATGTTCTCAAGCTCCGGATTCTGTTCGTCATTCCGGAGGATTGCGAGCATGGTTTTTGATCCCAGGAACGGCTTCGGCGGAATCAGGAAATTGACCGTACCCTCGAGGTAGTGCCGTTCGAGCGCGGCGTTCAGCTGCGGGTGGTGGTAGAAGAAGGGGAAGTCAATCAGCGTATGCGGCTGTTCTGCTTCGCCGCGCGGAATGAACGTCCCGTTGTCTACCCGCACATTGAGTTCCGGACAGACGGCGAGCTCTACGTCGAATTTCTTGAGCTCTGCTTTGAGTATCATGAATTCAGGAACGTAGAACTCTTCCTGGTCTGCGTAGAGCAGCGTTAGCCGGTTGTCGGGCAAGCGCTTTTTTGCGACGACGCTTGCGAGCGACGCTGCGACGCCGGCGAAACTTGCGCTGTTTCCGAGCGCCTCGGTACTGACGCGGGACGCGAGCACCGAGTATCCGAGCCCGTGCTTTTTCTGCCCTTCGATTTCGGCGATTGAGAACTGTCCGTCGACGCCGATCATGACGTCTGCGCGGAAAATCTCGGGCGTTTCGCCGGGTTTGTGAATTTGGGTTTCCCGGTACGTGCTCGGCACGCCGGTACGGAGCGCCTTGCCGATTGCATCCCAGGTTCGCCCTGATGAAAGCCGTTGATTGGACGCAATCGCGAAGATGCGTCCCATGCCCGCAAGGCACTCATAGAGCGATCGGCCGAGCATCGTGAGTGCTTCCTGCTGGGACTGAGTGATTTCAAATCGTCCCGGCGAAAGAATGAATCCGTGACTGCCGTCGCGCCGTCCGTTGTTCCAGAGACCCGAGGCGACCACAACGTTTTCGACTGCCTGCATGCGAGACATATAACACCTCCATGATGTGGTGGTTGGTTCCTCTCAGACGCAGTGTCTGAGAGGTGGGTTGTAAAAGAACTTCTTAGGTGATTATTGAAAGCACCTCCTTGATTGACGTGACGGTATCATGCGGCGTTTCAGCTGCTGTTGCCGGCATTTCGTTTTCGAGCAAATCGTTTCTCATCCACATAGTGCGCATTCCCATTTTGTTTCCAAACGCAATCTCTTTTTTCACCCGGTCGCCGACCACATAACTCTGCGCGAGATTTGCCGACGCCTGGCGTATGATGCGCTGCATGTCGCGCATATTTTTTCTCGCGTGAGGATGATGCGGTTTTCAAAAAAGATGTGCAGGTCGGTACTTTTAATTTCTTTTATCCGCGATGTTCTTCTTTTTGAATCATTGCCAATGTGGCTGAGCAGGTACAGTTGGTATCCTCGCTTTGACAACGTGGCGAGTACGTGCGGCGTGCTTGAAAATAGGCAGCCGCGCGCCGGATCGAATACTGTCCGATTGAAATCGAAAATAATAACTCGGTTCATAGGTGTTCTAGTTAAATCCATATAACAAAACAGGCCTTCCGTTGCCGGAAAGCCTGTTGTTTTGAACAAGAATGCTACTGCTGTTTAGCGTGCGTATTCAAAAACTAACTTTCCGACGGAAAGGCGTGCATGCCAAACATGATAATAGTTCTGCGCTTCAGTTGTCGGTTGAAAGTTAGTCATAGAAAGCATTAATTGCATAGAAGTATACCACCCTAAGACGTATTGTCAAGCGATTTTGACGGTGCGGAAAATGTCGGTATACTACACCCATGTCAGCACTGCTCCAAGGGTTAAACGAAAGACAAGCAGAGGCCGTCGTCACAACCGACGGACCTGTTTTAGTCATTGCGGGCGCTGGTTCCGGGAAGACAAAAACACTGACGCACCGGATTGCATACTTGGTTCGGGAAAAAGGAGTCGCCCCGCACCAGCTACTGGCCATGACCTTTACGAATAAAGCTGCCGGAGAAATTCGCGAACGCGCGGCAACGCTTCTGAATCAGCGAGCACAAAGCTGGATGACGTGGCGTGGATTCGGTTCGGGCCCGGTAATCGGCACGTTCCACTCAGTATGCATCCGTATTCTGCGTGAAGACGGGGGTGCATTGGGTTATGACCGGTCATTCGTGGTCTATGATGCGTCTGATCAAAAAACGGCAATGAAACGGGTTATGAAGGAGGAGGGTATTTCTCCAAAAGAGGTAAATCCGAACACGGTGCTAGGTATAGTCAGCAAGGCAAAGAATGAATTAATTGAGCCGGACGAATTGGCATCGTCCGCGCGCGGTCCGGTCGAAAAGACGGCCGCACACTTGTATGAGAAATATCAGCGCTTTCTCTCACAGCACAATGCGATGGATTTTGACGATCTGCTCGTGAACACAGTGCGGCTTTTCCGGGAGCACGAGACAGTGCGAAAAAAATACCAAGACCTGTGGCGGTACGTTATGATTGATGAGTATCAGGATACAAACCATGTGCAATACACATGGGTGCACTTACTTGCTGGCGATAGAAAAAATGTTTTTGTTGTTGGAGACGACTGGCAGGGTATTTACTCTTGGCGCGGCGCTACTATTCGGAATATTCTCGAATTTGAAAAAGATTTTCCCGGCGCGCGCGTGGTGCGGCTCGAGCAGAATTACCGTTCGACAAACGACATTGTTTCGCTGGGCAATATGATTATTTCTGGAAACCAGAGCCAGATGAAGAAAAAATTGTGGACCGAAAAAGAGGGGAGCAATACACCAGAAGTGTGGGAGGTCAGCGACGGCGCGCGTGAAGCGGAATTAATTTTGGAAAAAATTTGGGAACAGGAGAGCGGGAGCAGTGTGGAAGCTAGTCCTTTAGAAGATGAATCGTCTGATGATGACGAAATCCAGTACGACTACGCCGCTGAAGGGGGAGGAATTTTAGACAAAATCATGGGTGGATTCAGCACGCGCTCAGACGTGCCGGCATCTCGACGAAAAGCATCTCGGCAGATTCCGTTTGATATTGCGTCGAAAGACATCGACTGGAACAAGTACGCGGTGTTGTACCGTACCAACGCGCAGTCGCGCACTATCGAAGAGACGCTGCTCAAACACGCGATTCCATACCGCATTATTGGGGGCGTCAGATTTTATGAGCGAAAAGAAATCAAAGACATGATTGCGTATATCCGTTTTTTGAGAAACGAGCAGGATATTGTCAGCCTTGCGCGCATTATCAATGAACCAGCACGGGGTGTCGGAGAAAAAACACTCTCGCAGATGGCGGCGTATGCCGGTGAGCAGGGACTCACTCTATTGTCCTGTATGCGCGAGGCTCCGGCGCGGCGCATTGTTCCACCGGCCCGTGCGCACGCGCTCGGTCGGTGCGCGGCCGTATTTGATCGGACGCGCGAACATCTTCCTGAGCGCACGGTGCGGGAGGTGATCGACTTACTACTCGTTCGCAGCGGATATAAAGATATGCTCAAAGCCGAAGGCGAAGAAGGCGAGGATCGGATTGAGAATATTGAGGAGTTGAAGAACGTCGCGCAGAAATTTGATCATCTCAAAGGCGCGGCGGGGATTGATTCATTTTTGGAGGAAGTGGCGCTGGTTGCCGATATTGATACCTATCGTCCGGAAAGCGGATCTGCTTTGACGCTCATGACGCTTCATTCTGCGAAAGGGCTTGAGTTCGATACCGTGTTCCTCGCAGGGCTTGAAGAAGGGCTGCTTCCGCATGGAAATAGCTTGATTGATCCCGAGCAACTCGAAGAGGAGCGCCGGTTGTGCTACGTCGGCATTACGCGCGCTCGAGAACAGCTGTACCTCATGCACGCACGTGAACGCCTGTTGCACGGATCCTATGTTTCTAATGTGCCATCGCGGTTTCTCGCGGAATTAGGTGATGAGCATGTGCGTTTTTGTTCGGATAGTACGTGGTAATTGTGCTATACTGGAGGGGACATGAAGCGAATTTCAAAAAAACAAAAAGATACCATACAGCGGATTTCTGAAGCAGGATTTGGTCATGTGCTTGATGGCCTTGGTTTTGCGCGCCTCCTGAGCCGCCGTACGCAGATGCGCGCGACAGAAACTATTGACGAGCGTACGATTGCGCGTCTGCTGACGGAACTGGGGCCTGGATTTGTTGAGCTGGCTCGCATTATTGCTCCTCGAAGCGATATTGTTCCGACACGTCTTCAGAATATGCTTCTGAATGTGTCCTATCAGCCCGACCGTCGTCGCACTGCGCTGCGCAGTGTTCAGCTCAAGCGTACATTTGGATCGGCGGCCAAGGAGATTCGGCACATTGAGGCGGTGTCCGAGCCGGGAACTGTGGTTGCGCACCGGTACCACGCAATTTTAGAAGATGGCAGACGCGCGGTTGTGCTTATGCACGACCATCGCGCCATTGGTCAACTTGACCACAACGCGGAGCAGATCAGATGGATGCTTGATGTTGCGCTTAAGCATATAGATCGAACACGCGCCGCGCTCTGGGAGTCTATATGGGAGGAATTTCACACACGATACCAGTCGTTGCGCACCGCATCGCTTGCCGGTTCGCACATGCAGCTTTTGCGCGAGCAGTTTAGCGACCAGGACAAAATAGAAGTGCCAAAAGTATACTGGCGCCTGACTAATGAATCAATATTGACTTATGAGCGCGTGATGCACCCTTCTTTTATTGATGTTGCCGAGGGGCGGCACCAGCAGACAATCATTAAAAAATATGTCGGCCGCTACTTATTTGACGCGGCTGTTCGGCAATGGGGACAGTATGGACATTTTTTACTCCGTCCGCGCGGCAGTCAGTTGTGCATTGGTCAGCGGAATAAAATTTACTACGCGCACCCGCTTCCGGTCGCTCAGGTTCCGTCGGGCGAGCGAACGCGTCTTGCTTTGTGCATGTACGCGTTGCTTAAAGGAGACGCGGGCATTGCGGCAAAGGCGTTGTTGTCCTGCAGTTATGAACGTCAGCAGGGAGATGATCGTCTGCGCGCAGGTTTTTATCCGTACAAGCACACTCCAGGCACAGCATCAGAAATATGGTGGAATTTTCTTGAGCACGCATGGTCCGGCAATGTATCGGTACCGCTCTCTTTTTCGATGGCGGCTGAATCGCTCACATATCTTGAGCGGGCGGTGCACGGGCTTGATGAGGAGATTGAAGTGCATGACGGGCTCAGGGTGGCATTCCAAAAAAACGCATCCGAATTGTTCGGCGTCAAAAAACAGGCATCGTTGAAGGAAATCGCGAGCGCGGTTCTCATTCGGTCTGGAGTTTCCTGATTTTTTTCACACTCGTGCCTGAGACTTTCATTTTGCGCGCATTGCGCTTTTTTTGTTCCCGTTTTTCTGATTTTGTTTTTTTTATGTTCATACCCTCGTTATATATTTTCCAGTAGTTTTTCCGTCTTCGCTTTGCCGATTATCTTAACAATATCATTTGCATCCGCGGCGCGGATACCGCTGACTGAACCGAATGCTTGGATGAGCTGTTTTTTTGTTTTTGGGCCAATGCCGGGCACGTCATCCAGTACTGACTTTATGTCAGCTTTGGCGTGGCGCGCGTGATAATACTGTTGCGCAAACCGATGCGCTTCGTCGCGAATGCGTTGGAGTAGACGGGAGGCTTCGGATTGTGGATTAATGTGTATTTTTTGGAACGATGCTCCTTGGAAGACTTCTTCCTCGCGCTTTGCGAGTGCAATAAACTGGTCGGCGGTTATACCATGACTCTTGTTTTTCTCAGAGAAGAGCGTTTTGATGACTGCCGAAAGCTGTCCCTTGCCCCCATCGAGCAGGATTACATCAGGCTGTTTCCATTTTTTTCTGTTTTCCTCGCTCAGTCTGCGTTTGAGCACTTCCGCGAGCGACGCGAAATCGTTTGAACCTTTGATTGATTTGATTTTGAATTTCCGGTATTCATTTTTGTCCGGCTTTCCGTCGGTGAATACCACCATAGAGCCGACCGAGAATGTTCCTTGGATATTTGAGATGTCGTATCCTTCGATACGTTTCAACGTACGCGGAAGCCCAAGCTGTTTCTGGAGCTCTGCAAGCGCGCTGCTTGCATCAGACGATGATTCCCACGAAGCTTTGCGCTGCTCAAGAAATTCTCGCGCATTTTCCTCGCCGAGCGTCATGAGATCTTTTTTTCTGCCGTGTACGGGAATGGTTATGTGCTGGAACGAGCCTGATGCGTCTCCTTCGTGCTGTGCGGTCCAGAGCGCTCGAAGCTCTTCGCCGGTCGCGTTTATCCGAGCGGGAAGAATAAGCTCTTTCGGCGGGTTACTCGTTTCTCCATAGTACTGTAAAACAAACGATTCAGTGACTGAAGACAGGTTTTCGTCTTCGGTATGGTCGAGTATGAAATTAAGCTTGTCGAGCAATCGTCCCATTCTGATGATAAACACGTTCGCTGACGCCTGCGGACCGTGATGGTGGATGCTTACTACATCCTGGCTTTCTCCTTTGACAGATACCATATTTTGTCTTGACTGCATCGTTCGCAACGTACGGATTTGGTCGCGCACGGCTGCCGCCTTTTCGAAATGCTTGTCTGTGCTGAGTTGATGCATGCGTTTTTCGAGATCAGTAATGACTGCATCTCCTCGTCCTTCGAGGACGCGGATGAATCGCTGAATCATGTGCTGGTATTCATCGTCTGTTTCTGGAATGGGGCCGAGTGTCCGCTTGCGAAGCAGCGCTTCCTCAAACGGCGAGAGAGCTTTTGGTTTTTTTCGGAAGGGGAATACTCGGCGCAAAAAACGGAGCGTCTCCTGGATAGTGGCGCTGCTGGTGTATGGGCCAAAGTAGCGCGATTGGGATCTCCCGGTATCTTGTTCCGGTCGCCGGACCGTGGTGACAATAGGGCGAGTGTGGCGGTAGTCGATTTTCACGAACCGGTAGTGCTTGTCATCTTTGAGCGCGACGTTGTACGGCGGGCGATGTTTCTTTATGTGGATTGATTCCAAAATAAGCGCTTCGGATTCATTGGAGGTGATGATGGTTTCGATGGTGTGAATTTTTTTAACCATCATCTGCTTTGACGCCGGGAGTTGTGCGGATGCGCCAAAATACGAACGTACGCGGTTGCGCAGTTTTTTAGCTTTGCCCACATACAGAATAGTGCCGGTTGAATCTTTAAAAAAGTAGATTCCCGGCAAAAGCGGCAAAGCGGCAATTTTTTTTCTGAGTGCTTCTTGCATAGTGCAGGGTCAGTATACCAGCGTTTTTCAGATGTCTCCACTCCATACTTGATGAAATCTGATTTTTCTTGTATACTCTGCGTTGTTGTTTTTTAAATAGAAAATCGCTCATGCCTTCACCACACAAAAAGGACGTTATCTCAGTTAAGGGCGCGCGCGTCCATAATTTGAAGAATGTTTCTATTGATTTGCCTCGCAACAAACTGGTGGTCATCACCGGCATTTCGGGGTCAGGCAAGTCATCTTTGGCTTTTGATACTATCTACGCGGAAGGCCAGCGTCGATACGTTGAATCACTGTCTGCATACGCACGGCAGTTTTTGGGATTGATGGATAAGCCGGACGTTGAGCGTATTGACGGCCTTTCTCCTGCTATTTCAATTGATCAGAAATCGACGTCTCATAATCCGCGCTCGACGGTTGGTACAGTCACTGAGGTGTATGACTATTTGCGCGTACTGTACGCGCGCGTGGGTACGCCACACTGTCCGGAATGCGGGCGCGTGGTATCACAGCAAAGTAAAGAACAGATTATCAAACAGATTCAGAAGTTGCCCGCAGACACAAAAATTTTGCTTTTGTCTCCGGTTATACGTGATCAGAAGGGGGAGCATCGGCACGTATTCATTGAACTCGCAAAAGCGGGGTATGCCCGCGTTCGGCTCGATGGAGAGGTGATGCCGATTGAAGAAGCTGAAGATTTGAAACTTGATAAAAAGAAAAAGCACACCATCGAAGTGGTGGTTGACCGTCTGACCGTCAAGCAAAAGCCTTCGGCTGACGACCGATCGCGATTGGCGGATTCGCTTGAAACTGCGCTTGATCTTGGTGATGGTTTGGTCGTGGTGCATCAGGTTGAGGGCGGAGCTGAGGCGCTTTACTCGCAACACCTCGCGTGTCCCCACTGCGGCATTAACTTGCCCATGCTTGAACCGCGCGGATTTTCATTCAACTCGCCGCACGGCGCGTGTCCGGAGTGTACTGGCCTCGGTACGAAGCTCGAAGTTGACCCTGACTTGGTTATGCCGAATAAAAAATTGTCGATTGCCGAAGGCGCAATACGTCCTTGGTCACGGACCGCGTCATTCCAAGGATGGTATTTCCGGTTGCTCGAAGCGGTTGCCGCGGCAAACAAGTTTTCAATCAATACCGCAGTCAAGGATATTCCCAAGCGCGCGATTGACGTTGTGATGTATGGAACAGGATCTGAGCGCTATTCCGTTGAAAATCCTGACGGCGGCAAGATAAAGGAATACGAAACTACGTTCGAAGGAGTGGTGCCGAATTTACTGCGCCGATATCAAGAAACAGACTCTGACTACATTCGCCGAGAGATAGAAGGATACATGCGCGTGAAACAGTGTCCGGTCTGCGAAGGCCGGCGGCTTAAGCCAGAGGCGCTTTCGGTTACTATTGCGGATAAAAGTATTGCGGATATGACGCACACGTCCATTGATGAGTCGCTCGAGTATGTCACTTTTCTCTCGGGCCCAAAGAGTCCATTTTCCTCGTCCGAGATGAAAATCGCCAAACTGGTGCTCCGAGAAATTTCAGCACGACTCACTTTTTTACAGAACGTAGGATTAAATTATTTAACTCTTGATCGCGCGGCGCACACGCTTTCGGGCGGCGAGGCGCAGCGTATCAGGCTTGCCACGCAGATCGGCTCGGCGCTTTCGGGTGTTTTGTATATTCTCGACGAGCCGTCAATCGGCCTGCATCAGCGTGATAACACCAGGCTTATTCAGACATTGAAAGAACTGCGCGATCTCGGCAATACGGTCATTGTGGTTGAGCATGATGAAGAAACCATTTCAGAAGCTGACTGGGTCGTGGACGTTGGGCCGGGAGCCGGCGAACATGGCGGTACCATTGTCGCGGAAGGGACGCCGGAGAAAATAAAACGTTCACCAAAATCTTTGACCGGACAGTACATCTCCGGCAAGAAGTCCATTAAAGCGCCGAAGCAGTATCGCAAAGGAAACGGCAAAGTAATCTCCATCCTTGGAGCTTCGGAATTCAATTTGCAAAACATAGACGTTGATATTCCATTGGGCAAACTGGTCGCTATTACGGGCGTATCCGGATCAGGAAAATCAACGCTCATGACTGATATTCTCGCGCGGGCGCTGCTCCAGCATTTTTATCGCGCAAAGGAGCGTCCGGGAGCGCATAAGGCGATTAACGGACTTGAGCACGTCGATAAGGTGATTGATATTGACCAGTCGCCAATCGGCAGAACGCCGCGCTCAAACCCGGCAACCTATACGGGCGTCTTTACGCCGATTCGTGATTTGTTTACTGAAGTCCCTGAATCAAAAATCAGAGGCTATAAAGCGGGCCGTTTCAGCTTTAACGTCAAAGGCGGCAGATGTGAGGCGTGCGAAGGGGATGGCGTGAAGCGTATTGAAATGAATTTTTTGCCGGACGTGTACGTTGAGTGTGAGGAATGTCACGGGAAGCGGTACAGTCCGCAGGTACTTGAGATTCATTATAAAGATAAGACCATTGCGGATGTGTTGGAAATGACGGTTGAGGAAGCGCTCGCGTTCTTTAAGAATATTCCTGCCATCAAGACAAAGCTTGCCACCCTGGTTGAGGTGGGGCTCGGGTACATTCATCTCGGCCAGCCGGCGACCACGCTCTCGGGTGGAGAAGCACAGCGTATTAAGCTTGCAACCGAACTGTCTCGTCGAGCGACCGGCAAGACGCTCTATATTCTTGATGAGCCTACCACTGGTTTGCACTTTGCCGACGTGGAGCGCCTGTTGCATGTGCTCCACAAGCTGGTTGATAAAGGAAATAGCGTTTTGATCATCGAGCACAATCTTGACGTGATTAAGTCGTGTGACTGGATTATCGACTTGGGGCCTGAGGGAGGAAACGGCGGCGGGCAATTAGTTGCGGCCGGAACGCCGCGCGACGTCGCAAAGGCCAAAGGAAGCTTTACGGGATCATACCTGAAAAAGATTGTATAGTCTGCTGCTGTTGAGCCCGCCTTTTTAGGCGGACTCTTTTCGTTTGGTCGCAGGTTGTGTACCATACAGGTACTATGAACCATGTACGCGAAGCTATTGTACGAACGTGCGCATATTTTGATTTGTTTCAATTCCCGCTCACCGTCACTGAGTTGCACCGGTATCTGATTGCCGGGACATCTTGTTCGTATAAAGATGTTCAGCAGGGCATAGAGCAGAATTCGCTTCCACTGGAATATGCATCAGGACACTGGTGTGTTAGAGGGTCGCGTGCCGCGCTTCGGGAGCGACACCGGCGATACATGCATGCACACAAAAAATTTGCGCGCGCGCGGCGCGTGACGCGTATACTTTCCCGGTTGCCGTTTGTCCGTATGGTCGCGGTGTGCAATTCATTGGCATACCACAACGCGCGCGCAGAGAGCGATATAGATTTTTTTATTGTTGCGCGACGCAGAGGCGTCTGGCTTGCGCGTTTTTTTGTTTTGAGCGCGCTTTCGTTCGCGCGCCTGCGTCCCGGCCAGCGCGGGCACACTGACTCCATCTGCACCAGTTTTTTTGTTGATGAGGACCACCTTGATATGTCGGTTTTTTCAAACGGTCCGCACGATGTCTATCTTCCGCAGTGGGTTGCGACTTTGTACCCGCTGTATGACGCAGGCGCATATTATCAGCAATTATGGGAGGCGAACGCGTCATTGCTGCAGCAAACAGCAAACGCATATCCAGTGATGCCGCATCCGCAGTATCATCTCAGTCATAGTTCACGCATCCGCTCGGTGATTGAATGGTGCCTAATGCCTTTTTCGAGCATTGTCGCACAGATGCAGCAAAGAAAATTTTCATCAAAAATACGGTCGCTTCTGAATAAAGATACTCGCGTGTGCGTTCGCGCGGGGGTGTTGAAGTTTCATACCAATGACCGCAGAGAGCTTTTTGCGCGAGGGTATGAGGATCGCGCGGCTGCGCTTTTGGAGTATGTATAAGATTATACGTTTTTTGACGCTCTTGTTCGTATTCCTCATTCCGTGGCAGGCGCGGTGGATTATGATTCCGGGATCGCTCAATGGGATATATTGGGAATATGGCACACAGTCGTTCTATGCGACCGAAGCGATTGTGTTTGTACTACTCATGCTATTGCTCGCAATTGCGTTTCGCAGGCGGCATACAATTCGTTTTTCATCATTCGCGTCGGCTGCGCGTAACCCCGCAGTACTTTTCGTGCTCTGGGCGTTGCTTTCCGCGCTGTGGGCGATAGAGCCGAGTATGGCGCTCGAGCATGCCGTGTTTTTGATTGAAGGGTTGTGCATTGCCTTAGTGATCGGCTCGGGCATTGTTTCGCTTGAGAGTATTCTTTGGACGGTCATTGCTTCCGCGTTTCTGCAGGCGAGCGCGGGACTTGCGCAATTTTTTGTGCAGTATGTGCCGGGATCGACCATGCTTGGTATGGCTTCGCAAGATCCTTCAACGCTCGGCGTTTCTGTGGTCGAGACCGCTTCAGCGCGCTGGCTGCGCGCGTACGGTACGTTTCCACATCCCAACATGCTGGCCGGGTGGCTCGTGATGGGTATTGTGTCAGTCTGGCTGGTTACTCAATCGTTGCGAGATGAGTGCACGCGCATCACTCGAGCGTGTGCTATTAAATACGCGAACCGAATGTTAATACTGTTCGTGCTGGTTTTTGGATTGCTTGCCACTTTTTCTCGCTCCGCATATCTTGCCGCGGGCCTGTTTGGCGCTGTGTTGGTGTTGTGGTACGGCGCTCAGAAAAAACATAGAACAGTACTCGCCGTCTTCGCGTTGAGCGGTATACTAGCAAGCCTTCTTTTTTGCGCGCTCTATGGAGACATACTCAGAAGCCGCGCGACGAGCGCGACCGAGCTTGATACCCGCTCGCAGTCTGAACGAATATCATATCTCCACGAGGCGCGCACGCTTATCAGCCAATCTCCGGTGCTTGGATTTGGCTTAGGGAATTATGGGTATGCTGTTTTTAAACACATTGATGCCGATAGGGAAGCGTGGGCGTATCAGCCCGTGCACGATATAGGGGTGTTATTGCTTACTGAGCTTGGGTTAGTCGGATTAATGCTTATGCTGCTGATTCTATATAAGGGTATTGTGGCAGTATCTCATATCTCACAAGTGTTTATATTTATTCCGGTTTTGGTTATTGGTTTTTTTGACCACTATTTTGTTTCTTTTTACTCAGGGGTCATGATGGTCAGTGTTATGGTGGGTATATTTTTGCTAAAAATAGGCAAAAAATAGGTCTTTTTTCTGTGATACTCTTGACAGCCTTTTCTAATTCGTGTATAGTGCACATCTCAATAAATTCTTGATCTTTTCCATTTTCTCGGCGGGCAGCCACCTAGGTAGCATCAAAAAAACGTTAAAACCGTACCTACCAGACAAAAAAATAAAAAACGGCTGCCCGCCACCCGATCCCCAGCCGGGTAGTGTGCTTTGGAGGCTTCCTCGTCGAAGATCGGCCCCTAAAGCCATGAAGTCGACTTGCTCGATTGCCCCACTGTGCTTCTGCACAGTCGAACAGTCGACATGCGCCTGCCTCTGCACGCTACCCGGCATCTATCTCCCCGTACTCCCCACTCCCCATGTAGTGTTCCATGCACCACCGCGGCCGGGCGACCTGTTCGCTCCCCGGCTGGTTGCTCGGCCGCATTCATCCACGGATTTCCGTGGTATTTCAACACCAACGTCAGGAGGAATCCATGACGCGCGCCAGCCCGAAGCTGTTCCACGTCGACGAGAACATCTACTTCGGCCGCTTCCCCGGCCCGCACGACTCCTGCTGCAACAGCATCGACGCCCTCGACGGCGCCGTCGATCCGACCGCCGGCCAGCACATCAAGAGCTGACCAGGGGGCCGCCAGCGACGGCCAGCGAACCAACCGCGCACATCGCGCAGGAAGGGAGGTGAATGGTGAACCGGTTCCCCACCGGCTTTGCCTAGTTCCACCTGATGGTACAGCAGGGCTCTGCGGACGCGGGCACCAAAGCCGCGCCGACGAGCGCCGATCCAGCGCCGGATTGATGCGCCGACACGTATCTCCGCCGCCGCGCTCCTACGCCCCATCCGGACCACGCGTCCGATGACGGCGGCACTCCCGCGGAGCACAAGAGGCCCGTGAGGCCCATTCCGCCGGATGTTCGCGGCAGCCCATGAAGCGCCGCGGAGCCCTGCCTGTTTGCAAAAGAAACCACCACCGCACCAGGGAGAAGGGGATGACGATCTTTTTTTCCGGGTTCACCTGACCGCCGGCCACAACGCCAGCGATCATGAACCAAACCCACAGCCCTCGGACATCGATGTTCGAGGGCTGTTTCTTATGCATAGTCTTGACAGAATGTGGAAATTTCTGTAGTATACGCACGTATTTCGTTGTACCTTGTTTTTTCCAATAAAAAATTGATTGTGGCCAACACATCGCTGGACTCCCCTGTGCGATTGCGTTGGTCTAGCACCGAGCGGGTTCGGGCGTTCGAGCGTAAGCTCATGCGCGGTCCCCCTCCCGGGCTTATGGCTCGTCTGCCCACCGCTCGGTGCGCGTACTCTTGTGGGACCACTGTCCTGCGCGACTGCCTTCCTCCCCGGCGAGGCACCTGTCGCCGTTGTGCGTCCCACAGTCATACATATTCAGCCTCCCGCCAAGGATGCTGAACCTACTCCTGGAATGATTCTGTTCCAGGAGTATTTTTTTGACATATTATTGACAGTCAGCGCTGATTTTGTACAATACAGTCTCGTGCAGATAATTATCACTCTTGACTATTGAGTGATAATTTAGGTACAATACGATCTGCGAGATTTTTATAAAAACGTATTAATTAAAGGAGATACACACTATGCAGATTAAGCCACTCGGCGATCGTGTGATCGTCAAGCCTATGGCCGCAGAGGAAGTTACCGCAAGCGGCATTGTGCTCCCTGAAACGGTTGATAAAGAGAAGCCGGAACAGGGTGAAGTTATTGCCGTCGGACCGGGCAAGCGGCTCGACAGCGGCGACATTGCGCCTATGTCGGTCAAGGTTGGCGACAAAATAGTATTTAGAAAGTATTCACCCGACGAAATTAAGGTCGACGGCGATGAGGTGCTCGTCATCGGGGAGTCAGATATTGTCGGGATTCTTGAGTAATTGATTAAAAGGAGATAAGACACTATGGCTAAACAGATTCTATTCAACGAAGAAGCGCGCCAGGCGATGAAGCGCGGCGTAGACATTCTTGCGAACGCAGTGAAAGTAACACTTGGCCCCAAAGGCCGCAACGTGGTGCTGGATAAAGGATTCGGCGCGCCAACTATTACCAAAGACGGCGTTTCAGTCGCAAAAGAAATCGAACTTGAAGACAAGTTCGAGAATATTGGCGCTGAGCTCGTCAAAGAAGTCGCGAACAAAACTAATGACGTTGCTGGAGACGGTACGACTACTGCGACGTTGCTCGCACAGATTATGGTCAGCGCGGGCATAAAAAATTTGACTGCAGGCGCCAACCCGCTTTCTCTCAAGCGCGGCATGGACCTCGCTGCTGAAAAAGTAGTTGCTTCGCTCAAGGAGCAGTCAAAGACCATCGATCCGACCAAGGAAGATGAAGTTGCGCAGGTGGCAAGCATTTCAGCTAATGATAAAGAGATTGGAAAACTCATCGCGGTTGCCATCAATAAAGTCGGTCACGAAGCGCCGATTACCGTTGAGCAGTCCCAGTCATTCGGTATGGAGCTTGAACTAGTTGAAGGCATGCAGTTCGATAAAGGTTTTGTCTCGCCGTACATGATTACTGATCCTGATCGTCTTGAATCAGTGCTTGAAGATCCGTATATCTTGATTACCGATCAGAAAATTTCGTCCATCCAGGACATTCTTCCATTGCTTGAAAAAGTAACGCAGGCAGGAAAGAAAGAAATCGTCATCATTGCCGAAGACGTCGAAGGGGAGGCATTAACCACGCTTGTCTTGAACAAGCTGCGCGGCACCTTTAGCGCGCTCGCGATTAAGGCTCCCGGATTCGGCGACCGGCGTAAATCAATGCTTCAGGACATTGCGGTCTTGACCGGCGGTAAAGTGATTTCAGAAGAAGTTGGTTTGAAGCTCGAGAATACCGAGCTCGATATGCTCGGCCAGGCGCGCAAAGTGGTTGCAACCAAAGAGGTGACCACTATCGTCGAGGGCAAAGGCGACGCAGCAGCTATCGACGCGCGCGTTGCTGAGATTAAGAAAGAGCTTGAGCAGAGCGACTCAGATTATGACAAAGAAAAACTTCAGGAACGACTCGGTAAGCTTGGTAAGGGCGTGGCCGTGATTAAAGTCGGTGCTGCCACTGAGACTGAAATGGAAGAAAAGAAGCACCGTATTGAAGACGCGCTTGAAGCAACCAAGGCCGCTATTGAAGAAGGTATTGTGCCGGGCGGCGGTGTTGCGCTTTTGCGGTCGGTCGCATCTCTTGAAGACGTGAAAGCGTACGATGAGGACGAGACCATTGGCGTTGACATTGTCCGTCGCGCGCTCGAAGAGCCGATTCGTCAGATTGCGTTCAACGCGGGGCGAGAAGGTTCAGTGGTTGCAGAGGAGGTCAAAAAGCAGCGTGGCACCATCGGCTACAACGCAGCCGCTAACAAGTACGAAGATATGATTGAGGCGGGGATTGTTGATCCGACCAAGGTAACGCGCAGCGCGTTGCAGAACGCGGTTTCAATCGCCAGCATGTTCCTGACCACTGAAGCGGTGGTAACCGATCTTCCTGAAAAGGAAGATAAAGAAGCTCCAGCCGGTATGCAGGGCATGGGCGGCGGCATGGGCATGATGTAATCCGCGATTCATAGAATTCAATTGTTATTCAAAAAGGCGTCCCTGCACCGGGGCGCCTTTTGTGGTATAATAAAAATATGAAAAGAACAAAAATAATTTGCACCATCGGTCCGGCGACTGAATCAACTAAGACATTGCGCGCGCTCGTACGATCAGGAATGAATGTGGCTCGTTTAAACTTTTCACACGGAACATACGCTCATCACCGGATGTTGATTAAAAATGTACGCGACGTTTCAAAGAAGACAAAAGTGCCGATTGCTATTGTGCAGGATTTACAGGGACCGCGTATTCGGCTTGGGGAACTGCCGCAAGACGGCATTCCGGTTAAGCGCGGGGATACGGTCGCGCTGGTATACGAAAAAAATATCCGCGATGCCGCGCCCGCGCACATGACCATGCTGCCGACACAGGTCTCACTCGGCGCTATTATGAAAAAAGGCGAGCCAATTTTGATTAAAGACGGTCTGGTCCGCATGGTCGCGACTAAGATTGAGGGAGATACGGTTATTACCGAGGTTGAACAGGGGGATATTCTGACTTCAAACCGCGGTATTAATCTGCCGGATTCAAACCTGCCCGACGTAGTATTGACCGAAAAAGATAAAAAAGACATTTCGTTCGGGCTTGAACAGAAAGTAGAATGGATGGCGTTGTCATTTGTCCGTGATGCGCGCGATATCGAACAGCTCCGCTCGCTATTGCCGACCGATCAGAAATATTGCCCGAAGATTATTGCGAAAATTGAGCGTAAAAAAGCCGTGGATCATTTTGACGAAATTCTTGAGGCCGCTGACGCGGTTATGGTCGCCAGAGGCGATCTTGGCATTGAAATGCCCGCAGAAGAAATTCCGTTACTCCAAAAAAACTTTATTGAAAAATGCCGAAAAGCATCAAAGCCGGTGATTGTCGCGACGCAGATGCTTGAATCCATGACCGTGAATCCGCGGCCGACGCGCGCGGAGGTGTCTGATGTCGCGAACGCGGTGATTGACCATGCGGACGCGGTCATGCTCTCCGGAGAGACCTCGACCGGCAAGTACCCGGTACAGACCTGTGCCATGATGTCGAGTATCATTCGGGAGACTGAGGCATCGCCATACGACGATCTTGGCCCGCATCCGTATGAACGCAACAAAGTACCGAACATTATCGCGCACATGGCGGATGACGTGGTTGACGACGATCATATCAAAGCCATTGTGGTTATGTCTTCATCCGGAAGCAGCGCGCGGCTGATTGCGTCTGAGCGTCCTGAAGTGCCGATTGTCGCGCTTACTCAGAACAACCTGGTGCGCACGCAGCTGACGCTCGTTTGGGGTGTGCAGCCGTACATTATGGAGCGATACAAGACTTTAGATGATTTGATTAAAGCAACGGTCAAGCTCGTAAAAAAGGAATTCAAAGTGAAAAAAGGCGATAAAATCCTCATTGCATCCGGGCACCCGACCGGACCGCATGGGAGCCTGAACCTTATGAAGATCCATACGATTTAACTATGGAGGACCTCATCGCGTTCGTTGATGTAGTGGTAAGGTTTTTCAAAGGTTTGCTTGATGACCGGGATTTTTTGTACTTAAAACGAAAAAAGAAATGAAATACATAAAATTTTTCAAAGAACTTTCCAATGAAGACGTCCCGCTCGTGGGCGGTAAAAACGCGAGCTTGGGCGAAATGGTCCGCACGCTCGGCAAAAAGATAAACGTGCCGGACGGATTTGCGGTGACTGCCGAGGGGTACCGCTATTTTTTGGATAAGGCCGGCATCAACGCCGCCATCGCCAAAGAGCTTAAAGGGCTTGATACCAGAAACGTGAAGCAGCTCTCCGTTCGCGGCCGCAACATCCGCACTACGATTCTTGAGGCTGCGTTTCCACTTGATCTTAAAGACGAGATTGTTCGCGCGTACAAACAGCTCGGCACCCAGTATAAAAAGCGTTCGCTTGATGTCGCGGTGCGTTCGAGCGCGACGGCGGAAGATCTGCCGGACGCGTCGTTTGCCGGGCAGCAGGAAAGTTATTTGAATATTGTCGGGGAGCACGCGCTCATGGAGGCGGTTAAAAAGTGCATGGCCTCCCTGTTCACTGATCGGGCCATCAGCTATCGCGTGGACAAGGGTTTTAAGCACGAGCTGGTCGCGCTTTCTGTCGGCGTTCAGAAAATGGTGCGTAGCGACCAGGCGTCCGCGGGTGTTATGTTTACTCTGGATACTGAGTCCGGATTCCGCGACGTGGTGCTAATTAACGGGTCATGGGGACTCGGAGAGTTGGTGGTTAAAGGAAAGGTCAGTCCGGATGAATACTATGTCTACAAGCCGCTTCTCAGTAAAAAATTGAAACCGATTGTCGGTAAGTCGCTGGGTACTAAGAAAGAAAAGATGGTATATGCGGTCGGAGAAAATGATTCAACCAAGACCGTGGACGCCACCGAGGGGGAGCAGCGGTCGCACGTCCTGACCGAGGAGGAGATTTTGAAGCTCGCGCAGTGGGGAGTGGTTATTGAAAAACACTACAAGCGTCCGATGGATATTGAATGGGCAAAAGACGGGCGGGACAAAAAGCTCTACATCGTGCAGGCTCGGCCGGAGACGGTCCAGTCGCGCCGAGACGTGCATACGCTCGAAGAACATCACATCAAGAAGCGCGGCACCGTACTAATCCGCGGACAGGCCGTGGGCAACAAAATCGGGGTCGGTAACATCAGAGTTATTAAAGACGTGTCCGGGTTGTCCGAGTTCAAACCTGGTGAAATTCTGGTCACTGAAATGACGGATCCTGATTGGGAACCGATTATGAAGCACGCATCCGGCATTGTCACCAACGCGGGCGGCAGAACCTGCCACGCGGCAATCGTGTCACGCGAGCTGGGCATTCCCGCGATTGTGGGTACGCGTACCGGCACCGAGATGGTTAAGACCGGCACGCTCGCGACCATCAGTTGTGCCGAGGGTGAAGTCGGGTTCGTGTACAAAGGAAAACTTGATTACAAAACAACAAAAGTCGATTTGCGCTCTCTCCCAAAGACCAGAACGAAGATTATGATGAATCTCGCGTCACCTGAAAAAGCATTTAGCGATTCATTTATTCCGAACGCAGGCGTGGGGCTCGCGCGTGAAGAATTCATCATCAATACCTTTATTCAGATTCATCCAATGGCGCTCCTTGAATATGCGTCAATTAAAGATAGCGCGGTCAAAGAAAAGATTGATGCATTGACCTCAGACTATGCGGACAAGACGCAGTTTTTCGTGGACAAGCTCGCCGAGGGCGTTGGACGAATCGCGGCTGCGTTCTATCCGAAAGACGTGATTGTCCGGCTTTCTGACTTCAAAACCAATGAGTATGCAAACCTTATCGGCGGGGAAGCGTACGAGCCAAAGGAAGACAATCCGATGATCGGCTGGCGCGGCGCGTCACGCTACTATGACAAAGCGTACGTGCGCGCGTTTGCGCTTGAGTGTCAGGCCATGAAAAAAGTGCGCGATACTATGGGATTTTCGAACGTGAAGATCATGGTGCCGTTCTGTCGGACCGTTGAAGAAGGCAAGCAGGTGCTCGCGGTTATGGAAAAGAATGGGTTGAAGCGCGGCGTAAATAAGCTCGAGGTCTACGTGATGGCAGAAATTCCTTCGAATGTCATTCTGGCTGACCAGTTTTCAAAGATATTTGACGGCTTCTCAATCGGCTCAAACGATTTGACACAGCTGGTGCTGGGTGTTGACCGGGATTCCGAATTGGTCGCGCATATTTATGACGAGAACAACGAGGCCGTGAAAAATATGATCCAGCAGCTGATTAAGACCGCAAAAAAACACAAGCGAAAAGTCGGCATTTGTGGGCAGGCACCGAGCGACTATCCTGAGTTCGCGGCATGGCTCGCCACGCAGAAAATAGACAGTATGTCGCTTACGCCGGATTCAATTGTCGGTGTAATCAAGCGGGTCGCGCAGGCTGAGAAGACTGGAAAATAAACTTTTCTTTTTACTTCAATAAACGGCTCAATTACGGCATTGAGCCGTTTATGGTACTCTTTTCTTTTCTCATAAAATCTGGTACGGTAGTGTATGCTTTAAATGCATTAAATCGGATTTTTTTCTTAGTCATGTGGGTGCGTCTGTGACGCGGAGAGGTCGCATAGTGGTCTAGTGCGCCGCCTTGGAAAGGCGGTATGCCGCAAGGTATCGAGGGTTCGAATCCCTCCCTCTCCGCCATTCGTTTGAAATTCGCTTTAGTGGATTTCAAACGAATGATGAAAGTGACGATTCGAAGTTTATGTCCCAGAGGGATAAATCCCTCCCTCTCTGTCACTGTGTTTGAAAACCGCTCTGTCGTTTTCAAAGCCATAATTTCACATGGAAATACAAAACAACATTCCACTCGCGAATCTCACGACCATCGGCCTGGGCGGCAAAGCGCAGTATTTTGTTGCGTGCGAAAGCATTGCTGAAATTCAGGAGGCGCTCGCATACGCCAAAGAACACAATCTAGATGTGCACGTTCTCGGCGGCGGAAGTAATACAGTATTTCCCGACCATGATTTTGAAAAATTGGTTCTCAAAATTTCACTCAAAGGCGTTGAGTACGCTGAGGGCGATGGGTATGTTGATGTCACCGCTGCGGCGGGCGAAGACTGGGATAGTTTAGTGAGCGCGTGCGTTGCAAAAGGACTTGCGGGCATTGAAACACTTTCCGGCATTCCGGGTTCGGTTGGGGCAACGCCAATTCAAAACGTGGGCGCGTACGGCAGCGAGGTCGCTGATGTGATTGTTGCTGTTGCGACTCTTGATATTGAGGCAAACGAAATCCGTCATTTTGAAAACGAAGAGTGCGCGTTCGGATACCGCACCAGTCGTTTTAAAACAACGGACAAAGGAAAGTACATCGTGACTGGTGTCACGTATCGTCTGACTCCGAACGGGGAGCCGAAGATTACATATCCTGAACTCGCCGCAACCGTGGGAGAGAATGTGGGTTCTGGGGTGGACGCGCTTATAAAAGTACGTGAGACCGTACTCGCGTTGCGCAGAAAAAAATCCATGGTTCTAGATCCGAATGATCCGGACAGCCGATCGTGTGGTTCTTTTTTCACTAATCCGCTCGTCTCGCCTGAGCAGCTTGTTGCTATTCAAGAAAAGTATCCCGAGGTGCCTCATTTTTCTTCAGGGCAAAAAGAAAAGATTCTTGCTGCGTGGCTCATTGAGCATGCCGGATGGAAAAAAGGGCAGGAGTACAAAGGTATTCATATTTCGAATAAGCACGCGCTCGCGCTCGTTAGCACCGAACAGGGTAATGCGGAAGACCTGCTTGCGTTCGCGCGCCAGATTCAAGAAAGCGTTAAGGAAAAGTTCGGCATTGCGCTACAGTGTGAACCTGAAGTTATTGAAAATACTCACGTCTTGTAACTTATGTCACAGATTACCGACCAAGTTAAGGAGCGTCTCAATATCGTTGACGTTGTTCAGGAGTATCTCCCTGAACTGAAAAAGATGGGCGCCAACTGGAAAGGACGTTGTCCGTTCCATCAGGAAAAGACGCCGTCGTTCATGGTTAGTGCGGATAAGCAAATCTGGCACTGTTTTGGGTGCGGCAAAGGAGGCGACGTGTTTGGGTTTATTAAAGAGATTGAAGGCATTGAATTTCCTGACGCGCTTCGCCTACTCGCGAAACGGGCAGGTGTTACGCTCGAGCGCCAGAATCCTGAGGCTGACTCGCGCCGCACCCGCGTTCTGGAAATTCTGCGCACCGCGGCACTGTGGTACCATAAAGCGCTTCTCTCTGCGAAGAGCGGGGATTACGCGCGATCGTACGTCGCCTCGCGAAATATTTCAGCTGCCACTCGCGACGAGTGGCAGCTCGGGTTCGCACCAGATGCTTGGGAGGGGCTCTTGACCTATCTGCGCAGCAGAGGATTCCGGGAGGATGAGATTTCAGAAACCGGACTTTCCATTCCGAGCGACCGAGGCGGATATTATGACCGGTTTCGCAATAGGCTTATGTTTCCAATTCGCGATGTGCACGGCTCAATTATCGGCTTTACCGGCCGCAAGCTTGCTGAAGACGAAGCTGGCGGCAAATACATCAACACTCCGGAGACAAGTGTGTACCACAAGAGCGAGGTGCTGTTCGGGTTATCACGCGCCAAGCAGCAGATTCGTACCGAGAAGCTTGCGGTGGTTGTTGAAGGGAACATGGATTGTATCTCTTCGCACCAGGCAGGCATTGCACACGTCGTTGCCGCATCAGGTACCGCGTTAACGCCCGAGCAAATTCGTTTGCTTAAACGGTACACACAAACCGTGGCTCTTGCGTTTGATCCGGACGCGGCAGGCCAGCAGGCGGCGCTACGCGGTTTGGAAGTCGCGTGGCAGGAAGATATGGTCATCAAAGTTATTCCGCTTCCTCCTGGTGAAGATCCGGATGACCTCATTAAGCGCGACTCCGCGCTCTGGCGTGAGCGTATTGCCAAGGCGCAGGATGTTATGGAATGGTTGTTTGCTTCCACGGAGAAACAGCATGATGTAACGAGCGCGATCGGCAAAAAGGCCGCAACTAAGATGTTGGTCCCCTGGATTCAGCGCATGCCTGATTTGGTGGTTCAGACGCACTATATTCAGAAGCTCGCGCTGCTGGTGCATGTTGATGATTCAGTTATTCGAGACGTTGTCGGGCGCAAGGCACAGCCTGCCCGTCCAGTCCGCCCCACATCGCCGAAAGAAACACCCGTTGCGTCGGTCGAAGCTCCGCGCGGCGTGCTTGATAAAATTGCGATGCGACTCTTTGGGCTGGTGCTTGCCGAAGAAACAAAAGTGCCTTTGCATGATTTTGACCCAACGTTATTACCAAACGAACCATTAAAAACCCTTTACAAAAGCCTTGATTTCTTTTATGATGATGATGCTTCAAAAAGTACAGATGCGTGGATTGAGACTCTTCCTCAGGACGTGCGAGGATTGGGCCGGGAAGTGCTTTTGATTGCGGATGAGCTTGCTTCGACACAGAGCCATGAAGAGCGGCAGAAGGAGCAGGACACTCTGCAATATAGGCTCGCACAGGCATTTTATAAAGAAACGCTTGCATCGCTCCGGTTGCGCATTCGCGAGGCCGAAGCATCAGGTGATGTTGATGTCGTGGATGCCCTGCTCAAGGAATGGCAGGAGACTAACAAAATTTATAGAGAACTCAGCTCATAACATGGCACCAACAAAGCGTACAACAACCAAGAAAAAGACTTCAGCAGTAGCAAAGAAAAAAACCATGCCCAAGAAGACTAAGAAGAAGTCCGCCACAGCGAAAAAGCCTGCGGCCAAAAAAGCGGCATCTAAACCAAAGGCTTCAACAGTCCGAAAAAAAGCGGCCAGTACACATAAGTCAGCATCTACTAAGCCGAAGTCTTCAAAAAAGAAAATAACAGAAGAGAAGCATGAAGTGCGCGCTCCTGATGAAGCATACATCAAACAGCTGCTCCAACGCGGGCGTCAGCGTGGTTTTTTGACTGAAAACGAACTTTTGTACGCGTTTCCGGAAATTGAAGAATACATCAACACCATGGAAGACCTTCTTGACGAGATGGATTTTGGCGGTGTTGAATTGACCAGCAATGACGCCGGCATGCTCGGCGAAATCAGTTTGATGGATGCGTATGAGGATACAAAAGTGAAAAAGACGGCAAAGGAAAAGAAAGCCGCTGCCAACAAAGAGGCGAGTGAAAAAGAACTTTCGCGATATCTTGATTTATCTGACATTTCCGCTGATTCTATTCAAATGTATCTGCGCGAAATCGGACGCGTTCCGCTTTTGGCGACCGCTGATGAAATTCTGCTCGCGAAACGGAAGGAAAAAGGCGATCTCGAGGCCAAGAAACGCTTGATTGAAGCGAACCTCCGTTTGGTCGTGTCGATCGCGAAGAAATTCACCGGCCGTTCGCTCTCGCTTTTGGATCTTATTCAAGAAGGGAACATTGGTTTGTTCCGCGCCGTTGAAAAGTTCGATTACCGTAAAGGCTACAAATTTTCGACCTATGCAACATGGTGGATTCGGCAGGCAATTACCCGCGCGCTTGCCGACCAGTCGCGCACTATTCGTATTCCGGTGCACATGGTCGAAACCATCAACCGCTACCAGCAGATAGAGCGTCAGCTCATCCAGGATCTTGGGCGCGAACCACTGCCTGAGGAGATTGCTGCGGAAATGGGCGAAGACGTCAAAAAGGTGTACCACATTCGCAAGATTAGCCAAGATACGGTTTCGCTCGAAACGTCGGTTGGTGATGACGATGATAAGGATTCAACACTTGGCGACTTTATTGAAGACACGAAGACTGTTACCCCGGATCGCATTGCGGCGCTTGAGCTTTTGAAAGATCACGTCCGTGATGTAATCAGCAAATTGACGCCTCGAGAACAAAAAATTCTAGAGATGCGGTTTGGTCTTAATGACGGTGTGGCGCACACGCTCGAAGAAGTTGGTCAGGAGTTTGGCGTGACCCGTGAACGTATTCGTCAGATTGAAGCAAAAGCGCTTGAAAAGATACAGTCCACTGACGGTATGGAGCGTCTGAAGGATTACTAGAGGCGCATTGACAGGTGTTTGTTTGGGTGTTATTTTTTATTGCGTTCCTCTCTTGAATCCCTTTATTCTGGAGTAGCTTCCACCTATACTTTCGTTGCACTCAAGATTCGGAGGGCGAGTGGTGTCTATATAGAACACTGTTCCTTGTCCGAAGCTCTTGTACTCAAGAGCGAAGGATGATCCGGGGTAGCTCAGCGGTAGAGCAGTTGGCTGTTAACCAATTGGTCGTCGGTTCGAATCCGACCCCCGGAGCCAAATAAAAAATCTTCTATGTACTCATAGGAGTTTTTTTATTTATTCTATGACGGAGGATGAGAAGCCTATACTTGGATTGATTCGATTAAGAGAAGTGAGACATTGACACTATATAAGCGTGGTGCTTTTATATACGCAGCACATTCTCTAGAAAAGGAGGGTATACATGCCCATTTATGTACCTAAACAAATCATAGCGATTTGTCCGACAGTTGGCGCTCCGTTGTTTTTTCTAGCAGGGCCGATTCACGGCGGCGATGATTGGCAGTCGTACATGGCTGAACATATCCTGAGACGGAAACCATCCGCTCACATCGCCTGCCCATCGCGCTGGGATAGTTCGCACCGTTTGGCGCGACATTTTCACCAGCCATTCTCGGAAGCAGCAAACCGCCAGTTGGTATGGGAGCGTCACTATCTCAAGCAAGCGGGTTTCGATCCGAACGTTCCTGGTTGTGTCGTTTTTTGGCTCTGCCTGGAAAGTTCTATGAATCCACACCCGGGACCTGAGCCGTATGCCATGGATACTCGTCGCGAGATCGGCAAGTTCACGGCGTATGCAGAGATGATGAATGGTCAGGTTCGCGTCGTCGTCGGCGGCGACCGGCGCTTCTATGGACTTGATGTTATCCTTTTCGAGCTGAGCGAAGCGTTCGGCACGGTTTTCCCTTTCTGCGAAACAATGGAAGAAGTCGTAGAGCGGGCCTTGCTGACAACTCAGACGCAACACTGAAGACAACACCCGCCCCCTCTCCTCATAGAGAAGGGGCGGTTTCATTAGATTATCCAATCATAAATGCATATATATATTGTCTGATAATGAGAGTATACTGTATTGGTGATACCTATGAGAATTTTTTTACTTACCGGTTCTGTCATTTTGGCTGTAATTGTATTGATTTTATCATCGGACGACCTTGACGCCATCTGGTTCGGGCATCTACCTGCTCTTTTTGTTATTTTTCTATTGCCGTTTGTCAACGGCATATTGTTGATACTCACGCAAGCTGAAAGCAGATGCTATGCGTTCGTTCCCAAATTATTGTTTGGTAGTATCGTTGTCAGTATTGTAATGTCCGTGATTATACAGCTGAGGTACTTTATACAACAGGGATACACAGACAGAATACTTTCCACGTTTATGTATCATAATGTCCTGGATTTGTTTATACCCTTTGTAATTTTGAGCATTGTTGGCGGATTAATAGGTTTGGTTATCAGAGGGACTACGCTCATAATCACTAAACATAAAATGTATGAAAAAATATAAGCCGGTTATGTTAACCGCAATTGTTTTTGC